>OGCI01002193.1_pt1 | contig 13615 bp, 12 predicted proteins | sample 1570021 | NCBI WGS metagenome assembly OGCI01 (sample SAMN06264664, study PRJEB24512) | hot springs metagenome | isolation source: Hot spring water | place: South Africa: Tshipise | collected 2015-06-21 | reverse complement strand
GACTGCCGCACCGGAACCGAGTTCAAGACTCTTTCCAGCGCGCGCCATCAAATGTAGATTGGTCTCGAGATAGCGTTTGATGGTCGAAAGCTCGTGCCACATGCCGCTCGCTACGTGCGCCATTATCCTCTCGCCCGCGGCGATCGCTTTCGGGTAAACATCGGTGGTCGAGTGCGAGAAGACGCCCGGCGGGATGTAATCGAAGATGCGTGGTTCGAGTATTTGGATCCCAGTGAACATGAGCGGCGGATCCGCCCCTTCGCCTTGAGCGGGATCAGGGAATCCACCGAACCTCTTGATCAAACCGCGTTCGGTTTCGACCACGCTATAACGCTCGCGTTCGCTGTTGACGCGCAGGATCAGAGTCGCCAGCGCTTTCTGCTCGCGATGTACGCGCAGGGCGGCGGCAAGATCGATGTCGGTGACGATTTTGCCGTTGATGACGACGAACGTTTCGCTAAAGAAATCTCGGCCCAAAACCCTACGCGCGTTGTCCAACGCGCCGCTCGTGCCCAGAATCTCCGGCTCCTCGACGTAGCGCGCGCCGACGCCGAAACGACTTCCGTCGCCCAACGCTGCGCGCACCGACTCCGGCCGGTGATGAAGATTGACGGCCACCTCGCGGCAGCCGTGACGAGACAGGTATTCGGCGACGTACCCAATCAATGGACGTCCCATGATCGGCACGGCCGGTTTGGCGCGGTCCGCCGTCAACGGCCACAATCGCGTGCCATATCCGGCGGCGAGGATCATCGCGCGCATATGGGTTCCCTCCGGCGTCGAAGCTGAAAGAAGGACTTTTCGGATCGGCGGCGACAGCCATCGCCTGAACGCGCGGATCTTTTGTCGGGGAGAGTCGGTTCGGGCGCATTCGGTCCGCCGTTCAAAAAGGCTCCTCATGATAACATGCCCGCGCCACGCACGGGCACCCGGCGCGCCGGTGCTCCTGTTGCGCGGGCCGACAACATGCCTGCGCACACGCGAGCGCTCGTGACCATGATGCGCGTGAAATCTTCCCCGGTGCAACGTGCCCGCGCACGCATAGGCAAGGGTGGGCTGGTCTGGAACGGGCATTAACCGAAGATCCGTCTTCGCATTGCGGCGCGAAGAATGTTATCCTTTCGCCTTTTGCTGGGAAGATGAAAGAGTTTACCACGGACGTTCTCATCGTCGGCGGAGGCGTCGGCGGATGTGCCGCCGCGCTGGCAATTTGTCGTGCTGGCTACCGTGCGATCCTCACGGAAGAGACCGATTGGATCGGCGGGCAGTTGACGAGTCAAGCGGTGCCGCCCGACGAGCACGGCTGGATAGAGCATTTCGGTTGCACGGCGAGCTACCGTCGCTTCCGCCAACTGGTCCGCGAACACTACCGTAGGTTCTACCCGCTCACCGAGCAGGCGATGGCGAACCCGTATCTCAATCCCGGCAACGGGTGGGTATCGCCTCTTTGTCACGAACCGAAGGCGGCGTTGCTCGTTCTGGAGGCGATGCTGGCGCCGCACACAAGCAGCGGACGACTCGTCATCTTGCGCCGCCACGTCCCGATCGCAGCAGAGGTCGACGGAGATTTCGTGCGCGCCGTGGTGGTGGAAGACCAGCGCACAGGAGAGCGCCGGACGATTTCAGCCCACTACTTCCTCGACGCCACCGAACTCGGCGACCTGCTGCCTCTCACAGGAACGGAGTTCGTCACCGGTGCGGAGAGTCGGGACCAGACGGGCGAGCCGCACGCTAAACCGAGACCGGAACCGCACAACGTGCAGGCTTTTTCGATCTGCTTCGCCCTAAGCTACCATCCGGGCGAGGATCACACCATTGAAAAGCCAGCCGAGTACGATGCGTGGCGCGACTACGTACCCCGACTTGAACCGGCGTGGCCAGGCAAGCTCTTCTCGTGGATCATCTCCAACCCACGCACCTTGCAACCGCACGCTTACCGCTTCGACCCAGAGAACGAAACGGGTCGTGCCTTCTCCGGCTTGTGGACCTACCGACGGATCCTAGACCGCAGGAACTTCACCCAAGGCTCGATGCCGAGCGACATCTCGTTGATGAACGTCCCCATGCTCGATTACTTGGATGGCGACATCACAGACGCAACCGAACGCGCACGGCATCTTGCCCGCGCGCGCCAGCAGAGCCTCGCTTTTCTCTACTGGTTGCAGACGGAAGCGCCGCGCGCCGCCGGCGGGCATGGCTTCCCCGAACTCAAGCTGCGCGCCGACGTGGTCGGCGACACCGAGGATGGGTTAGCGAAGGCACCCTACGTCCGCGAATCGCGTCGCATACGCGCCGAATTCACTATCTGTGAGCAACACGTTTCAGCCGCGTTGCGGCCGCACGACGACCGCGCCGAACGGTTCGAGGACTCCATCGGCATCGGGTACTACCGCATCGATCTTCATCCGACCTGCGGCGGCGACAACTATTTGGACATCGAAAGTCTGCCGTTTCAGATCCCGCTCGGCGCGCTGCTGCCCGTGCGCGTGGAGAACTTGCTTCCAGCCTGCAAGAACATCGGCACAACTCACATCACCAACGGTTGCTATCGCCTGCATCCGGTCGAGTGGAACGTAGGCGAATCGGCTGGACATCTTGCGGCCTTCTGTCTAGAACAGAAGGTCGCCCCCCGCGCCGTGCGCGCCCACAAGCTGAGCGATTTTCAACGGGTGTTGACAGCGGCGGGGATCGAACTGACTTGGCCTGCGAATCTGGATCTACGCGAGGGCGATCCACACCGACACGCAAGCTCTTGAACACACGCGCTGAGAGGAAGGAACATGAACCAAGCACCGATCTCTTCTTTCATCGAGCATCACTTCAGACACTTCAACGCGGCGGCGCTCGTCGATGCAGCCCGCGCTTACCGCCGTCATCTCGAAGCGGGCGGCAAGATGTTTCTCACTTTGGCCGGCGCGATGAGCACAGCGGAACTCGGTTTGAGCTTGGCCGAGATGATCCGCCAAGACAAAGTTCATGCCATCTCATGCACGGGAGCCAACCTCGAAGAAGATCTCTTCAATCTCGTGGCTCATGATTTTTACGAGCGTGTGCCCAATTGGCGCGATCTGACGCCCGAAGACGAACGCGCCTTGCTCGAACGCCACATGAACCGCGTCACCGATACGTGCATCCCGGAGATGGAAGCCATGCGACGACTCGAAGGCGCGCTGCTCGACGAGTGGACGCGCGCCGATCAAGCGGGCGAGCGCTACTTCCCCCACCAATTCATGTATCGCATCCTGCGTTCGGGCGCGCTCGAAGAGTTCTATCAGATAGATCCGAAAGATTCATGGGTCTATGCGGCGATGGAACGTGAGCTTCCGATCTTCGTCCCCGGCTGGGAAGATTCGACCATGGGCAACATGTACGCCGCCCACTGCATCGCGGGCGACATCAAGCAGGTCCATACGGTGCGCACCGGCATTGAGTACATGATCGAGCTGGCCGACTGGTACACCCGCGTTTCAGCCGAAGCGCCCATCGGATTTTTTCAGATCGGCGGCGGCATCGCCGGCGATTTCCCGATCTGCGTCGTCCCGATGCTCCACCAAGACCTGCGCCGCGAGAATGTCCCCGTCTGGGCCTACTTCTGCCAGATCTCAGATTCGACGACGAGCTATGGTTCGTATTCAGGCGCCGTCCCGAACGAGAAGATCACGTGGGGCAAGCTGGCGGTCGATACGCCTAAGTTCGTCATCGAGTCGGACGCGACCATCGTCGCGCCGCTCATCTTCGCCTACGTCCTTGGCTGGTGATAGGCTCGCAGTCGGGGCGTAACCCCTCTTGCCGCAGGAGAGCGTCAAATGGTTTCGTCGCACCGTTTCATCGTCACGGGCAGGGCTGGGTTCATCGGCAGCGCGCTCGTCTGGAAGCTCAACCGAATGGGCGAGACCGATATCCTCATCGTCGATCGACTGGACCAGTCGGACAAGTGGAAGAACCTCGCGCCGCTCAAGTTCCAAGACTACTTGGACGCCGATGACTTCCTGCAACGTGTGGAGCGAACGCCGCAGAATCTCAGCGCAACGCGCTTCTTGCTTCACATGGGCGCTTGCTCTTCGACCACCGAGCGCGATGCGCGCTACATGATGCGCAACAACTACGAGTTCACCAAAGAACTGGCCCATTGGGCGGTGGCCCACGGCGTGCGCTTCATTTACGCTTCGTCGGCGGCGACCTACGGCGACGGCTCAGGCGGGATGGAAGATGGCACAGAGAATTTGGAGAGGCTCCGCCCGCTCAACATCTACGGCTACTCGAAACACCTCTTCGATCTCCATGCGCATCGTTGCGGGCTATTTGCGCGCATCGTCGGGCTGAAGTATTTCAACGTCTTCGGTCCGAACGAAAATCACAAGGGCGAGATGCGCAGCCTCGTCAACAAAGCCTTCACGCAAGCGCGCGAGACGGGCACGATCAAACTCTTCAAGAGCCACCACCCAAACTACCGCGACGGTGAATTCGGGCGCGATTTTCTCTACGTCAAGGACGCCGCCGAGATGACGCTCCACTTCATCGAAAATCCGGCCAGCGGATTGTTCAACATCGGATCGGGCCAGATGCATACATGGCGCGAGCTGGCCGAGGCGATCTTTGCGGCGCTCGAGATGGAACCGCGCATCGAATACATCGAGATGCCCGCTGAAATACGGGACCGCTACCAGTACCACACGCAAGCTGACATCACGCGCCTTCGCCAGACCGGCTATACGAAACCCATCACGCCGCTCAAAGAGGCGGTCGCCGACTACATACGCAACTATCTCATCCCGGGCAAATTCCTCGACGACGAAAGAGGTCAATGACGGCGCATCCTAAAGCGCCCTTGCCAAGCACTTGATGGATCAGGACGAAGAATAAAACACCGGTCCGAAAGCATTTAACGACAGGCTTGACTTTACTCTCTTTTTTTTTACACTCCGGCACAATCAGATCTTTACGCTTGGAGGAATGAAAGGCAATGCTGTGGAAACGTGGATCGATCGCGCTTCTTACAATCGTGTTGACCATCGCTCTAGCGAATATTTCGGCGCTTGCGCTCTGTACCACTGTAGTCGCCGACGAATACACATGTTATCCCGTTGGCGAAGATGCCTGTTATTGTTACTATGATTGCTATTGCAAAGTGAGCCTGACTGAATGCAGCGCGGCGCTGACGAGAGATGGGTTTGAAGATGTCGGGCAGGCCCATTGATCGATAGCACCAATCGCCGCCACGAAAGCAGAGACGAAGGAGGATGAGCGAATTCGCAGCGAGGGCCTTTTCAAAGAGAAGGCCGACCGCTTATTCTGATCTAGGGGCTCAATATGCATAACGTCTCTCTTCTGGGATCACTGTTTTTGCTCCTCTCTTTAAACGCAGCGGCAGTTAAAGCCCAGCCTCAAGAGAAGAAGACGGGGCGGTTGGTAGCGGTCACTCCCAATCGCCTCGCGCCTGAGCTTTACTCGGAAAAGCTCACGCTCAGAATCACGTTGATGAATCTTCCCGGCGCGAATGAGCCACGCAGCCAATGGCAAGGCGAGTACAAAGTCTATTTCGTCGCCGAACGGGAATTCGAGAAGATCATGCGTCAGTTGAAACGAGAAGGTCGTGATCGCGAACTGACCCCTGAGCTATTCCCGCAAAAGGTTCTGCTCGCACAAGGAAACTTCACGAAGAACGGTTTGAAAACGTTGTCCGAACGGACCTTCATCGTGAAAGACATAGACTTTAAAAGAAAGGTTCCTACCGACCAGCGGACCTCTTTTGCAACAATCATGAGCTTCTACTCGATCAAGGTGTACGACGCGAAGCTCGGCAGAACGATCTATGATTCCGGTGTATTCTTCTCTCCTCCATTTGAAGCCCAAGGAAACGATCAGCGCTCGATGGCCCCGCTTTCAACCATCTATTTGAACTTCTACGTTTCCGAGAATGGCGACGTATACAAGTCAAGTAGCCAAGAGGATAGCGGGAGGGAGGTATGGGGCATGACGAGATGAAATCAGCGTCCGGGATCGTTCTCTGGACGAAACACTCTCAAGCGTTCGCCTTGGCCGCGCTTTTCACCATTACCTTCTGCGTCAGCTTTGCCCTCTTTTATTCGTTCCATGCGAAGAAGGAAGAGATTCAAGATCAGCCCGAGATGAATCTGCCGCTGCCCGATGCCGTTTTGATCGATGAAGCAGATCGAGTCTCGCCGAACTCCGCTTTGAGGACCGGGAAGCTCATCCTAGTGTTCGTCACGCCCGATTGCAAAGCCTGTCTTAAAGAGGCAGAGTTTTTACGCGAGGTCGTCAGAAAGCGTCCAGATATCCCTATCTACGGCATAATCCCATTTGGTGATAAAGACAGAGCTTTACAAGAAGCAAAAGCGCATTTTCCGTTCAAGGTCTTTTACGACCAAAATCAACATTTGGCAGCAAAGATCGGGATCAATCGCGTTCCGATCAAGCTCTTTGTCGAAGATGGCACTATCAAGAGAGGTTGGGGCGGGGCGATGATTCAACAGGCAAGGAAGGAGAGATTCTTGCGCTGGTTGGAGAAGATATAGAATAATCGCAAAGCGAGTTTGCCGTTGGAGGTTGGGGCATGTTCAAATCGGCGATCAGCTTGGCTTTGATCTTAACGACTTCTTTGGGGGTGGCCCAGAAGAAAGAGCCCCAACAACCAAACAGAACGACAGCGGCAAGACAGAAAGCTAGTTCGGACCAAACAGAGGCTGATCGTCGAACTTTAATAACGCAAGAGATCATCGAAACGCTAAGACAAACGGCGAGCGAATCGAGAAATTGGGAGAGAAAAGATCTCGCCGCGAAGGCCCAAGCCGAGATCGCCGATCTACTGTGGGACCACGATATCGAAACGTCTCGCGCGATCCTCATTTCTGCATGGCAAACCGCAAAGCAGATCGAAGAACAGAAGCGGGATCGCTCCCGCTATCGCAACCGTTCACCGCTCCTTGAAGTGAAAAGCGAAGGTCTTCTCGTGGCGAGGAAGCGCGATCGCCGGTTGGCTGAGAAATGGCTCAGCGAAATCGAAGACGAACGGAAATCGAATGCTGAAGAGAACGACCGCGGCGTCTTTGACGATCGCACGCCAAAAAGCTCCGTCCTGTTGCAGACGGCGCTGGCCGTCGCCAAAGAGAACCCACAACTTGCTGCAGAGATCGCGCGCGAAAGCTTAAGGGACGGCATCTCGTTCGGCCTTCAGGAAGTGTTGGTCGCTCTGCAAGAGCGGTCCGTCGACTTGGCAGAATCCGTCTTTCGCGCTGCACTCGCTCGGCTGGCCACCAACGGATTGATCGACCCGAACGAGCTCTTGATCCTCTACTCCTACCTCTATAGGCCAGGCGTGATCTCCGCTGCTGGCAACAACCAGAGTCGCAGCGTTGTAACTTTGGCCGTCAGCAAAGCTCCAGCAAGGGTCACGGCGATAGCACAGCTTAAGCCGCAGCTTGCCGCTCAATTTCTCGATCTCGCCGCGGATCTACTGCTGAACGCGCCGATGCCATCGAGCGCGCCGAACGCGTCGCTCGAGGCACGCGCCGAGATCAATGCGCTGGATCTGCTCATTCCGCGCGTCAGAGAAGTAGCGCCCGAAAAGGCTGCGTTGCTCGCTCAAAGAGCACAAGCGATCGTCGCCGACGCGCAATTCGCATCTGGTTTACCAGCTCCCCCTGAAGGCTACATCGAACCTCGGCCACATGAAAGTAGAAGCGAGTACGCCCAAAGGCGCGTCGAGTATCTCGAAAGCTTAGCCGAACGCGAGGCCCCCGGTCTAAGGCGCGACCTGGCCTTCGCTAAAGCAGCGCTCGCTACGGAGGTCGAAAACTACGAACGCGGGCAGCAGATCGCCGCGCGCATCAACGATGACGAACTTAGGTCCGCGATCAGCAATTGGCTCGCTTATCGTGCGACGCTTCGTCTCCTCAAGCGCAAAAGATTCGATAAAGCGCGTCAACTCAGCGAAAACAACAGCGATCTCGCTCAACGCGCCGTCTGTTTAATCGCCGGAGCGCAGAGGATGATTGAAGCGCAAGACTTATCGCGCGCGCGGGATTGGTTACGCGAAGCAAGTAACTTGATCACACGAGCACCTCTTGATGGAAGCTGGACTAAGATCGCGCTGGGCATCGCGGCAGCCTACGGTAAGTTCGATAAACTCGCAGCGTTGTCTGCGCTTCAGGAAGCAGTGAAACTGATGAACAAATTCTCTGAAGCTTCGGTTGACGGAGAGGAGCCGCCGTCGTTGGCTCGCTTCTCGGGCGTTCCCGGAACGGAGAGCGACATTGCCGCAACGGGATTTGGCTTGGCGTCGGCCATATCTAGCTTCGAGATCGAAGATTTCGACGTCGTGCGTAGCATATTAAGGGAGATAGAGAACTCCGAAGCCAGAGGATCAGCGCTGCTCCGTTTGTCTCGGCACCTTTTGAAGGCAAGGGCAAGCGAAAAGGCCGAAAACCAAGATCGCAAATAGTCTAAGCGGGCACGCCAATCGGCCAGTTAATGAGCATCAAACCACTGCTCAATCCAGTGGCACAAAGCCGCATGCGCTTCCTGTCCATGACCTCCTTTGCGCTCGACACTGCCGCTTTGTCTCGTTTCGCTCTGCCTTCCTTGAAGAAACGACCTCCGTCCCAAGATGACCAAGCTGCTCCAAACTAGCCTTCGATGAATAATTAAATTATCAGACGTGAATGACGTGGGAGCGGCGCCAGACGTACGTCGGGATTGAACCATGCGGGGCTGACGTCAAGAGGATCAAATACTCTTCGTCCTCCTTTTCGGGAGGCACCATCGCCTGCCAGGATCCAGCCCCAGCTTCGGCGGTCACCGTTCGTTCCGGCATCTCCACGAGCGCGAGCCGCCGCAAACAGGCGTAAAGGTGGTCGCGCCCGCGCCCGTATTCGCCTCTCTCTTCGCCAAGCGAAAGGCGGACTTCCATGCGCTCCGCAATGAAATGTGCGACGAGCGATGCGGCCAACGTCACGCCGCGCTCGAAGCGCTGTGACCAGTTATCACCCTCTTCACGACGCATAATGTCGAAGAGTACGTGCACGCGACGCTCCTCTTCCGCTGTGAACTCACGCACGATCAGGCGTCGCGCGCGCGCCGTCGCCTTCCAATCGACGTACCGCAAGCTGTCATGCGGCTGGTAATCGCGCAGGCTATAGAGATCGTGCCCTGTGCCGCGACGCGCCGTTTCGCTCTGACCGAGCGCCATTGGCAACAGGTGAAGCTCGTCGCCGATCGGTTCCGGTTTCGGATAGATGATGATCTCCACGTCGCGTGCGTGGAGCCGACGGCGTAGGCGGAAGAAACCGAACGGGAAGCGCGTCGAAAGATCGAAGCCGATCACCTTCCAGCGCCCACGCCGATCAAAGAGCTGCTCGCTCCGCTGCTCGACGCGCGACCGCGCTGGCACGTAGACGAAATAACCGAGCGCACGTCTGCTCATCTTGCGTTCGAAGACGGCGCGCGCTTCGACGAAGACTGAAACCGAAGGCCACAAACGCTTCGAGTTCTGTAGGGCAACCAGCACGGGAGCCGACTCCCCAGCGAAGATGTGATCCGGGAAACGAGCTTGCACTTGCAGCTCGCGCAACGCCATCCTGCCAGCGGCGAGAGCGACGAAGAGCGTCGAAACGAGTGCCGAAAAGATCAGAAACAAGAGGTTGTTTCCGGTGTTGGCCGCCGCAAAGGCGACCACCGCCAACAGCGTGAGAAAAAGCCAGCCGCCGGCGCCGACGCGCACCGGAAGATCAAAGAGCGCGATTTCCGCCCGCGCCGAGCGAAAGAGCGGTGGGATGACGAAGATAATGATCAACGCGACGAAGACGAGCGACGCGATGGCTGCAAGACGGGCTATTTCTGGCTCGCCCCAGCGACGGGCCAACGCCGTCAGCACCGCCATCAGGATGCCGCCTAAGACGAGCGCGCTGCCAGCCATCGCTTGGACCCAAGCACGCCGTGTCTTGGGCCAGAAGTCAGCGACGCGCAACCACGAGCGCGCTTTTTCCAACCTCTGGTTCATACTGGAACGGCGACCGTCTTGATGATCTCGCGCAACACGGCTTCGGCCTCTTCACTGCGCCGCATGGACGATGAGAAGCGCGAATTAACCACGAGGCGATGCGCAAAGACCGGCATCACGAGACGTTTGATGTCGTCAGGCAGGCAGTAGGCGCGATGTTCGGTGAGCGCCAGCGCCTGCGCGGCGCGAAAGAGGGCGAGCGTTCCGCGCGGACTGACGCCGAGATCGAGCATCTCGGAGCGACGCGTCGCTTCCACGATGCGCAACAGGTAATCGACCAACACATCGTCGACGCGCACCTGCGCGACGATGCGCTGCAACTCTAAGATCTCTTCGCCACTCATCACGGGCTGCAACGTAGTGAGTGGATCGCTTTGCGTCCGCTCGCGCAAGATGCGTCGTTCGACTTCCGGCTCCGGATAGCCGATGCGTACGCGCAGCATGAAGCGGTCGAGTTGCGACTCAGGCAGCGGATAGGTGCCGTGATGCTCGATCGGGTTCTGCGTGGCGATAACGATGAACGGGCGCGGCAGCGGATAGGTGACTCCTTCCACCGTGACGTGCCCCTCGGCCATCGCTTCGAGCAGCGCCGATTGCGTCTTCGGCGTCGTGCGGTTGATCTCGTCAGCCAGCACGACGTGAGCGAACACGGGGCCGCGCTTGAACTCAAACTCGGAAGAGCGTTCGTTGTACACCGACAGTCCAATCAGATCGGACGGCAGAAGATCGGAAGTAAATTGTATCCGCTGAAAGCTCAGGTCGAGCGATCGGGCGAGCGCTTGCGCCAACGTCGTTTTGCCGACGCCCGGCACATCTTCGACCAACAGGTGGCCGCCAGCGACGAGCGCTACGACCGCCAGTTGGACGGCTTCGGATTTGCCGTGAATCACCGTCTCGATGGCCGCTTGCAGCTGCTCGAGGCGCTGTGCGGCCACGCTGACAGCGCTCTCTTCGATTGTCGGAAAGCGATTCATGTTCGAATGATCTACGTCCATTCTACACGACGGCCGCCGCCATCGCATCCGGCGTGGAAGTTAGCGCCGACCGGGCGCGCCGTAGTAAAATTACTCTCTCGTTTGATGCCGTATTTTGGAACTTCGACCGTCACAGCGGCGTGTAATTCCGTTGGGAGAAGAGCATGACGAAGACCAGAAGACGCCAACAAGGATTCTCGTTGATCGAATTGCTGATCGTCGTCGCGATCATCGGTATCTTGGTAAGCATCATTGTGCCCGCCTACCGCTCGAGCGTGCGACGCGGCAACGAGGCGGCGGCCATCGGCACGCTGCGCACTATTCGCGACAGCCAGATCGACTACGCCATGTCGCACCGCGGCGAATACGGCACATTCGATCAACTCATTCAAGCCAAGTATTTGGATCAGCGCTTTGCGGGCGATCAGCCAGTGATCAGCGGCTACATCTTCCGCCTGAAGGTGGTCCCGAAATCCGGCACGCAACCGGCCTTTTTCAGCGTCAACGCCGATCCGCAGCAACCGGGCGTCACGGGAACGCGCTACTTCTACATCGATTCAAACGTCAGCGTGCCGCGCGAAAACAGCGAGCAGCCGGCGTCGCCCGACGATCCGCCCATCGAATAGACGGCGCTTGACGCTCGCAAGGCCTCTTTGTTAAATTTTTTATCTCCAATGCGAGCCCGCTTAGCTCAGTGGTAGAGCACTCGTTTCACACGCGAGGGGTCAGAAGTTCGAATCTTCTAGCGGGCACCATTTTCGATGCGAAGAGCGACCGATTGCTCTTCGCATCAACGTTTTTCGGCTAGAGATGCATCCTCGCGCCGCACGAAGCCGGGCTTAGGGCGCACCCGTCTCCAACACTGAGCCCGTGACCGTTGGCGGCTACAACGCCACCGCCTCTTCAGTTCCGCTGATCTCGCCCCGCAAAAACTCGAAAGCGAGATGGGCGACGCCCAGCAGTCCGGCATCGTCGCCGCAAGCGGCGCGCACGATCTCCACGCGCTGTGCCGGGACCGGAAAGGCGCGCGACAGCAACTCTTGGCGCGCGTGTTCGATGAAAAGGTCCCACCCGTTGGCCGCGCCGCCGCCGATGACGATCATCTCCGGATTGAGCAAGTTGACGAGACTGGCTAACCCGATTCCCAAATACTGCCCCATACGACGAAAGACTTCGCGCGCCAGTTCGTCGCCCGCCAATCCATGCTCGTAGACGTCTTTGGCCGTCAACTGCGTCAACGCGCGCAGCGTCGAACCGGGGTAACGCGTCAGCCCTTCGTGCGCCATGCGCACCACGGCGGTGGCCGAAGCGTAGACCTCCAAACAGCCGCGACCGCCGCAGTTGCAGGCGTGACCGAACGGTTCGACGCTCATGTGACCGATTTCGCCCGCCGCCCCGTCGGCACCGCGCCAGAGCTTGCCGTCGAGGATGATGCCGCCGCCGACGCCCGTGCCGAGAGTCAGGCAGACGATGGTTCGGCGCTCGCGCGCCGCGCCCTGCCACATCTCGCCGACGGCTGCGGCGTTGGCGTCGTTCTCCAAAAGGACAGGCCATGAGACATCGCCCATGAGCGCGGCGCGCAACCGAAAGCCATTGATGCACGGGATGTTCGGCGCGTTCATCACCACGCCGCTGGTGGCCTCCACCGTTCCGGGAAGAGCGATGGCCAAGGCGCGAATGCGCGCGCCCCGAGCGGTGCTGCGCTGTTCGCATTCGCGTACCGCAGCGATGATGGCTTGCACTATCTGGCCAGCATCATCGGTGCGAGGCGTGTGGTGTTTGACGTGATCGTGAGTGCGTCCGCGCGGATCCACGGTTGCGGCCCGCAGATTCGTCCCACCGAGATCCACGGCTATGACTAACTCGCGAGCTTCATCATCTTTGACAACCCTGAGTCGTTCGTCCTTCTTGCGCAATTTCTTGGCCTCTGGCTTCAATTGAAGATAAAAAGCGCGATCCTCAGCCGCGCCGCCGACTGAACATATCAAATCCGACGGCGGCGACCAAGATCGCCCCCTTGACGATATCTTGAATGTAGTCGCGCACGTTCTCCAAAGACATGCCGTTGTCTAAACTGGCCATGAAGAGCGCGCCAAGGCAGGCGCCGAAGACCGTGCCGCGCCCACCCATCAAACTCGCGCCGCCGATGACACAAGCCGCAATGGCATCCAATTCCAGCAGCACGCCAGCGTCGGGCGAAGCGCTTCCAACGCGCGCCGTGTAGATGATCGCGGCCACGCCTGTCAACAGTCCCATCAAGCAAAAGACGGCGACGATGTGCCGTCGGATGTTGATACCCGAAAGGCGCGCCGCTTCCGCGTTGCCGCCAATGGCGTACAGGTAGCGCCCGAAGGTCGTGTTCTGCGTGATGAAGACCCCGATGAGTATCATCGGCAAAAACGATGCGAAAAGCGCGATTGTCATGTACCCGACAAAGGCGGCGGCGCACGCGACGACCATGATCATGTCCTTTAGCCTGGCGGAAAGCCGCCCGAAAAACAGCCCCGACACGACGCCCCCGCCCATCTGCACGGCCGTCGCCACGCCCGATGTCGCCGCGCCCGCTGCTTCCGCTCGTTGAATAGCCTCCCTGATCGACCAGGCTTTGCGCTACGGCGGTGGA
>OGCI01002192.1_pt1 | contig 13618 bp, 11 predicted proteins | sample 1570021 | NCBI WGS metagenome assembly OGCI01 (sample SAMN06264664, study PRJEB24512) | hot springs metagenome | isolation source: Hot spring water | place: South Africa: Tshipise | collected 2015-06-21 | reverse complement strand
TGTAATGATTAAAGCAAATGTAGGATATGAAGAAGCGAAAAGAAGACTAAAACTTAGTGATGGCTTTGTAAGAAAAGCAATTGAAGGAAAATTTGATTAAATGTGAATCAATTACAGAGAATTAAAAACCTTCTCAACAATTTCCATTTTTTTGATCCAGTATTTGAAAAACTGGAGGTGGGAAATTCTGTTTTAATAAATAAACTTAAAGGGAGTTTAAAGACTTATCTTTCTATCTTTCTCTTGGAAAAAGGATACACCCCCTGTCTTTTCTTTGAAGACATTATTTCTGCTAAATCATTTTTATCTGAGCTCTCTCTGCTAGGTTTAGATGTAGAGTCTGTTTACTTTAATAATTTATTGGAAGATATTCATAGCTTTAACTTAGAAGAATTTTTGTCACACGTGCAATTAAAACCCCATATTGTTCTAACCACCTATAATTCTATTAATCTTAAAACTCTTTCTCCTTCAACGTTTTCAAAAAATCGATTCATTGTAACATTACAATCAAATATAAAATATGATGACTTAATTAACCTATTAAATGAATTAAAATATGAAAGACAAAAATTTGTAGGGGCAAAAGGGGAATATGCTATACGAGGTTTCATAATAGATGTATTCTCTAATTCAGAAATAAATCCGGCTCGATTTGAGTTTGATGGAGATAATCTGGTTTCAATAAGATTGTTTGATATAGGAAGTCAGCGTTCATTCGAAGCTGTCGAGAAATATTCAATTTATGCACCGACAATAGCAAAGGAAGAAGCCTTAATTTTTGACCACATGATTAATCCTGTTTTGATGCTACAAGAGAAAGACATAATTGATAAGAGACTTGATATCGCTGAAAATTACAAAAAAGTGATTGAATGTGAGTTTCAACCTTCCAAATTAATTATAATACCAAATAACAGCATCCCATCAATAAACAAAAACTTAGAAATACTTGAATACCATATTAAAAAATTTATATCAGAGGAATATAATGTTTACATTGTGGCAGATCAAGAATCACATGCCACTAGAATTAATGATTTGCTACTCAATTATTCTGAATTTTTTCAAGAAAAAATAGACGATGGCAAAATAAAAATTTTAACTCTTCCTATCCGGGCAGGATTTGTATTACCTCAAGAAAAAATTGCAATTTTTTGCGAGCATCAAATTTTCGATAGACCATTTTATTTTTTTTCTAAGCCCAAAAGAAAAATCAAGTCGCCAATTGCCCCACTACTTAAATCAATTCAGAAAGGGGATTATGTTGTACACTCAGATTTTGGTATTGGGAAATTTATAGGCTTGGAACAGATAAAGTTCGACAATAATATTCAAGAAGTAGTGAAAATAGCATATCAAGAAAACGATTTTGTTTATGTTAATATTAACTATCTTAGCAAAGTAAAAAAATTCTCATCAAAAGATGGAGTGGAACCCAAACTTTCCAAGCTTGGAAGCTTAGAATGGAAAAACACAAAAAATAGAATTAAGGAAAAACTTAAAGATGCAGTAGACGAATTAGTTCGATTGTATGTAGAACGAAAATCTTCTAAAGGTTACAAATTTTCTCCAGATACAGTTTGGCAAAAAGAACTAGAAGCAAGCTTTTATTATGAAGATACTCCAGATCAAATAAAAGTAACTGAAGAGATAAAAAAAGATATGGAATCGGACTTTCCAATGGAACGCTTAGTATGCGGAGATGTAGGATTTGGAAAAACAGAAGTTGCGGTTCGCGCTGCTTTCAAGTGCGTTATTGATAGTAAACAGGTTGCTATACTTGTTCCCACAACTATTCTAGCAGAACAACACTATAATACATTTAAGGACAGATTATCAAAGTTCCCCATTGAGATTGCAATGTTATCTCGATTCGTAAAGAAGTCTGAACAAAAAACTATTTTAGAAAGGCTTTCAAAAGGTGCAATTGATATTTTAATTGGTACTCATAGAATTTTGTCGGAAGATGTTAAGTTTAAAGACCTAGGACTTCTTATTATTGATGAAGAGCATAGATTTGGAGTGCTCTCTAAGGAAAAAATCAGAAAAATCAAAAAGAATGTCGATACACTGTATTTAACAGCAACTCCAATTCCAAGAACATTGAATATGGCACTCAGTGGATTGAAGGATATTTCATTGATCGCCACACCTCCGCCAAATAGACTTCCAATAATAACTGAAGTGATGCGTTTCAACATTCAAGAAATCAGACAGAAAATTCTTTTCGAAATCGGGCGTGGTGGGCAAGCATTTTTTATTCACGACAGAGTTAATTCAATCGAGCGTGTTACTGAATTTTTACAGCGTAGCATTCCAGAAGCAAGATTTGGAATAGCACACGGTCAAATGCCTTCAACGAAACTCGAACGTGTAATTCACGAATTTCTCTCAAAAAAATATGACGTTCTCGTAACAACTAAAATTGTAGAGTCAGGACTTGATATGCCCAACGTTAATACAATTCTCATAAATCGAGCCGATAGATTCGGACTAGCTGAATTATATCAACTAAGAGGAAGAGTTGGAAGAACGAATCGACAGGCTTATGCATATTTATTAGTCCCCACTTTGAAATCATTAACCAGTACTGCCATACAAAGAATTCAAGCCTTAGAAGAGTTTTCAGAGCTCGGAAGTGGTTTTTCTCTATCATTAAGGGATTTAGAAATTCGTGGTGCTGGAAATATACTGGGCACTGAACAAAGTGGATTTATAAATTCTGTTGGATTTGATGTTTATATGAAAATTCTAGAAGAAGCAGTTAATGAACTTAAACAAGAAAAATATCCTGATGTTTTGACGACAATTAAATCGGAAGCAGAAATACAAAAAGATGTTATAATTGATGTTTATTTCAATTATATATTACCAAACGATTACATAGATGATCAAGAAGTTCGGTTGTTTTATTATCAACGTTTGTTTAATGCAAAAGATGTTAAAGAAATTGATATTATTGCTTCAGAAATAAGGGATCAATTTGGAGAGTTTCCATTAAGCGTTGTTCATTTAATAGAACTTGCAAAAATTAGATTATTAGCATCGAAAGCAGAATTCACAAGAGTAGAAATACAAAAGACTAAAGCACTTCTAACATTCCCGAATTCAAATCATCAAGTTTATTACGAAAATTATTTTAATGAGGTCATAAGCTATGTAATGGAAAATTATAAATCCATATCTTCGATAAAAGAATTTCAAAATTTACTTAAACTTGAATTAGAATTGAACAAAACTTCGCCACTTGAACAAATTGATTTTATAAAGAAGTTTTTGAATGAGATCCATCTTTTATTAAAGAAACTAAAACACAGAAATGAGTTAATAAATTTTCAACTTAACTGAAATGAAAACCAAATTTTTCTTTTCAATATTTCTTTCGCTCTTAATATCAAAACAGGCATTATGTCAAGTTTATTCTTTTTCTGCAACTATTGATGGAAAACCGTCTAATTACTTTGTTCGTGCTTACACTGCTCATAAAATCATTTATATCTCCGTTGATGATCTCTTTCGTTTAGTAGATGCAAAAATCACTTATGACTTTGAAAAACTTAGAATGGAAATAAGTCTACCTCAAGGTAGAGTTTATCTTAGTGCATATAATCCTTTTATCTTCTTTATTAAAAATTCAGGTGAAAAAATCACATTTCAAATGCTTCAAAGTTGTGATTATAAATATGGGGAAATTTTTGTTCCAATAAAATCTTTTTCCGAATTTTTCAATCAACATACTCACATTAAATCAAAAATTGATGAAAAAAATTTTTTAATTTCATTAACAATCGATAAAACTCCACAACAAGCTTCTTTACCAAAAGATATCACCTCTACAGATACTAAGAAAGGAGAATTCTTAACTCAATCGGTTGATACATCTAAATTAAAAATAAATAATGAAAAAACTGTAACATCAATCTCAAATATCTACGACCTCTACGACTATCTCATCGAAAAAAAATCAAATGGATACATTTTCAGAATCAAATCACGAAAGCAGGTTCGTTCTATATCAAAAAATTATACAGCCAAAACTATTTATTTACGAATACCTAATTGCACAATCGACTTAAACAAATTTAATTCACAAATTGAAAATGGTTTGATCACTTCAATAAGTGCTGTTCAAAATAAAAAAGATGCTGACTTAAAAATTGAACTTAGTCATACTATTGATAGTCACGAAATTGTTGCTGAAAAAAGAACCAATGATATTTTACTCTTACTTCATGTAAATCCTGAAATCTTAAAAAAAATAAAAGAGGAAAGACCAGAAAAAGTTAAAGCTAAAAAAGAAAATTCTCTGAATGTGATTGTTATTGATGCGGGGCATGGTGGTAAAGATCCTGGAACAATTGGATATCGAGGAACGAAGGAAAAAGATGTAAATCTTGGAATTGCATTAAAGCTTGGTTCGTTAATTAAAAATAGTTTAAAAGATATAAAGGTTGTTTATACTCGAGATAAAGACGATTTTGTTGAACTTTATCGACGTGGACAAATTGCCAATGAGAATGACGGTAAACTTTTTATTTCCATTCATTGTAATGCGACAGATGAAAGACCCGGCCGAAAAAAAGGGTTCGAAGTTTATCTTTTAAGACCCGGTAAAACGGAAGATGCAATACGCGTAGCCGAACTTGAAAACAGCGTTATAAAATTTGAAGAGGGGTATGAGGAAAGATACAAACATCTAAGTGATGAAAATTTCATTCTCACCGCTATGTCATCAACAGCTAACGTTCGCCACAGCGAAAAGTTCGCTGAAATCCTGAATGAAAAAGTTAACAAAACTCTTCCATTAAAAAATAATGGTGTTAAGCAAGCGGGCTTTTTTGTGCTCGTTGGTGCCTCAATGCCAAGTGTTTTGATTGAATCTGGTTATTTGAATCATCCCGAAGACGAGCTATTTTTAAGAAGTAATGCTGGACAACAATTAATTGCAGAAACAATCTTCAAAGCAATTGTTGATTATAAAAATTATTATGAAAATTTAGCTAGTAAATAATATTTAGATTCAACTTAAAGTGATTAACAAAAAAAATAGTTTTCTTCTCAGTCATGTGGAAAAACACTGGCTCAGTTATTTGCTTGGTTTTGCAGGAATTTATTTTATTTCAATAAGAGGACAATACACTTTGCTCGACCTCTTAGACTTGTTTCTACACGAAGCGGGACATTTCTTCTTCTCAATATTTGGACAGTTCATTCATTCCCTTGGTGGTACTTTAATGCAAATTTTATTACCGCTAATTTGTGCTTTTATATTTTTTATAAATGGTCGAAAATATATGACTCAGATTTTTCTTTTTTGGCTCGGTCATAATTTTATTAACATTAGCGTATATGTTGATGATGCCAATAAAATGAAACTAAAAATTATTGGTGGAAGTCATGACTGGAACTGGATATTAAATCAACTTGATTTAATTGAGTATTCAACTGAAATTGGATATGGATTTCTAGCCTTATCCATCTCAGCTTTTTTGACAATGTTTTTTGTCCCGTACTTCATACATGATAACGAAACTACACGAGATTAATAACAAATGCTATTTTAAGATGAATAATTCTAATAGAACTAGCAGAATAAATAACATACTAAGTCCTATCCAGCGTTTCCTTCACACAGAGGCGTCTGGTGGAATAATATTATTGGTATTTACTATTATCGCTTTAATCTGGGCAAACTCAAAACTCTCTGAATCATATTTCAAATTATGGAAACATTATGTAAGTCTTGATTTTGGTATTATACAACTGAAATATTCATTGAGCCACTGGATAAATGATGGATTGATGGTATTATTTTTTTTAGTAGTCGGTCTTGAAATAAAAAGAGAATTAATAGCAGGTGAATTATCGTCGCTAAAAAAGGCAACACTGCCGATTGCTGGTGCCATTGGCGGTATGTTATTACCCGCATTAATTTATCTGATCTTTAACTTTGGGAAAGAAGGAATGCCCGGCTGGGGTATTCCCATGGCAACTGACATAGCATTTGTTGTTGGATTGATATCGCTCTTCGGTCAACGTTTCCCGGTTCAACTTAAAATTTTCGTTCTTGCGTTAGCTATTGTGGATGACATAGGAGCAATACTCGTAATAGCAATATTTTATACAAAGGAAATTTCAACAACATCTTTAATTCTTGCTATGATAATTTTAGGCTTGTTAGTATTACTTAACAAATTGAAAGTACGAAATTTATTAGTTTATACCATTGGTGGTGTTTTTCTCTGGCTTGCTGTTTTAAAGTCTGGAGTTCACGCTACTATTGCTGGAGTTTTACTCGCTTTTGTAATTCCTGCAAAACAAAAAATAGATAAACAAAAGTTTTTAGAAAATTCAAAACAATTACTAGAGGAATTCAATAAAAATGATGATGAAGAAGATATCCTCAAAGATGAAAAAAGATTAAATATAGTTTTCGAACTGGAAAAAAGATGTGAAAATGTTTTAACACCATTACAAAGGCTAGAAAACAATCTTCACCCGTGGGTTTCATTTTTTATTATTCCATTGTTCGCCCTCGCAAATGCTGGAGTACAATTATCGGGTTCACTAACAATGAATGTACTGCATCCCATAAGCATTGGAATTATTCTGGGACTCTTCCTGGGGAAACAAATTGGAATTTTTGCCTTTTCATATCTAGCTATTAAATTTAAAATAGCAGCAAAGATGGAGAGCGTTAATTACTTAACTCTTTATGGAGCAAGCATAATTTGTGCAATTGGTTTTACTATGTCTCTATTCATTGCAAATCTTGCATTTGAATCAAATACACTTCTTGACATTTCTAAAATTGGTATTTTATTGGCCTCCTTAGTTTCTGCAATATTTGGCTACATTGTAACTAAAGTAGGAATGAATAGAATTTAAATGTTTAAGAAAGAAAATGTTTTTATACAAAGTTATTCAGTTTAGTAAAGTTAAGCTGTTTATGTTAAAGTTTATATATTAATACTTGGATGTGCTTTTCTTATCCCAATCAGCTACAACACTTTTAATAAACTCTTCTTTTTCCTTAAATAATTTATTCATGTCCAAGCCAATATATTTTTGAGCTTTTTCTTTCGTAGAAATATCAGGATAATTTATTGGAAGTTTTACATTCAATTTTATGAGTAACTTGGTTAATTCATTTCTAGATTGCTCTGACTTTTGTATAGCTTTTCCGAGAATACGAGCACATTCAAGAGGAGCATGAAAGGCTCCACCAATCGAGGCTGATACGTAATCCCATCTCCATTGCGCTTGTCTTATTAATTTTAATATTGATTTCATATCTCCCTCTTTTGCACCATTATCCCATGCCACCTTTGCTTCCAAATGAGCTTTTACTAGACTATTTTCAACAATATCTAATAATTCTCGAATCTTATCTTGTCTTTCATACACATTTTTCCGCAGAGTTTCTTCGCTTTCACGATGACATACCTGACATGAGCCTTCTATATTTTTCAAGGGACTTACAACGTGATGACTAGTGAATTTAATTCCACCTTCACTTTTATATGGCATATGGCAGTCGGCACAACTTATTCCCCTTTGTGCGTGAATCCCAAATTGTGCCAGTTCCCAATCCGGATGTTGTGCTTTGACAATTGGAACCTTACTAAGGGCATGTATGAAATCAGTATGTTCAATTTCATCATAGTACTTTTCCATTTCTTCAACACTTATTCCATTATCCCAAGGAAAAACAAGATATTTTCCTTCTCCTTTAAAATAATATTCTACATGGCATTGAGCACAAACAAGTGAGCGCATTTCATTATGTGTCGCTTTATTTATATCTTTTCCTTGTCGTTGAAATGCTTCTATCAAAGCTGGACGAGTAATTCTCAAATTCATAGTTTTCGGATCATGACAGTCTTGACAACCTATGGGATTTAAAACTTGTGAACCAAGACCGGTTAGTTTTGCTTTGTAAAAATTAGCTATTCCCATTTCATTCATTAAACGCGGGACATCTGTGCTTTTACAGGTCCAGCATGTTGCAGGTTGTGGAACACCGGTTCTTAGTGTTTTTCTAACATCTATAACGGAATAGTAGTGACCTCTAGCTTGACTGTAATCTCTTGAAAATGCATAACCTGCCCATAAAATAACCAAACTTGGATATTTTTCGAGTAAATCGATGTGACCATTTCCACCATACTTAGTATAAAAAGTTGTGTCTTGTGTCATTAAATAGGTGTGATACTGTCTTGGATAGTTAACACCCCAAACTTCATTTCGTGGTTCCCATTCACCAATTGGTCTGACCAATTGTAATGCTGCCGATTCACCTCTTCGTTCAACAATAGAAGAAGCCAATAAACCTAGTAAAAAAACCAAAATCACAGTTAATGTAAAAAGTAACCAACCAGTCCATGGCTTTTGCTTGACAAGTTCTTTAATAGATTTCATGATACTTACTTAGCCTCATTTTTAATTCTGTTTTATAATTTTTTCCATCCACTCAGGTAAAACAGGATTTAATTTTGGTACCCTTGCATAAGGAGTTGAAGCAAGCGAATTAACTTTTCCGTGGGGAGTTTCTATGTGACAATCCCAACAATATTTCTCTTTACTACTACCTGATGTTTTATAGATAATTTTCAAAAGAGAAGTTTGATCGATATAATTTTCATGGCAACGTATACAATTTTCTTGAACGACGTTTTTACCTGCTTCTTTAATTCTAATTACTTGAGGTTCCTTTCTTAGAGTAAATATAATGCTATGCCTTAATCCATCATTTGCCTTAAAATAAATTTTATGTAAGAAGTTATTTTGAGGAACATGACAATCGTTGCAGGTTGCCACATTAGCATGACTTGAATTACGCCATGTGACATATTGTGGATGCATTACATGACAATTAATGCATGCTTGTGGTTTCTCCGACAGATATTGATAAGCATTGGAAATCTTAAAAATTAAAAGAACAATACCTACAAGCAATCCACAAACAAAAGCTACAGAAAAAATCCAATTTTGTGGTGGTATAATTAGATTAAATAAATTCTTTATCCAACTCAACATATTAAAATCCAGACAATTGTTATTGCTTAAACAGGAATATTAATCTTATTTTAATTGAATATACAATAAACTTCAAGGAATACAGTCTCTCTACTCAAGATGGTTCGGAATAATAAACTGATCAAAATTACAAATAAAATGACCGAAACATTTACAATTAGTTTATTTTGATTCAAAACTAAATTATCCTCAACAGGATAATGTATTTAATCGGAGTGAAATTTTACTTGCTCAAGAAATTTAATTTTTCAACGATGAAACTATCAAATCCAGAGTATTAGTTTAATTCAAAATCTATCTTTTCTATTCTATCACTGAAATAGATCTTTAATTCAAATTTCTTTTTTCTTAATTGTGGAATTTCAAATTGTATAGAATTTAATCCAGGAGAAAATTTCCCTTCATAAATTTTTTTTATTAATACCCCTTGATCATCACACAGCTCAATTTTCCCTTTATCAGCATGAGTAAGTTCTATAAAACAAGTAAGTAAATTTTTATTAAATGAAATAGCAACTTTTATTACGGGAAAAGCATCACTCAAAGCTTCTATCAAATTTTCGAGTTTTACTTTTATAATTTCAGTAGCCTCGATACTTTCGTTATGTAATTTATCTAAGGAGGTAACTTGGTAATAAAATTCTGTCTGGACAGGTTTAGAAATGAAATCATAAAAGTAATAAGTGTTTGAAAATGTATAAAGATAACGCGGAGAATTTCGGTTGATATTTTTAGTTAGCCCTTTGTAAATATTGTAATATTTCGCTGTATCACCATCTTCTGCTTGTTCAGGAATTCCCCAAACAAGTTCAACTAGACCAAGTTTGCCTTTCAAATTTTTGCCACTTAACAAATAAGGAGCTTTTGGAGGAATAGAATCTTTCCAATTCATCGGTGGAATATTTGCAAGATATTTATAAGAATTAAATTTGGTATCTTTAATATTCTCATATCTAAAAAAACTTTGGCCTGCAGCATTATACTTTCTCGTAATATTAATTTGTTCTTCTAACTCTTTGAAGACATCATCATTATAAGCACCTATGCCAGCGATAATATGTCGACCATAATTATTTTTCGTCCAATCGTGTACCAAAGATTCGAATTTCGGATTATTTTGAATATCCCAATAAATTTGAGGGACCACATAATCATGCTTCTTACTCCTAAGCCACTCTCGAGAATCTTGAAACAATGCGTTTTTTCCTTCAAGTCCTTTTGCATCACTTATATTTTCATAAATTCCAATTGGTGCTGATCCAACCTTCACGTGTGGCTTAATAAATGTTACTGTATCGTAAATTTCCGTTATAAGTTGATTAATACTTTCTCTTCTAAAATCATCTAAAGTTCTACCCCCGCCATACATTCGAAAAGTTAAAGTATCATTGAAAGATTTTCCGGGATAACGAATGTAATCGAGATGAATACCATCAATATCGTAGTTTTTTGTAAGTTCAATACAAATATTTTTGATATAGTCTCTTACTTCTGGTAGTCCAGGATCCAGCCAGTAGACGTTTTGATTGTTTTCTCTATGGATTCTAATCCATTCAGGACGGGCTAACATAATATGAGGCGGGTCTGAAATTGGAATTTTAGCGTCTCCCGATTTAACGGGAAAAACATTTATCCAAGCATGAACTTCAAAAAATTTTTTTCTTGCCTCTTTAATTAAAAATTCCAATGGGTCATAACTTGGAGCTTTACCAAGTGTCCCCGTTAAATATGGTGACCATGGTTCTAAGTTACTCTTATACATTACAGAACCTTGTGACCTAACTTGAAAATAAATTGTGTTAAAATTTTTCGATTTAAGATTATCCAAAATTTCGATTAGCTTTTGCTTTTGAATTTCTGGATTGTAAGTATGTGAAGGAGGCCAGTCAAGTTGAAAATTTGTTGTTAACCACACTGCTCTTACTTCTCTTTTAGGTTGGGATAAGAGAAAGCATTCATTTGTAAGTAGAATCGGTAAAGATAGGATTAGTATCAAACTAATTAATTTCATAACAATAAAAATTATTCAACAATAACAGCAGTACCGTAAACTAAAATTTCAGCTGTATTCTGCATAATAAATGAAGTTGAAAATCTTACTCCAATGATTGCATTTGCCCCAAGTTCTTGAGCTTGTGAAATCATCCTGTTTAATGCTTGTTCACGAGATTCTGCTATAAGTTTTGTATATTCTTCAATTTCTCCCCCGACTACATTTTTCAATAATGCAACTATATCTTTCCCTAAATGTCTTGCTCTTACAGTATTGCCTTTTACAATTCCTAAGATTTTAATTGTTTTTTTCCCAGGAATTTCTTCTCCTGTTGTAATTATCATCTATCAATCTCCTTGTATTTATCAATTTTTTTTAGTGTAATCTTTTCTCTTATAACAGAAAAAAGTAAGAAAACCATTCCCGCAATTACACTAAATAATCCTACTTTTAGGATTATACTCATTTCTTTTTCTACAATTATGCTCTCAAAAATTTTAAAGAGGCCATATGAAATTATTATCACAATTCCTACTGTAAAAATAAGCCATCCTATTATGCGTTCAAGTTTATTATAAAATTTTTTCCAATAATCATCGAATTTTTCTTGTTGATATGTGTTATTTTTCATGTCCTTTTTGCCTTTCAAATTTGTTACAAATATTAAACTTTTATATTCAATTCATCACTCAATTTTTTCCGGCTTATCAAAGTTAAATTAATAAAAATTTTAATTCATCTTGTTAAAAACTTTGACTGAATTAAAATCAGAAATACTTAAAATCGTTTTCCATCAAAATATAGATAAATTCAATGAATACTCACTCCAGTCTTTTAAGAGTGATTGATTAGCCAAATTTTTTCAATTCAGAAGCCAGAAATTCTACTGCTAATATGAATCGTGGACCCGGACGAAAGAAGATATTTTCGTCAACAAAGATTACTTTATTTTCTTTAATCGCTTTAATGTTTTTCCACTCAGGATAGTGTCTAATAATTTCTTGAAGATTTTCTTTTTCCAATGATGATAGTATTAAAATTTCAGGATTTTGAATAATTAAATCTTCACGAGAGATTACAGGATAATTTGCATTCAAATTACTTGCAATATTTCTAATGTTTACCGATTCAAGTATCTCGTTAATAAAAGTATTTTTTCCTGCTACCATTAATGGATTTAATGATACAATAAACAATCCACTCGTATTTTTGAGTTTTAATTTTTTTACATTCTGCAATCTAAATTCAATATCTTTTAATACTGAATCAGCTATTTGGACTTTATTAAAAATCAACGACAAGTCTTTTATAGACTTTTTAATTCCTTGAATATTTCTCGGATTGGTTACAAATACATTTATACCAAGTGACTTTAACCTATCGAACGTTAGCTTAGTATTTCCTTCGACCGTGATGAAAACCAAATCAGGATTCAATTCAACAATTTTTTCAAAATTAACGTTGAGCATATCCCCTACTATTTCTTTTTCCTTAGTTTCCTGCGGATAATCACAAAAACGTGTAACCCCAACTAATTTATCACCGCAACCAATATGGAAAATGATTTCTGTCAAATTTGGTGCTAACGAGATAATTCTGTTTATATCTTTTGTTAAGCTTAATTCATTACCAAGATCATCGTAAATGTTTTTATAACTTTTACTCTCTTGTTGATCACCACAAGAGATAAAAAGAAATAAAACACAAAAAACGATCAAAAGTCTTAATCCCACGGTAAATTTCCTCTAAATAATTCTCTTTTACCACTTTCAATGTGTAAAAATAAATCTTTTAATTCAGGACAAGATATTAAATAACCATTCTGTCTTTTCCACGGATTTCTTTGTTCTTTCTTTTGTAGTAATTCTCCACCATTATAATAGGGATATTCTTCCATTAACTTAATAGCTTTCTCTTCTCCTTCCAGTGCAAGTTCTAAGTTCTCGGGATTATTAAAACCTAAAAATTTAACTTTATCTTCAGTTAATCGTAGTACTTTCCGAATAAGGTGAAATCTTCTTTCCTTAAAAGCAAAACTTACAAATGTAATATAATTTGGATAGTACCCTAGAAATTCTCTAAATCTACAAATTGGAAATAAGAGATTTTCAAAAGAATCTCTTGAAAACTCCTCCGTAGTGGATCTTTCACGTAAATCTTCGTTGATTAATCCTAGATGATCTGCTAATTCAAAATATGATTGAGATTCTGATTTCGCATTAGCTTCTTTTCTTGATTGTCCACCGGTGAAAATCAGAAGAGCATTTTTATCAGCTTTGGCTATTTCACAACCTTTAATAATATGTTCAATATAAAGTTTTGGTTCTCCCTTTTGAAATGAAAATAAAATCCAATTTGAATCATCAAGAATATTTTCAAATGTCTTTCCGATATAAATTGAATGACCTGCTACAATTACAAGTGAAGTCAATCTTTTGCTATCCTTAGAATTAAAAACCATTTAATTTCAATATTTGTTAAGACTTTCCAATTTTTTAAATTGCAATGCACCCTTAGCTCAGTTGGTAGAGCAACTGACTCTTAATCAGTGGGTCGCGAGTTCGAGTCTCGCAGGGTGCACAA
>OGCI01002190.1_pt1 | contig 13627 bp, 14 predicted proteins | sample 1570021 | NCBI WGS metagenome assembly OGCI01 (sample SAMN06264664, study PRJEB24512) | hot springs metagenome | isolation source: Hot spring water | place: South Africa: Tshipise | collected 2015-06-21 | reverse complement strand
AGAGAGCTTCTGAGCCGACGCCTTCTGGTGAACCTGTTCGGGAGTATGGAAGAACTTGCAGAACAATGGGAGGCGAGGCTAAACCGGGCCCGATCGTCGGCAACGATAGAGCAGTACCGCACAAAGGAACATGTCAGACGAACGCGCCTGGAGGGGCATCTGGAAGACGCGCTAACATGGAGCCTGCAGCTTCTGAACGAGCATCCCGACTGGGAGCGTGTGGCAATGGAGGCGTTCGAGACAGCACTGGTATCCGGTGATGCGGAAAAGGGACTGCAGGTGATTCCCTATCTTCTCGCAACGGCTCGTGAAGATTGCTATCAAAACTGGCTAAGGCTCTCACAGGCTTTGTTATTAGATATCACAGGACAAAGAGACGCAGCAGTCCACATCTACAAGCAGGTGAGCTCGCAGGGGACGACACCGCAATTACGCACCATCGCGAATCGGTGCCTGCGTCAACGCCCCACACCCTGGCAGGCATGGCGCCGTATCCGATATGAGTTGTTCTAAAGGTATGCGCAGTACATCTGTGTTTCAGGAGTGCTGAAAGGGGCTCTTTCATGCGGGACAAGGTATTGCGAAATATATGACCCACGGTTTGATGGCAGCGACTCCAATTTCGTCCACTACTGATGACTGAAGGAGGGAGCTTGCAAATGGTCTCAAGATACCATCTGGACAACCGGCCTCGTCGCCGGTTGTATGCTGGGCTGCTAACCATTACTGTGCTACCGTTTCTCGTGCTGCCGCTGGTTTCCCAGGTCGCAAAAGGCGTCGAGCCTGTAGCGCAACAGGGCTGCGAAGCCATCCTCTCGCAGGACAAAACCGTCTTCATGGCACTGTTTGCACCACAGCACCGGGGCGATGCCGAAGGGTTCTGGAGCGTTTTGGAGGGACTTCAGTCGGAGCTGACCAAGGTGAAATCGTGCGAACTGGAAGGGTCGGGCATTAGGGTCGCCCGTAACGGATCAGGAGCAACTCTCACAGTGCGCCTTCGCGCACAGCCAGGTACAGTTGATATCCACTTTTTGCTTGTACGCGCGCGGCAAGGTTGGTCATTGCGACAAGCGGAGGTGTCCTATCCGTGACCGGTATTGGCGTGCCTTGTTATCTGGGTCCGTACTTCCCACAAAGTACGGACGTGTGCCCTGAACCCAGGGCGATGCATGGTCACGCCTTTCGTGCCGCCGCTGAAACTATTCCCTGTGAACCTGTGGTATAATAGTGATAGACAACCGATTTTCAGGGCGATGGAGGTCCGCCCGCCCTTTACCTGAAAGGGCGAACCGCCAACGGAGGCTAATGGCTCCTGTTCGTTTGAGCAGTGAGCCATTTTTGCGTTTATAGAGGTGTCAACGACATGCACTTGCCAGAGATAGCACTGGAAGAAGCGTTGCAGAATGGGCAATGCGCTCTATGCTGGCTGGCACACAGGCAAGTCCTGAGGCGGGTAGATACCCTGCTGAACGAACACGTTACCGACCCGCAGTGGCGACAGGCACTGCGCGAAGGACACGGGTTCTGCGCCCACCACGCCCATATCGTGCTGTCGCGTGCCAATGTGCTCTCTCTGGCACTCATTGCCGAAGACCTGCTGTCCAGCATACCGATTGCCTCGCCCTCAAAGCGTTCCGCAGCAACCTGCCGCTGTCAGCTCTGCGAAGCTCGGGCTCACGACACCCTGCGGTCGGCGAAACTACTGGCGCAGCTGCTGAACGATGAGCAATGGCGCACTCGCTACGAAGCGAGCGAGGGATTGTGCCTTCCGCATCTACGGCAGGTCTTGCAGGTTTCTACAGGCGGGGTGCATGCCTGGCTGGTTGCCAGCGAGACACACCGCTGGAATACCCTGCGCCGCCATCTGCAGGAAGTCATCCGCAAGCACGACTATCGCTTCCAGCATGAACCCTGGGGCGAAGAGACCAGCAGCTGGAGGCGCGCGTTCCAAAAGCTATTCGGCGTGTTCGCCGAGGAGGTGCCCGATGAACGATAGCCACCGCAGGCATCTGTTCGCACTGCTGGTGCAGCTGGAAGACACCGTCAGCCGAATCACGCAGGCGGGATGGATGGGCATCTCGCCGTCGGGAGGTGGACAGCGGCTTACTCCCCTGCCCCCCTCGCAATGGCGGATGCTTCAGGAGGCGCTGGAAAGACTTGTGAACGGTTACCACGATGCGCTTCAGAGGCTGGTGCCCGAACTGTCCCAGCAACACGACCAGCCAGAGCCCATCGAGACCACCTACTACTGGCTGCGCGTTCTGCTGGGCAGTCTGCACGATGCCATCCTGCCCGAGCTCGACGCCGAGCGCTTCGTGCAACGTTACGGGGAGCTGACCCTGCAGGAGCGCGAGTCGTTGCGCCGACTGCAGCACACCATCGAGCGCGAGCTGAAACACGTGCAGGACATCGCACAGATGCAGTTCCTGCCAAAGCGATAAGGAGGATTTGAGGGAAGAAATGAACGACTGGTGGACAGCGTTTATCTGGGTAGCCCTGGCGCTGGGCGCATCTATCGTGTCCGTCCGGCTGGCATTGAGCGTCGCACTGGCAGAAATCCTGTTCGGCGTGCTGGGCGGCAACCTCCTGCACATCCAGCCCAACGAATGGATTAACTTCCTGGCGGGTCTGGGTGGGGTACTGCTCACCTTTCTGGCGGGGGCGGAGATCGAGCCGGAAGCGATGCGACAGCACTGGGAGGCGGCGTTAACCATTGGCTTCGTCTCCTTTCTGGCGCCTTTCCTGGGCGCGATGGCTTACGCATACTACATCGCAGGCTGGAATGCCAACGCGGCGAAGATTGCAGGCGTTGCCCTGTCAACCACATCGGTCGCGGTGGTCTACGCGGTGATGATCGAGACCGGCATGAACCGCACGTCGCTGGGAAAGCTGATCCTTGCCGCCTGCTTTGTGACCGACCTGGGCACCGTGGTGGCGCTGGGTCTCCTCTTCGCCCATACCAACGCCTGGCTTCTGGTGTTCGTCACGGTGCTGGCGGTCACGCTGGTGCTGGCACCCAGACTCACGGGATGGTTCTTCCGCGCGGTGAACACCCACACGAGTGAACCGCACATCAAGTTCATCCTGTTGCTCCTGATGATGCTGGGCGCGCTGGCAGTGAAGGCGAACAGCGAGGCGGTATTGGGTGCCTATCTGCTTGGACTGGTGCTCGCTGGCACCATGGCGCGGCACCGCGACTTCATGCATCGCATCCGCACGATGACTTTCACCCTGCTCACACCGTTCTATTTCCTGAAGGCAGGCTCGTACATCTCGCTGGCGACGCTATGGAGCGCTATGGGACTCATCGGTGTGCTGCTGGGCGTGAAAATGGTCACCAAGGTCGTCGGGTGCTACCCGCTGTGCAGGGCATTCCGCCTGCCAAAGCGCGAGTCCGTCTACACCACCCTGCTGATGAGCACAGGACTGACCTTCGGCACCATCTCGGCGATGTTTGGTCTAAACAACGGATACATCACGCAGGCGCAATACTCGGTGCTGGTAACGGTGGTGATTGGCAGCGCCCTGGTTCCTACCATCATCGCGCAGACCTTCTTCAAACCATTGGTGGAGAAAGAACCTGCAAGGGCACCTGTGCCTGCCCATCATGAGACGAGTCTGGCATACAAGGAGAGATAACGATGTATGCGCGCATTCTGGTTGGTTTTGACGGCTCGGAGGGGGCAGAGCGCGCCCTCAATGCGGCGCTGGCGCTGGCGAAAGCGCTGGAGGCAGACCTGCACGTGATTATGGTAGAGGAAGACCTGCCCAAATACGCCGCGACCATCGGCGAATACGATGAGGTGAAGCAACAGCGCGACGCCTACTTCGCGCAGCTGGAAAAGCAGGTGCACCTCGCTGCGCAATTGGCGGATGTTCCGGTGCAAACGCATGTGGTGACCGGTCATGAGGTATGGTCTATCGTGGATTTTGTCAAGCACCACCACGTGGACCTGGTGGTCATCGGGCATCAGGGGCATTCCACTCTGCACGAGCGGGTGTTCGGCAGCACCGCCTCCTCCATCGTCACGCATGTGCCGTGTCACGTGCTGGTGGTGAAGTAGACCCTCTGTCCTTTCCGTCGCGTACGGAGGTGTGCAACATGCTGACAGCCTTTGCAACAGCATGGCAACAGGTGACGGATGCACTGGAAACGCTGAGCCGGCTGGCGCAGGCGCACGCTGTGGCTTCCGATGCCCTGTACCGCCTGTCCGAAAACCGCTTCAAGAGGTCTTTTTGCCGGAACCCGTGCTGCAGGATGGACTGCGCCTGGAGGATACTCCGGGCGTTGGCTCGGTGTATGAGCATAACACGAGGGTCGCGCAGGAGTTCCTGCCGCACGCAGACGCCGCGGTGTTCCTGGTGGCAGCCGATCCGCCCAGCAGTAAGAGCGAGCGCGAATTCCTGCGCACGGTGCGCGAGTATGCGGTGAAGCTGTTTGTGGTGCAGAACAAGATCGACAACCTGACCGACGAGCTGGCTCAGTCCCTGCGCTTCACCCGGGCAGTGGTGGAAGCGGAGCTGGGCAGGGATTCTCTGCGCATCTACCCCGTTTCCGCTTGGCAGGCGCTGACCGCCAAACGACGAGCAGACGAGAAACTACTGGAGGAGAGCGGACTGCCTGCGTACGAGCGCGGACTGGACCGGTTTCTTACCCACGAGCGGGGCAACGTGGCTTTGCTCTCGGCAATCCAGTCTGCGATGCTCACCGCCAATGCCCTCCGCGCCAGCATCGACCTGGAGTCCCGCGCCGAGCAGATGCCGCTGGAGGAGATGGAACAACGCCTCCAAGAGTTCCAGAGACGGCTGGCGGTTTTACGCCAACAGCGTGAACAGCAGCTGTTCATGGTACGCAAACTGGTGCACCAGCAAACACTCCAGCAGCTCGATGCCGACCTCGCAGCGATGCCGACCGCGAATCACCAGCCGCTTTACCAGCAGCTGTCCACTGTCTGCCAGCAGAACGCCTCCTACCCGCTGAAGCTGATCGCGGACCTGAATCTGCTGATGCCACAGTGGATCGAGCAAACCATTACCGCGTGGCAGTCGGAAGAGCTCGAGCGCATCTCGCAGTTGCCGGGCGAACGCCTGCGCCCCTTCACCGACGAGGGCAACGGCTTCATCGAACAGGTTCAACGCCTGTCGGAAGACATCTGCGAGGTGCGCTGGCAGACGCTGGTTCAGGAGAGCACGCTGGCAGACTGGAGCCGGTTCTACGTGCGCGTCTGGCGATGCAGGCGAAAGCGGAAGGCGAAGCTGCCAACTCGACAGTTCTTTACCCGTCTGGAACAGCATCGGCGCACCATCGAGCGGCTGGCAAAGGAGCTCCGCATGGTCGCGGGGAACATCACGTCAGAGCACAGCCTGCGCGAGGAAACACACGCCTCATGAAAAACGCCTCGAGGTCGCTGACCTTTGTTGTTCTGCTGGGGCTTGTCAGCCTGCTGGCAGACATGACCTACGAAGGCGCACGCAGTATCACCGGTCCGTTTCTCGCCACACTGGGCGCCAGTGGGGCGGTCGTCGGCTTCGTGGCAGGCATGGGCGAGCTGGTGGGCTATGTGCTGCGGCTCGTCTCCGGTTACATCAGCGACCGCACGCGCCGCTATTGGCTTCTCACCTTCACAGGCTACACCGTGAACCTGCTGGCGGTGCCTCTGCTGGCGCTCACAGGACACTGGCTCGCCGCATCCACGCTGATTGTGCTCGAGCGACTGGGCAAAGCCATTCGCACGCCTGCCCGCGACGCCATGCTCTCGCACGCCACCAGGCAGATGGGACACGGCTGGGGGTTCGGCTTGCACGAAGCGATGGACCAGGTGGGTGCAGTTGCCGGACCGCTGATTGTGTTCGCCACCCTGTCGTTGCGCAACGACTATCGCACCGCCTTTGCCGTTTTGATGGCTCCCGCCCTGCTTGCGCTCCTGACGCTGAGCATCGCCCGTTACCAGTTTCCGCGCCCTCAGGACCTGGAACCCAGAACGGTGGCTTTACATACGCACGGTTTCAGTACGACCTACTGGCTGTATCTGGGTGCGGTGGGACTGGTAGCAGCCGGCTACGCCGACTTCCCGCTGATGGCATACCACTTCGGCAAGACGGAGGTGGTATCGCCCAGCCATATCGCGCTCTTCTACGCGCTGGCGATGGGGGTGGATGCCGTTGGGGCGCTGGTGCTGGGACGTTTGTTCGACCGGATCGGTTTCCATACCCTTACGCTGGCGGCGGTGCTCTCTGCGGGGTTCGCGCCACTGGCGTTTCTCGGTGGGTTCTGGGGCGCCGTGGCGGGAGTCACCTTGTGGGGTGTCGGCATGAGCGCACAGGAATCGGTGATGCGGGCGACGGTAGCCAAACTGGTTCCCGCCGAGCGTCGCGGCACTGGATTCGGCGTGTTCCATACGGGCTACGGGCTGGCATGGTTCGCGGGCAGCGCCCTGATGGGGTGGCTGTACGACCGCTCGGTGATGGCGCTGGTGGTGTTCTCAGTGGTCGCGCAGCTGCTGGCAATGGTGCTGTTTGTATGGCTGGCGCGGGCACACAACCGCCGGCTACATTCGTGATCTCTTCGACAGCTGGCGAATGCGCAGAACGGCTTCGGGAACCACCATCTGAAGCGCTGGCGACAGCGCATCTGCGTGAGCAAAGTGCACACTGCGCGCCGTCAGGAGATAGACACGCTCGGGCACGGCGCCATACAATGCCTTCGTCAGCGCCAGCAGAGCCGAAGGCGTGAGGTTGTGTACGGATGCCGAAGGAGGGCGTTCGTCAAGGGGTATCTCTTCACACTCCAGCAGACCCACCGGTTCACCCAGGCGCACATCCACAAATATCGCCACGCGGACCCGGCTCAGCGGCTCCGCCAGCTCTGGCGTGAGCTGCTGACAGGCAACGACCTCGGCACCGGATGGTTCTCCATTCGCCAGCAACTGCTCGGCAACACGCCAGCCGAAGCCGTCGTCCTGCCGAAGAGGGTTGCCGAAGCCAATGACCAGTGAAGGTGCGGAAGCCCCCTTCCCCGAGGGGGAAGGGGGCGCCGATTCGGGGGCAACCTGTTGGGTTGCCGAGTGCTCCACGTCAGCGTCGTGCCTCATCCAGCACCCTGCCATCGTGCGACAACAACTGCACATGCAAGGGCATCTGCCCCACAGCATGGGTAGAGCAGCTCAGGCAGGGGTCAAAGCAGCGGATCACTGCCTCCACACGGTTCAGCATTCCCTCCTGGATCTGCTCGCCCTTTACAAAATGCTTCGCTGCCTGCAGGATGCCTCTGTTCATCGCCAGATTGTTGTGACCGGTCGCGATAATCAGGTTCGCCCACGTGACCAGGCCGTCTTTGTCGATGCGGTAGTGATGGATGAGCGTGCCACGTGGCGCCTCGGCGACACCGATTCCCTCGGTGCGGTTCGGTCCCGCCACAGCCTGCACGTTCGTGCTGAGGATATCCGGCTCGTTCAGCAGCTGCTGGATGCGCTCCAGACCGTACAGGATCTCAATCAGGCGCGCATAGTGATAGTGGAAGGAGCTCAGCACGGCGCCGCGTTCCAGCGTGCGAAACTCTGCCCACGCTTCGTCGGCGAGGGGCGTGCCACAGCGCGACGCCAGGTTCAGCCTCGCCAGCGGACCCACCCGGTAGATGCCCTCCGGGTAACCGATGGGTTTGTAATACGGGAACTTGAGGTAGGTCCACGGCTCCACTGCCTCGCCGATAAAGTCCTGGTAGTCGTCGGGGTTGATCCTATCGGCGATGACGTTTCCGGCGGAGTCCACCACGCGAAGCACGCCGTCGTAGTGCTCCAGCGCGCCCGTTTCGGTCACCAGCCCGAGGAAGAGCGTCGGGAAGTTGGCGAAGGTCTGTATCTCTTCGCTAAACTGGTGGAGCACGCCCCTGAACCACTGCAAGGCACGCTGGGTGATGTCGATGGCCTCGGGAATGCCTGCCAGCATTTGCTCGCGCTTGTCGGCGCTGAGCGGCTGAGCTACCCCACCAGGCACCACCCACGAGGGATGGATGCGTTTGCCGGCGAGCCACTCGATAATCTGCTGACCGAATTGGCGCAAGCGAATGCCGTCACGCGCCAGCTGGGGGTTTGCCTGAATGACGCCCACAATGTTGCGCGCGGCGGGGTCTGCGTCCATGCCCAGCAGAAAGTCCGGCGAAGAGAGGTGGAAGAAGCTGAGCGCATGCGACTGCACCAGCTGCGCCAGGTTGAAGATACGGCGCAGTTTCTCCGCCGTTTCGGGGATGCGCACCGCCAGCAGAGCGTCACACGCCTTCGCCGAGGCAATGAGGTGGCTGACAGGGCAGATTCCGCAGATTCGAGCGGTGAGCGCGGGCATCTCGCCGAAACGACGCCCTTCGCACAGCTTCTCGAAACCGCGGAACTGCGTGATGTGCAGCCGCGCATCGCGCACGATGCCCTGGTCATCCAGCTGGATGGTAATCTTGGCGTGCCCCTCGATGCGCGTGATCGGATCTATCGCAATCTGTTGCGTCATGTTGCCACCTCCTTAAGCTCCAAAGCGCGTCAGCTTCGCCATATCGGGCATTCTGCCCGCCAGCAGTTCGCTGAGCGCCAGATAGATGGTTTCCGCCGACGGAGGACATCCCGGGATGAACACATCCACCTTCACCACCTCGTGCACCGGGCGCACCCGCTCGCACAGAGCCGGGATTACCTCTCGCGGAACCTGTGGATACAGCGTCACATTCTCCAGGTACGCCCTCTGCAGCACCGCGTTTGCACCGAATGGATTGCGCATGGAGGGCACATTGCCGGTTACGGCGCAGTCGCCGAAGGCAACCAGCGTTCTGGTGCGCTCCCGCACCATAAGGATCTTGTGCAGGTCTTCCTCGCTGCTTACCGCACCTTCCACCAGAGTGATGTCCACATCCGGTGGAAACTCCTTCAGGTCCACCAGCGGACTGTATACTAAATCCGCCTGCTGGAACAGTTCGATCAGGCGTTCGTCCATGTCCAGAAACGACATGTGACAGCCCGAACAGCCGTCCAGCCAGACGGTCGCTATGCGTTTCGTGCTCATCGCCTTTCCTCCCGCATCATGGTGAGATAAGGCAGGAACTGCCGTTTCTTCAGCCGGTCTGCCACCGGTTTACCCTTCTCGAACAGCGCACCCGTAGGACAGACGTTCACACACTTGCCGCAACTGGTGCACGTTTCCGAATCGCCCCATGGCTCGCTCAGGTCGGTGATGACCCGGCTGTCGATACCACGTCCCATCACATCCCAGGTGTGTGCTCCCTCGATCTCGTCGCACACTCGCACACAGCGCGTACACAGAATGCATCGGTTATGGTCCACCACGAAGCGCTCATGGCTGGCGTCCACAGGCAGACGCGGGAAGCGGTAAGGCACGCCCACATGCGTCATGCCCAGGGTCTGCGCCAGACTCTGCAGTTCGCAGTGCCCGTTGACCACACACACCGAGCAGATGTGGTTTCGCTCCGAGAAGAGCAGTTCGAGGGTCATCCGGCGATACTTCTGCAATCGTTCCGACTGCGTATATACCTCCATGCCCTCCTCGACGCGTGTGACACAGGCGGGAAGCAGGCGCGAGACACCTTTTACCTCCACCAGACACAGACGGCACGCGCCGATGGAGGTCAGCCCGTCCAGATGGCACAGCGTGGGAATGAAGATGCCGTTCTGGCGGGCGACTTCCAGAATGGTTTCGTCCTCGCGACCGCTCACGTCCCGGTCGTCTATCTTCAGCGTTTTGACGCGAACTGGCTGGTTCATCAATGTCCCTCCCTCACAGGCATCTGACACACCCCTGCCGGGCACCGCTTCTCCACGATGTGCGCGATGTATTCATCGCGGAAGTACTGCAGCGTGCTCAGCACGGGGTTTGGAGCGGTCTGCCCAAGCCCGCACAGGCTAGTGTACTTCACCATGTCGCACAGCTCCTCCAGCAGGGCGAGCTCGCTCATGGTGGCTTCGCCGGAGGTGATGCGCTGAAGAATGCCGTACATCTGCGCTGTGCCCACACGGCACGGCACACACTTGCCGCAGGACTCGGTCATGCAGAAGTCCATGAAGAACTTCGCCACGTCCACCATGCAGGAGGTCTCGTCCATGACGATCATCCCGCCGGAACCCATGATGGAACCCACTACCGCCAGCGACTCGTAGTCCACCGGCATGTCCATATACTGCTCCGGGATGCATCCGCCAGATGGTCCGCCCGTCTGCACTGCCTTGAACTTTCGTCCGCCCGGGATGCCCCCGCCGATGTCGAAGATAATCTCGCGCAGGGTGATGCCCATCGGCACCTCAATCAGACCGGTGTTTTTCACCGCACCTGCCAGCGCAAACACCTTGGTGCCCTTGCTTTTCTCGGTGCCGATGCTGGCGTACCAGTCACCGCCGTTACGAATAATCGGGGCAACGTTGGCGAAGGTCTCCACGTTGTTGATCAGCGTGGGATAGCCCCACAGTCCGTACTCCGCCGGATAGGGTGGACGCGGTCGCGGTTGACCGCGCTTGCCCTCGATCGAGGCGATCAGCGCCGTTTCCTCTCCACACACGAAGGCGCCCGCACCGAGGCGAATGTCCACATGGAAGCTGAACGTAGTGCCGCAGATATTGTTCCCCAGCAGTCCCAGCCTCTCCGCCTGTCGGATGGCGGTGCGCAACCGCTTGACTGCCAGCGGATACTCGGCGCGCACGTACAGGTAGCCCTGACTGGCTCCGACGGCGTATGCCGCTATCGCCATACCTTCCAGCACGCGGTGGGGGTCGCTCTCCAGCACACTGCGGTCCATGAAGGCGCCGGGGTCGCCCTCATCTGCGTTACAGATGACGAATTTGCGCGTTCCTCCCGCCTTGGCAACAGTGCTCCACTTTAGACCGGTGGGGTATCCGGCTCCACCACGTCCACGCAGTCCACTACGGGTAATTTCGTCGATCACTTCCTGCGGGGACATGTCCTCCAGCACGCGAGCCAGCGCAGTGTAGCCATCGCGTGCGATGTAGTCTTCTATCTTCTCGGGATCGATAATCCCGCTGTTTTCCAGCACGATCTTATACTGTTTGGTGAAGAAGGGGGTTTCGGTCGGGCAGGTGAGCCGCTCGATAGGCTGTTGCCCGAGATGCTCCACAATCTCGGCGGCGTCGGTGGAAGTGACGTGCTGGTAGGTTACCCCGTCCGGCTCCACTGCCACCAGCGGACCCGCCGAGCACAGCCCCATACAGCCAACGCCTTTCACCTCGCACTCAGGCGCGATGCCGCGCGCGGCGAGTTCGTTCTCCAGCGCCTGCTTCACCTGGTCGCTGTTGCTGGACAGACAGGCAGCTGCTACACACACGCAGATGCGGTGTTTGGGCTCGGGGCGCTCCGCTTCGCCCTGCGATACCAGTCTCTTCAGTTCCTCAGGCGTCATTGCTCGTCCACCTCCTAGTACGCTCGAGCGCCTCTTCTGGTGTTACCTTACCGGCTACCTCTCCGTCGAAAACCACCGCCGGTGCCAGCCCACACGCACCGATACAGCGGGCGGTTAGCAGGGAGAGTTTGCCGTCTGCGGTGGTTTCGCCGGGCTGAACCTGGTACTCTTTGCTGATAGCAGACACGATGTTCGGAGCGCCTTTGATGTAACAGGCGGTACCCATGCACACCACACAGGTGTGCTCGCCCTGAGGCTTGAGGGTGAAGAAGTGGTAGAAGGTGGCGGCACCGTACACTTTGCTCAAAGGCACTCGCAATGCTCGTGCGACGTATCGTAACGACTCCGTCTCCAGATAGCCAAAGGTCTGCTGGACGGAGTGCAGGGTCTCGATCAACGCATGGGGGTCGTAGCCATGCCGACGCATCGTGGCTTCCACAATGCGCCAGCGTTTGTCATCCGAAGGCGGGGACGGTTTCGTGAAATGCATTTTACACGCTTCCTCCGTCTGTACTCAGGTGTCGGTTGCTAGGGGTGCTGGGGAAAGGCGCAAAAACATTCCCCTGGGGGTTTTGGAACATCTATGTTCAGCGGCACCATCGCCGCGCCACTTTTCCCTCGCGCATCCCCTGATGAGCACCCTGTGCTATCACTGGCTAAACGAGATTGCACTGAGGTGCTCATTTCTCACTATTTTGATATACTACATTCACCGGTTGTAGTATACCACAGGGGCGAGGCATTCTGCAAGGTTGTACGGATTACCTTCGCTGGCGTCAGTTTCCAGCCTCCGCCAACTCCAATTTCTACTTCAATCGCAAAGGTTCCCCCTTCTCCACGCCAAATCGCGCCGCGAGAGGCGGTCCATCGAACGGTAGCAGAGCCACATCTCCATCCCCGCGCGGAGAGCCGCGTTCTGCAACGCGCCACCCGTGGTCGTCGTTGCCGTCTTCACCGAAGCTATAGAGGAAGAAGTCAGCATCTCCCGCCCGATACCATAGCGCGCCGCCGGTGAAGGGGTCTTTTGCCAGGTCGGCGACGCCAGCTTCGCTGAGCGAGAGAGGATACGCGCCCCGCCGCAGGCGGTATGTACGCACACCCGCTGCACAGGCAAGCAGACGGATACGCACTTCGGTGTACGCGGCTGAACGAGGCAGACCGGGAGATATTCCGAGCAGTATTCGCCCGATGGGGTGCTCAATGTCTTGAAGCGCAGTCTGCTGAGATACCGGTTTCGACCACTCCTTCTGCAGGCGGTGGAAGTATGCCTCACCCTCGCGGGCGGCACGACGCAGGTTGAACAGTCGGGGGTTCCAGCGCCTGATTGCGCCATGCTCCGCTGCCAGCCGCAGCGCCGAGAGATTGCCCGCATACAGGTCGTGCAGGCTGGACAGGTAGTAGCCACGCTCGGCGGAGATGACCTGAGATAGCGGTACGCGTCGCCTCTCCCACTCGCGCACGACCTCAACCAGTTTGTCGCAGATCTCGGCTGACAGGTGGGGCAGCGCCTGGCTCATCTGCTGGTTGACCACCGATTGCATGGCTATGGCTGTGAAGTAGTGAACGCTCGATCCCTGATTGCGAATCTGCTCGGACAGCAGGAGCACCGTGCGGTAGTTGTCGATGGCGCGGACGTAGTCCCGTTCCTGCACGGCAACGGCGATGTCCAGCGCCTCACAACCCGCCCAGCGTCGGAACTCCGCCAGTTCGGGGAACGTCCAGCCCGGCGTGTAGTCCACAATCACCACACAGGGCTTGGAGAGGTGCTGGCGGTACTCCTGCCGGATGGGCTTCACCTTCTGGAGCAAGTAGCGAACCCACTCCGGCTGCTCGAGGTTAATCTGCGCTCGGGTGGCGAAGATGAGACGCTCGGCGAAAGTCGTCCACGGATCGCTGCGGAAAACCTGAGAGGAGTATACCGCCAGCGAGCGGTACACCTCGTAGGCGTTATCGGCGGGTTCGGGCGGGCGCTGAGGGCGCGGGATATCGATGGGCGCCATCCACCATCGCGCGAACAGCGCTGCAGCCACCACCAGCCCGGATAGGACCACCAGGCAACCGAACTTCCAGCGCCTTGTAATAGCCACCTGTGCCTCACCTCACAGACCTCGGCAGCCGAACGACGAACTCCCTGCCCTCCAGCGCAAAGTCTGGTTCCTGACCGACGTGCTGATCCATCAGCCGGATCATGCGGGCAATACCGCTTCCTGCATCAGTTACCTGCCC
>OGCI01002189.1_pt1 | contig 13628 bp, 15 predicted proteins | sample 1570021 | NCBI WGS metagenome assembly OGCI01 (sample SAMN06264664, study PRJEB24512) | hot springs metagenome | isolation source: Hot spring water | place: South Africa: Tshipise | collected 2015-06-21 | reverse complement strand
TAATCCGACCCCCCAACTCTGGACCGTTGAACGAGACGGTCGCCTCGTAGCCCCCTTTGTGGTACTCGTGCTTGGTCAGGATATAGCCCACCCAATCGTTCACTAAGGCGACGGGAGCGACGCGCCGATAGCCCGCTTCTTGCCCCAACTCGCGCGTCTGTAGCCCGATGGAGCTGATTAGCTCGCCCGGAAAGCCCACCAACAGCAGGTCACCGATGGCGATGGTGTTAATCGGTGCGCTGGGAGGCATTAGCTGGTTGGCAATCTGCTTGAGGAGCGCTTCGGGGATTTTGTACTCGCGCCCTGCCGACTCTTGAAATTCGGGATGGGGTTGGGCTTCGGGAAGGGTCACCTGAACTTGGCGCGCTTTCAAGAGGGCGGGCACGGGGTGCGCCTGCTTCACCAAGCGTAGCGCATGGTCATAAAGCAAATTGCCATACCTCTGGACGCGGTCGTGGTCGTCTTTGCCTGCATCGGCGACGGGCGAGACATCACCTTGGGCGCCGTTCATATATAGGGCTACCACCCCTGCGCCCAACTCGCGTTCGAGGCGGTTCTGGAGCACGCCCGGAAACTCCGCCGAGACCTCCATCATCGTGTGGGAATAAATAGTAGGATGCGCTGCGTAGACCACCAGCACCGCCATCGTACGGTCGCGCCGGTCGCTCACTTTCAACACGCTCATCGTGGGGTCCACCAATCGGCGTCCGCGTCGGTTTCGGTTGAGGTTCGGCAGGGCTTCGCTGAGGGTGGCGAGTTGGGCGTCCCGAAGGCTTTGGCGCGCCTGCTGAACCGCTTGCACCACGCGCTCGGTGGTAAACTGCAGAAAGTCGGGGTTGAAAGTGCCCACGCCGGGCAGAGGGAAGCGCATGCGCTCGTTGAGACCCATCGAGTCGGGCGCACAGTGGGTATGGCTGGCGCTGATGAAGAGCTGTTCGGGGCGCAGGTTCAGCGCCTCACGCACCCTGCGTGTCAGGCTATCGGGAACCAGCAAGTGGTCTAAGGCGATAAGCACGACCTGCTGGTTGGCATCTTCCAAGACCAACACGCGGGCATAGATGGGGTCGTGGACACCTTTGGGGGGCATGTTGAGCCGTGCGCCATAACCCCCCAGTTGGATTCGAATCTTGCTAAGGTCGGGCGTGATGTCTAATTTAGACGCCCCCACTTTGAGCCGTGTGCGCATAGGAGAAGTATACACTTTTACGGGGGCAGAAGAGGGTGCTTTTGCCCCCGAAGTTTTGAGGTCAGGGTTGGGTTAGCGTTTGCCGCCGCTTTCCAACGGAAGCGACTCGGCGGGCATCGCGCGGTTGTCAGGGGGTTGGATGCCGTACGCTTCTACCCCCTGCCCTTCAGACGCTTTGGGGTAAGCCGATTCGGGCACCGAACCGCCTCCACCACCCCCACCGCCTCCTGCGAAGAACCAGACTCCCGCCAGCGCCACGACCAGCACAATCGCTATGATGGCAAACGCAACTGGCTTTGGAATTTCCATCGTTCGCTCCTTATCAATAGTAGTCGTCTAAGTCCCACAGGTAGGTTTCTGGGTCGGTGATGAAGCCGCCACACTGAGGGCGTGCGTCACAGCCCTGTGTGAGTTGAGCAGGGGTGTAGGACTTGGCGTGCCCGTCTGCGAAAGCGACGGTCATCCGCTCGCGGCGATGGAAGGGCCATGCGCCCCCGAACTCCATCCATGTGTACCAGCCTGTGGCGGTCTGCAAACGCCAGCAAGCGGGGCGCGCTCCGAAACCACAGCTATTGCCCGCGTAATCGTACCAGCCGTTCGTGACGCCGCTATCGCACTGTTGACGCACAATCGAGAAGGTGTCGATGACCTGTCCTGAAGCGTTGCGCCAGTAGCGTGCGGGGGGCATAATCACCCAGTTGCCACCACACAGAGGTTGTCGGCTGGCGGGATCGCGCCACCAGAGGCTATCCACGAACAGTACCGTTCGGGAGTGATTGCGGATGCGGGCGTCGGTCGCAGGGATGTTCATCCAGCGATTGTCGGAGGAGCGACGCATAATCGGCGATAGGTAGGAATAGTTGTAGCCCAAGCTGGTCTTGAGCGCCCAGCGGTATTCACGGATACACTGCTGGGTTGGAGGCGCCTCGCCATCAGCAGGGCACGCGTCTAAGATAGCATCGGTTGCCTGCGGGTCGGAGGGGCAACGGAACATCTGCCAGTTCTTGATGTAGGGCATCAAGAGTTGGGCTAAGATGCGGTCGTTGCAGTTATCGCCTCCTGCGAAGGAAGCGAACCACTGGGTGAGCGGTTGAGTCGTGTCGTAATCGCTGGTGTACATCGCCACCGCGCGCCCCACCTGGCTAAACCGCGAGATACAGTTAATCTGGCGGGCGCTTTCACGCGCCTGGGCAAACACGGGGAACAGAATGCCCGCTAAAATCGCTATGATGGCAATCACCACCAAGAGCTCAATAAGGGTGAAACCACGCTTTGACATTACATTCACCTCCAAGGCAGATTATACACCAATTTGAAGCAAAATCCTGAAAAAACTTGTAAGGGGCAGGGCAACACCTGTTTGCCCTGCCCAGAGGAACGATGATGATTTAGTTGCAGCCCTCGTCGCCGTCCTCGCCAGCGGCGCCGAAATTAAAGAGCACAATCAGCAGGTCGGCGTCATCCACGGTGCCGTCGCCATTCAGGTCAGCCGCAGCGTCGTTACCACCGAAGGCGAAGAGCACCGCCAACAGGTCGGCGTCATCAATAACCAGGTCGTTGTTCGTGTCGCCGTTGGGCAGGTTCACCGTACCCAAGTCTACCGTGCCCGTCACATTCACATTCGACAGGCGCACACCCAGCCAGTGGGTGTCAGGGCTGAAGGTCACATTCGTGATACAGATATCAGTGGGGCAGTTGACCGTGAAGATAGAGGGCGAGTAGATGGGGCGCACCACCACATCATAGACCCCTGCCACCACCTCAGGCGAATCAATCGGGAAGTTAGGACCTGCCGCTGTTGCCATGCTGAACCGCGCCACGCGCTGTTTCGTGCCCGGACGATAGAAGATGACCTCCACATTCGTGGGCGGAGAGGGTGAAGGTGCATCTGCAGTCACCGCTGTGCCCACGACCTTGCCAGCACCGGCTTGCGAATTGCGGAATCCCAACACGCCGTTGTACAGAGCAGGACCGTGATAACGGTTCCGATCGGGCACGCCGTTCCAGGGCGGGGTGTTCGCAAACGGGTCGCCACTGCGCCACTGCATATCGGTGTTCAGGCTGCGCTCACAGGTGAAGGGAGCGACCGATGTGTTGTAGCGGAAGCGTTGCCAACTGCCAGGCACGAGCGTACCACCACTGCTGGCACTTCCCAAACCGCGCGGGCTGTAGTAGAGCTTGGGACCGCCAGGCGCGCCCATCGCCAGGGCGATGTAGCTGTCAAGGGGACCTGCATTTGCGAAGTCCTCATCGCCCACGATAATGGCGAAGTACAAGCCCGCACTGAGCGTGTAGGACTGCCCCAACGGTACAGAGCGCATTGCGTCGAAGGCAGTCAAGTTTGCACCGTAATAAGAGCGGAAGGTTTCAAAAATAGTACCGTTTGGCGGAACCGAGTTGAAGCCCAGATCAGCAAAGACTTGGACATTGTTCAGGTCGGGTTCGGGGCGTCCGTCGGTACCCGTGCGGGAACCTGTGATGTACACACGAATCCGAGGTTCACCCGACGCTAATCCAGAAGCAAAAGTGATATGGTCAAAGGTCATCGGAGCACAGATTTGGAACGGTAGCGCCGTCCAGCGAGCGGGGAGATTTGAGCTATTCACATCACCCGAGATAAAGTACAGGTAGTTGGCGGTGAGGGTCAAGCTATCGCATGACCCACCAATCGAGTACCATGAGTTCGCGGCGTGTCCCGCAAAGTAGGTGTAGGGGACTTGAGCAACCGATGTGCCCCCAAAAATTGCGAGGGCAAGAGCCGTACCTAAAATCAGTTTACCTCTCATCATAAAGCCTCCTTTTGCAGTACCCACATTATAGCACAGTTTTTCGAAATTGTCAAGGGGGAAAGAGGGTGTTTGAAAAATCGTGGCTTGATCCTCCTTGCCCAAGAGGCTTCTTGGGATGTGGTTGCTGGGAGCGCAGGCGTCTCGCCTGCTTGAGATACCTCACAGGCAAGATATCTATGCCACACGAAGCAACACGGGCAAGATGCCCGTGCCACACGAAGCAACACGGGCAAGATGCCCGTGCCACACGAAGCAACACGGGCAAGATGCCCGTGCTACGTATGAGGCACTTCGGACGGAGCCAAATCGGATAAAATATTGGTGTGCGTCCTGACCCGCTGAGTGAAGCCTATCGTGAGTTGGGGGTGCGCCCCGGCGACAGCGCGGAACAGATTCGGCAAGCTTACTTAGAACTGGTCCGGCGTTTCCATCCAGACCGTGCGCCCGATGGCAAGCAAGCCGAATATGAGGAGCGCATGAAGCGCATCAATACCGCCTACGAGACCCTCAGCGACCCCAACCGCCGAGCTGCGCACGAGCAGGCACATTGGGGCAACGGCAAAACGACCTCGGTGACCCCAAGCCAACCCAAGGTGGCGCCCAGCCCGCGCGACCCGTACTACCAGATGCGCACGGGCTACCAACGGCGTCTACACCGCGTTCAAGTGACCCAGCGTGCGCTTCCACCGTGGGCGCGCATGGTCTCGGGCGTGGTCGCTGGTTTGGGGGCGGTGGTAGGGTTCGTGTTGGGGCTACCGTTTGGTATCATCGGCTGTATTCCAGGGGCGATGGTGGGGCTGGTTGTGGGACTTCTGGTGGGGCTGTTTGCGGTCTACCTCTGTGCGTTCGGTTTGCCTGTGGCTCTGTTGGCTTGGTTGGGTTGGGTGTTGGTGGGTGAGGCAGGGGCTGTAGTGGGGGGGGCGCTGGGCACGGTGATTGGAGCGGGCTGGGTGTACCATCTTTGGCGTTGTTCGGTACGGTACAGCCAGCCCCGAAGCTAGTTCACCAATCACCGTAGCGTCGTCCGTCGCTCCCGATTTTCTGTGAGGGTGAGCGCACCTTCATCGCCCCCGTCTTCGGGTCACAGTAGTAGTCCAGCGGTTCGCCCGAAACGGGGCATGTCAGCGGACAATCCAAGTACGGACCCCGCCAATAGTCGGGGTTTATCGCCATCGGGCGCCCGCGTGTGTCCAGCCCCATCGTAGGCGCCTCGGTCGTGGTTAGGTCGCTCAAATCGGTCGGGTAAAGCCCCGTGTCGTGTCGGTAAACCAGAATGGCGTTGCGTACTTCCGCAAGGCGAAGTCTCAGCGCCGTTTCTGGGTCGCGTGTCAAGTGGGGCAAGCTCTTATGCCCGAACACTGCCATCAGCGTGGTGCTGATTACCACGATAGAGATCAGTTCCACCAAAGTCATTCCGCGCGAGATACGCATGTCCATTACCCCCGCATAGGTTATTAAGGTCTTTCCACGTTCCCAACAAAGAACCACTCGCCCCCTGCCTACAGGTTCTGACTTTGGTCTATTGTAAATGTTCAGAGGGACGAGAAGCCGATAAGGGTTCATCGCTTGAGTTCAAAATCCTGTCGACCCGCCCTTACTTTGACGCCCCCTTGTTTGCCCCCTCGCCCCCACTGTCATTCTGAGCGCAGCGAAGAATCTCAACGAAACCCAAAGTGGAGCCCCTTCGCTGGCGCTCAGGGTGACTAGGTAGGGTTTTTCGGCTTGAACCGAAACACGCTGATTGGTGCCCCTGACTGCGTCCAAAAGTAGGCAGAGGTTGAGAGAGTGGGGTATAATTTTCGTGCTTGTGAAAACTCACACAAAGTCCAATCAGGAACCACCCATCTGGGTTCGTCAAGATGAGCAGAGGCGCCGATATGTGCGGGAGATGTTTGCACGCGTCGCCCCGCGCTACGACCTGCTCAACTCCATTCTTAGTTTGCAACTCCATACTTATTGGCGCAAGCAGGTGGTGCGCATGCTCCAGCTCGCCCCCAACGCCCATGTGTTAGACCTCTGCACGGGCACGGGCGACTTGGCGATTGAGATTGCCCGCCACATTGGACCCGGGGGGGAGGTTGTGGCGTTGGATTTCTGCGAGCCGATGCTGGTGCGCGGGCGCGACAAGTCGGCGCGTCGGGGACTCAACCACACCTTCTGGCTCGTAGGCGATGCGCTCCAACTCCCGTTTGTGGACGAGACCTTTGACGCCATCACCGTCGCTTTCGGGTTGCGCAACCTGATTGACAAACCCTGCGCCTTCACCGAAATGGCGCGCGTGCTCAAACCCAACGGGCGCGTGGCGGTGTTGGAGCTGACCCGTCCCCAAAAGGCGCCGTTCCGTTGGTTGTATGACCTGTATGCCCTTCAGATTCTTCCGCGCATTGGCAAACGGCTGAGCGTGGAAGATGCCTACCTCTATCTCCCGATGTCTATCCAACATTATGAAGACCGCGCCACAATTGCCGATTATATGAAAAGGGCTGGCTTTAGCCATGTCTCCTATCGTGACCTGACTTTCGGTGTTGTGTGCGTTCATATAGGAGTTAAACCATGATTGATATGAAAACCAAACCGCAGACGATTGCGGTTCCAGAGATGCTGGCACCTATCCTCCCAGAGATGGAGGCGGTTGAGGCGTTTCTGGAAGCGCAGTCGGAGACCGTTATCCCGCAGTTCACGCAGTTGACACGCCACCTGCTCTCAGCGGGGGGCAAGCGTCTCCGACCTGCCATAGTGATCCTGTGTGCGTATGCCTCGGCGCCTGAGCGGTTCGCAGGGTTGTACCGCAATGGATATGCAGGACGCCACCGCTTGGCAATCATCGCCGGCTGTATGGAGATGATCCACATGGCGACGCTCATCCACGACGATGTGATTGACCAGACCTTCACGCGTCGTGGTAAGCCGACCGCCAACGCTTTGTACGGCAACCTCGCCACCGTGTTATCGGGCGACTTCATCTTGGCGCGCGCGATGCGCCACCTAGCAATGGATGGCGACCTGCGCATCATTCGCCAAGTCGCCCAAATCACTACCGACATGAGCGAGGGCGAAGTCGCTGAGGTGTTCCTGCGCCACCAACTGGAACTGAGCGAAGAGCAGTACATCGAGGTGGTGCGCCGCAAGACCGCCGAGTTCCTGGCAGGATGCTGTCGGATTGGGGGCTACCTCGTGGATGCCGAACCGACCGTGCTGGACGCTCTGGAGCAGTTTGGGCGCGAGTTAGGAATCGCCTTCCAGATTACCGACGACCTGCTGGACTATTTGGGCGACCCGCAACTGACGGGCAAACCCAACGGCACCGACTTCCGCGAGGGATTCGCCACCTTGCCCCTCATCCATTACTACCAAAGCGCCCCTGAATCGGAGCGGCAGCGCCTCCGCGATGAGTTCGGAACCGACATCACCCCGGAGCGCTTTAGCGAAATCCGAGAACAAATTCGGCTCACGGGCAGTCTAAGGTATTCGGAAGAGGTTGCCGAGCGGTATCGCCAGAGCGCACTGATGCGCCTGACGTGCTTGCCGAACTCTTCCTTACGCACTACCTTAGAGGAGGTCGCACGATTCGTCACGGAGCGCAAGTACTAACGAGGGGCAAAAGCGTAGTGGGAGAACTGAGTGGCTTAGCGAACCGATTTGACTGCTTCATCTTTGATCTGGATGGAGTTGTCTATCGGGGCAGCCGACCCCTTCCCCACGCCATAGAAACGCTTAAACTGCTCCATGCACATGGTCGGGAGGTCTACTTCCTGACCAACAATTCGGGACATACCCGCCAGCAGTATGCCGAGAAACTCTGCAGAATGGGGTTCACTGCAGAGCCAGAGCAGTTCATCACTTCCGCTTGGGTGACGGGTCTGTATCTTCAAGAGCATCTTCCCAACGCACGGGTGTTCGTGGTCGGTGAGCCAGGTTTGAAACAGGAGCTGGAAGGGTTCGGCTTTGAGCTAGCGGAGGAGCCTGACCAGTGCCTGCCCGATGCGGTGGTGGTTGGTATAGACCGCCAGTTCAGCTATCAGCGATTGGCACAGGCGCAAAGTGCTATTTTGAGGGGCGCACGCTTCATCGCCACCAACACGGACGCGACCTATCCTGCCGAAGACCGCTTGATGCCTGGGGCGGGCGCCATTGTGTCGGCAATTGCTACGGCTACCGGCAAGTCGCCGGTGGTGCTGGGCAAGCCTAACCCCGCTATTCTCACGACTTTCCTGAGCCATCATCCTGTGCTGATGGAGCGCACGCTTCTTGTTGGCGACCGCTTGGATACCGACATCGCCTTGGCAAACCTGCTCCACATCCCCAGCGCCCTCGTGCTTACAGGGGTCGCCCAAAAGACCGATCTGGAAAACGCTCCGATTGAACATCTCCCCAACTGGGTTCTGAACGACCTGAGTGGGCTGCTGACTGATGGCGTGGACAGCCTCTTGATTCACGCTCTTCCGAATCGGGTATAATCACTAAGCACGGGGCGGTAGCTCAGCTGGGAGAGCGCTAGAATCGCACTCTAGAGGTCGGGGGTTCGAATCCCCTCCGCTCCATAGATGCGCGGTTAGCTCAGTGGTAGAGCACTTCCTTGACGTGGAAGGGGTCGGAGGTTCGAATCCTCCACCGCGCACCACCCTCCGAAAAGCTATTCGTCATCCATCGGGTCGTACAAGCGCGCCTTCGCCGACCGCTTCTGCAGATAGCGATAAATCCCGTACACCACAAACCCTGCCCCCATTAACATCAGTAGTGGAAACAAGAGCGACACAAGGCGCATCGCCAGCCCCAACACCACAAAGCTGAAGCGGAGCAGGAGCACGCCAATCAAAATTGCCACTCCAGTCCGAACCCAGCGATTCATCGTCCCTCGCTTTTGTCAGACACTGTCGCTGTCGTGCTATCGCTAAGGACTTTAGGTTTCCTGTTTTTCTGTGCCTCTGACCACATGCCAATCAGTATGAGCACCACACCGACACCTGCCGTCCAGGGCAGAATCCACTCGATGAAGCGGATAATCTGCCCACCGATGTACAGCAGGGCGGAGGCAGAGACTAAAAGAAGCCCAAAGTAGATGATGCGATTCTTAGGCATGAATCGTATTATACCGAAAACTCAGATGGGGAAACCGAAGGCGCGGAGTGCCTCACGCCCCTCCTGCGAAATACGGTCGGGTGTCCAGAGCGGGTCAAAAGTGAACTCCACACGCACATCCCGAATCTCTTGCAGGCTCATCAGACGCTGGCGTATCTCATCGGCGATCATCGGTCCGACGGGGCAGCCGGGCGAGGTGAGCGTCATGAGAATATCTACCTCGCCCGTCTCGGACACTTTGAGGTCATAGACAAGCCCCAAGTCGGCAATGTTGAGCGGGATCTCAGGGTCATAAACATCCTGAAGGATTTCCCAGACCTGGTCGCGCAGGTTTACCACGGGCGCGCCCCCATCATCGCTTCCAGTCGGCGCACGCGCTCCTTCACAGGCGGGTGCGTGCTAAACAGGTTCATCAAGCCGCCCCCACTGAGGGGATTGGCGATGTACATATGGGCGGTCGCAGGCTGAGCGTGCTCCATGGGGATGCGCTGGGCATAAGCCTCCAACTTGCGCAACGCCGACGCCAACCCGATGGGAGTGCCCGCGATTTCTGCACCGATCTTATCTGCCTCGTACTCGCGTGAGCGCGAGATTGCCATCTGAATAATCATCGCTGCGATGGGCGCCACAATCACCAGCGCCAACGCTGCGAGCGGGTTCCTGCCATTCTGGTCGCGCGAGCCGAACAGCAGGGTCGCATAGTAGAACATATGTGCCAGTGCCGAGATGGCGCCCGCAATCGTCGCTGCGACCGCCATAATCAGCGTGTCTCGGTTCTTGATGTGTGCCAGCTCGTGCGCAATCACGCCCCGAACCTCCTCGCGGTCCATCAGGCGCAGAAGTCCTTGAGTAATCCCCACCACACCCACTTGGGGGTTGCGCCCCGTTGCGAAAGCGTTCGGTTGCTCCTCTGGAATCAGATAGAGGCGGGGCATCGGCATAGTTGCCCGATGGGTCATCTCGCGCACCATCTGATACAGCTCAGGCGCCTCTTGCTCCGAAATCGGCTTGGCGCCGGTCATTGCCAGTACCAACTTGTCGCTGAACCAGTAGGAACCTAAGTTCATCAGCCCCGCGAAGAGCAGAGCGATAATAATCCCAGACTGCCCACCAATTAGGTTGCCAATAAACACCATCAATAGGGTCAAGCCGGTCAACAGTAAGCCCGTTTTGAGTAGGTTAATCATCGTCTCAACCTCCAGAGGGATTATACCTATATAGCCACGCTAAGGTTCCCCGCTAATGATGAGAGGGAGCGCAGGGGGTTGAAAAAGTTGGGAGCGCGGGCGTCTCGCTCGCTCGTGGCTTGGGCAGCTTGCCATCTCGTGGCACGGGCATCCTGTCCGTGATGTTTCTATGGCAGGCACGACGCCTGCGTTCCCAGCATGGCTTGGGCAGCTCGCCCAAGATACCTTTCACGGGCAAGATGCCCGTGCTACTTGGCTTAGGCAGCTCGCCCAAGATGCTCACAACGAGGGTACAGGTGCGACGCCTGCGTTCCCAGCAGATGCCCCCTGCCTATTTTCAGTGCAAGAGTGTTTTCCCTCAGCTGACGACCTCAATCAGGTCGTACTCGCCCTCGTCGTAGCGGCTGAGGACGCAGATACGATTGGTGTCGGCATCGTGGAAGATATAGAACGGTTCGTCTACCAGTTCCGCCTGTTCCAGTGCCTCTTCCACGCTCATCGGCTTGAGGCTGAGCCGTCGTGTGGTGCGGATGGTCGGACCGGTTTCTGCCTCCTCCTCTTCCGCTTCGGGGAGCGCGGCGACCTCTGGGAACGCCTGTTCCTCTCGGTTGTTGCGCCCGCGCCCTTTCTGGAGCCGCTCCTTGTAGCGTGCTAACTGATGCTCCAGCGATTGCACGACGGCATCCACCGCAGCACGGAACTCGGGCTGGTGCTCCTTAATATAGAACTGATGACCATCAGCATCAACATGCACCGTGACATAGTGTTGCCCGCGCAGGAGTTCGTAGACGACCTCGATGCTCCAGATTTTATGGAAGAAGCGCGATAGTTTCTGCAGTTTCTTGCGCACATAAGCCTTCTCCGACTCGCTGAGTTCCTGGTGCGGGCTACGGAAGGTCACATCGCTGATTTCAATCTCTTTGCGTTGTGCTTTACTCATAGCAGTTCCTCCTGAAGTGGCGTTTGAGGGTTGCAACAGCGTGGCAAGCGATGGCACGCCGTTGTCCGATAGAGTCCATGCCTTCGTTGGTGGTCGCCTTGAGGCTCACCTGTTCCGGCAAAATCTGTAGGGTCTTGGCAATCTGGTGGCGCATTTGGGGCAGGTAGGGCGCGAGTTTGGGCGCTTCCGCCAGCACCATCGCATCCAGATGGGCAATCTCCCAGCCGTGCTGGCGCACCTGCTCTGCGACCTGTTCCAAGAGGATGAGGCTGGAGCAGTCTTTCCAGCGAGGGTCGGTGTTCGGGAAGAGGTGCCCAATATCGCCGAGTGCACTGGCACCCAGTATCGCATCGCAGAGGGCGTGTAAAATCACATCGGCGTCCGAGTGCCCCTTTAGCCCGTGCGTGTGCTCCACCTCAATACCGCCCAGCATCAACTTGCGTCCCTCGGTCAGAGTGTGAATATCATACCCGATGCCTGTGCGCACCTCGTTGGGTTCACCCACCACCATGCGGAGCATCTCCAGGTCGTCGGGCGTGGTGAGTTTGAAGTTGCGCGGGTCGCCGGGCACTAACTGGACGGGATAGCCTGCCTGCTCCACGAGGCTGGCGTCGTCGGTCGCCGAAAGGTCGGCGTGCTGACGCGCGCGTGCGTGCGCCTCACGAAGCCAATCCGCGCGAAAGATTTGGGGCGTTTGTACCCGAAAGAGCGCCTCGCGCGACACAGTCTGCACCACGCGCCCCCCCGAGTCAGCATGCTTGAGGGTCTCGGTGATGGGCAGGGCAGGCACAGCGGTTCCATGAGTGCGTACCGCTTGGATGAGGCGGTCTAAAAGGTCTCGGCTCACCAGCGGGCGTGCGCCATCGTGAACGGCAATCCATTCGGTGCCGGGCGGAATGTGGTCTAAGGCGTTGGCGACGGTCTCTTGGCGGGTGGCGCCCCCTACTTCCAATACTTCTGCCTGAACCGCTCGCTGGGCTAAGAAGTGGCGAAAGCGCTCGCCTTGACCAGGCGCCACCACGAGGCTGACCGCTCGGATGTCGGGATGGCTATAGTGTCTCCAGAACGCATGCCACCAGAGAGGCCCCCCTTGTAGGGGTTCCCAAACTTTGTCGGGCTTACCGTACCGGACGCCGCTTCCTGCCGCTAGGATAAGTGCGTGAAGTGTAGTCATGGTCGGTTTGGCTGTCGGACAGTTTCGGCTCGGCAAAGAGCATCTTTCCGCGTGTAGACTGTAGGACGCTGGTGACCACCACATCCACCGCTTGGTTCAGGTAAGGTTTACCCCCCTCCACCACGACCATCGTGCCGTCCTCCAGATAGGCGACGCCCTGGTCGGCTTCTTGCCCCTCCCGAATGGGTACGACTGTGAGCTCTTCGCCAGGCAGGACATGGATGCGGACGGCTTCGGCGAGTTCGTTGATGTTCAGCACGCGCACGCCCTGCAGTTCTGCCACGCGGTTGAGGTTGTGGTCGTTGGTGACGATGTCCGCGCGCATCGCTTTGGCGAGCCGTACGAGGCGGGCGTCTACCTCGTCGCCGGTGTGGGGCGCGTGGCGGTCATGGACACGCACTTCCAAGTCGGTTTCCTGTTGAAGTTGGCGCAACACTTCCAGCCCGCGCCGTCCCCGCGCTCGGCGTAGGGGGTCTTCCGAGTCGGCGATATGTTGCACCTCGTCCAGCACGAAGCCGGGGACGTAGATCGTTCCTTCGATAAAGCCGGTGCGGCAGATGTCGGCGATGCGGCCGTCGATGATCACGCTGGTGTCGAGGATCTTGAAGGACTGTTTCTGCGCTTTTTCGCCGCCGAACAGCCCGCCGAGAGCCGACAGGTTGAGCATGTCGCCCTTCGCGGCGCCGACGATGAGGCCGACGTAGGTCATGACCAGCAGGATGAGGAGCTGGAAGAATGAAACCGTTCCGCGCGAGCCCGGAAGGGCCCATGAGATGACGAGGGAAATGAGAAAGGCGCCCAGGATGCCCAGAACTGAACCCACTGCGGCCCCGATGAGCCGTTTCAGACTGACCTGTTTCAGCCGGATCTCAGCCAGTACGATCAGAACGCCGAGAAGCGCGCCGGTGGCGGCAGCCAGCGGGGAGGTCAGCCCGAAGGGCTGAAGGAACCAGGCCGCAGTTGCCAGAATGAGCACGAAGATCGCCCGGATCAAGAGCAGGTCGTACACTGGCAACTCCTGGAGGTGAACGTCCAGCGGCTGTCGCCCCGCCATCCGGTATGACGCAGCGGCCGCGCAATGAGTATACCACCCCCTGCTGCCGGAACCGCTTCTTTATGGGACTGATTCCCGGGCCGCGCCCGGGCTCTTATTGCGGCGTGGCGGACACCGCGCCCAGATGGGCGGGGCCGAGCTGGTCCATCACGCTGAGAACCACGCGGGCGTATTCCGGATTCGGGTTGTACGTGCGCAGAACCTGATTCAGGCTCTTGT
>OGCI01002188.1_pt1 | contig 13629 bp, 17 predicted proteins | sample 1570021 | NCBI WGS metagenome assembly OGCI01 (sample SAMN06264664, study PRJEB24512) | hot springs metagenome | isolation source: Hot spring water | place: South Africa: Tshipise | collected 2015-06-21 | reverse complement strand
GCCACCGCTACTGGCGACGCGCTCCGGGCGCGGACGGCGCCGCGCCGGCGGTAGTGGCGTGGCTGGCGCGCCTGCGTTAGGCGGCTTAGCAGACGCGAGCGACGCGGCTGGCGCACGCGGCACCCGGGCCGCGAAGGGGCGCTGCTGGCGCGCGGCACGGCAAAAAATGGCACAAAAGCGCTGAAGTATGTAGGCGCCGCGCTTGCGGCAGAGAAACGAACCGAGGTGTTACACATGCTACGTGCAAAATTCGTGCTTGCCGCCGCGCTTGCTGCGGCAACAGGCTTCGCGACCGCGTCTTCGATCACCGTTTACCCCACCTTTATCGATACATCGCAGAACCGCGCCGCGGTTTACATCAAAAACTCCGGCGGCGCCCCAATTTACGTCGAGGCACAGCTAAAAAAAGAGGCGTCCGACGTGGATGCCGCCGTTTTCCCGCCTGCTGCGCGAATACAGCCCGGGAAAAAACAGGTGTTTCGGCTTGTTTTGCCACCGACGCAGCCGGAAAATGGGTCGGTTCGCTATTGGCGGCTTTTCGTATCTGAAGTTTCTGAGAAGTCCGACGAGAAGCAGGCCGGCGTTGCGAATGAGCTTGCATTCTCGCTCCCCGTTTTTCAAACGGCGAAAGACGCAAAATACAGGCTTTTGCGTGACGGCGATGGCGTTCGCAACGCTGGCAATAAGCAAGTAATAATCACCCGAATCGGCGACAAAAGCGAGCACATCTGGCTGTTGCCCGGCGATCGTGTGGCCGCGCCCGCCGGCGCACCGATTTATTCGGGCGACCTGCTTCTTGACGCAGAAGAAACGCGCTAAGCGGTCTGGGGTTGTTTATGACAAATCTGAAGCGCGCCGCTTTTTTGGCGCTTTGCTGCGCCAGCTTTCATGCCGCAGCACAAGTCGCTAACGATTCGCCTGCCGCGATGCCATTTGTGTGGCATATCGACAGCAAAAAAATCGAGGTCATGGCCTCTGTTCTGCCTGGCGACGGCATTCGCATTTCGCGCGCCGATGCCTTGAAGCTCGGCGCAGATCCATCCAAAATCGGCTCGACGGTAGATGTTTACGGCGTCGAGATAGACACTTCGCTGCTCGAAATTTCGGGACCGCTGCCTGCTGACATATTGCCGCCTTACAGCATCTCGCGTCGAGGTAGAATTGATGCCGAGCGCTTGAAGGCCGAAACGGGGGCGTGGGTAAACTTTTTTGCCGACGCGTCGAATCGTGGCTCCGCGCTGCTTGCGGACGCAACCGTCTCTCTCGGGGGCAATTCCGGCGTTTTGCGCTATACGCATTCGAGCAAAACAGGACGCATTTTTGCGGCGTGGGAGAAAAATGACGCCGCTTCTTTGCGCACAACGTCAATTGGCAATTTTTACGCATCGTCGCTGGGCCTTGCTGCTGGCCGCAAAATGGTTGGCCTGCAGGCGCGAAAAAACTTTTCGCTCGATCCGAATTATGTGTATTACCCGACCCTCGACATCAAGGGCTCTGCTTCGGCGCCATCGACTTTTGAGCTTTTCGAGGGCACCAAAAAAGTGCTGTCCGGTGAATTGCGCGGCGGCGAATTCTCTATTTCTGATTACTCATCGATCGTGGGTCGCGGCGGCGCGGTCAAAATGGTCGTGCGCGACGCCAACGGACTTGAGCAAGTCATAGAACGCCCGCTTTATACTGCGCCCGGCATGCTAAAGGCCGGCGAGTCGTCGTGGTCGCTTGATGTTGGCTCTGACGACGAACACGGAAAGGCGTTCATTTCGGGTTCGTATCGCCTGGGCTTTGATCGCTTCACAGCAGAAGGTGCGATTGAAGTTGGTGACGACACGTCGGCAGCGGCGGCCGGCATCGTTTTGCCGATAGATTTAGTGACCGTTGCGGGCAGGGCGGCCTCTGGTAAATTGTTTGGCGAGAAAAAGAAACGGCTCAGTTTATCCCTCGATCGGGATTTTTACGTCGGCGGGTACGATTTTCATGCATTCGTGCAATCCGACAAAATCGACGGCAAGCGTGCTACAAACGCTGGACTGTCGGTTAGCAAGGAAAACACGTCCGCGCTTTTTAGCTTCTCGAAAGCGGATGGCAAAACGAGTCCGCTTTTGTCTGTCTCGCATTCTATCAAGAATGTCACCTTCACCGCCACGGCCCTTCGTTCTGATGGCAAAACGAAGTTTTTCGTCGGCGCGAACTTTCCGATTTTTGCTGGATCCGCCGGCGCGGCGAATGCGTGGTTTAATGGCGGCTCGGGGCGCACGAGCGCTGGTGCGTATGGTGTTTCAGGCGACTTGCGCTGGCAAGCGAGCGCGTCGAACGACTCAAGCGCCGCTCAAGTGAACTACAAGACAAGACACGGCGACTTCGACGTGCGCGCATCTCGAAGCTCAGGGAAAAGCTACAGTAATTTGCGCTATGCGGGTGCGCTGTTTTACAGCAAGGGCGACTTTGCCTTGACCCGCCCGATCCATGGTGCTGCCGTTATTGTCGAAACCGGCGCGCGCATTCCCGTTCGCGCCTCGGGTCGGGCGGAGTCCGCTTTTTTGGGCGAGAGCGCCACGCTTGTTGCTAGCGCATCTGCTTATTCTGCGCAGACGCTGCAACTTGACCTCGACGCGGTCGACGCCGGGTACACATCGGAGCGCGAATCTGCGGCTGTTGTGCCGCCTGCGGGCGTCTCGCGTGTAAAGATGCCCGTTCGTGAGCCAGGCTTTTTTGTTGAAGTGTTCTTTAGCGGTGAGAAGCTATCACGTGGCGAGCCGCTGTCTGTTGATGGGCAGCCTGCGCTGGTCACGAGCGCCGGCATATATGTTCAGCCGCGTGCCGGGCAGCGCACGGTTGCTGTTTCTGCGCGCGGCTGCGCGGCAGAAGTGCAAGTGCCGACCGAGCCCCTTGCGCACGTGCGCGCTGAACTTGAGTGCGAGGCAAAAAATGGCAAAAATCCGCGTAAGTAGCTGCGACCCCTGTCGCAGCCTCTTCACCACCGCGCCCCCCCCCTTTGAGAAAGGAGAAACAATGTCGTTCAACCGAAAACTACTTGCTGCAACAGCCGCTGTTGCTCTGGCGCTGCCGGCGGCGGTCATGGCCGAAGAGCAAACCGCGCAAAGCGAAATCACCGGCGAGATCGTCGGCGCCTGCACGATTAGCGCGACGAACATCGATTTCGGGCAGAAATCGGCGGCAGAAGTGGGTAATGTGTTTACGCAGCAGTCTGCGATTACTGTCAATTGCTCGCAAAACCTGCCGTACAAAGTCTACGCCGAAATCTCGCCGTCTGTTGAGATGAGGGCGCCTGCTGCGCAGGGCGGCGGCACTTCGACGGAGACGAAGCCGGTCACCCAAAATAGTATCGCCCTCGGCGAAAAAGGCACGGTCGCTTTGTTTTCGGACTCGAACGCCACAGCCGCTTTCCCGCACGACGTTTCGTCTGCGCTTGTGCGAAACGGCACCGGCTCGCCTGAGACGATTGATGTTTACGCGAAATGGACGATGCCGGCAACTATCTCAAACGGGTCGTTCGGGCGCTACAAAGTTAGCGTAGCGAACAAAATCGTGTTCTGATTGACCCGCCGGCGCCAGCGCGCCGGCTCCTCGTAAAAAGGAGAGTTTCATGAAACAAGTTAATAAGCTGCTTGCTGCGCTTTTTTCTGCTTTTGCCGTGACAGCGTTTGCCGGCGAATCGACAACGGATGTCGTGATCGCCGGCTCGGTCGTTGGTAGCTGCACGATTAGCGCGCCGTCAACTGTTGCTTTCGGCTCGATGCCGAAGGATACCGTAAAGACGGAGACATTTAACATCACCGTGAACTGCGGCAGTGGTGTTGCTTACACAATCAAGCCGCATAACGCCTCGACGATTTCTGTGGGCGGCACAAAAAACGGCACGAACTTTAACATTACGCCGTCGATTACCGGACAATCGAGCTTCTCGGTCGAAATTGGGGTGGTCAATTTGTATCGTGACACTGCAGCAACGCAGGCCTGGAGCGACCGGGCCGGCGAGCAAATTTCCGGTACTGGTACAGGTGCGAACCAAAACCACGGCGTTGCTGTTAAGTTTACGCATGACGGCACAAACTACGGCAACTTTAGCGCGACGCTGCGCCCGACCGTGACCTTTTGATTAGCCATGATTCGCACGATCTTGCTCGTTTTGGCGACCGCCGCCGCTTTTTTGCGTCCGGCGGTGGCTTGTACTGTTTCCACAGATTCAGTTTACGATTTTTCTGCACAAGTCGTATCGACACCGCCGGCAAGCACGGAGATTGTTGTTAATGTCGTTGTGAACTGCCCGGCTGGCGTTAATTATAGGCTTTATCCGCGCTCGACGTCGACGAACTCTGTTGTTTATCTAGCGCTAACGAACAATGGCAGCCCGAATGGCAACATCTACATGTTTCACCAGCGATTAGACGGCACGATAATGCTCAACTCGAATACCTCGACGCACATTTCGGGGACAGGGACAGGTGCCGATCAGGTTCATCAAGTGAAGGTGTTTTTGGCTAATGCGCCGTCAAATCCATCGCAGCCGATTTCTCGGCTTGGCACGTTCAATACTTCTTCTCTGTTGTGGACAGTAAGGCGGCTCGATAATAACACCACATTCAATTCTCCGGCGACGCAAATTACCGGTCAAGTGATCGGCTCGTGCAATATCTCGAGCGCCGGGGATGTTGATTTTGGCACGATTGAAAGTTCTTCGCTTTCCTCGACGCATGAGAAAACGAGTACGCTTGCTGTTACGTGTGATAACGGCATTGCATATAAGATTTATGCAGATCATCCGAATTCTCCGCTGGCGACATGGGTTAGCGGATCAATTCGCCCAGTCCCCGCCGCGCCCTCGGATTTCACGATAGGCGTTCGAATAAAGCCCACGGAATCGAACACATGGAGCAATCTTAGCACTTCAAATTATTATGCCGGCACGGGTACGGGGGGCTTGCAAAACTACGACCTTCGTTTTATATTGTCGGTTGCGGCCAACAAAAGAGCGTCGTTTACCACGACCATTCGCCCGACGCTGCGATTTTGAGCCGGAGTAAGCCATGTTTGAGGAAAAAAATGAGCTTCGTGCGAGCGCGGCACAATTGATCGACCTCAAGCCGACGCTGACCACGCAAGAGGCCGCGATGGTTTTGAACTTGACGCCACAGCGGTTGCGGGTTTGGGCGTCTCGGCAGTGCGGCCCGATTGTGCCGGTGAAGGTGGGCGGGCGCCTGCATTGGCGTGCAGAAGACATTAAAAGGGTACTCGGCTTATGACGACGTGCATTAAATTGCCGTGGCCGCCGCGTGAGCTTTCTCCGAACTCGCGTGCGCACTGGTCTAAAAAAGCGAGATGCGCGCGCGATTACAAATTCGCGTGTTTCGCGCTGGCGAAGCAGGCGCGCCTGAGTGCGCCCCCGTCTGACACGATCGATGTGTTTCTCGAGTTTTCGCCGCCCGACAGGCGTCGCCGGGATCACGACAACATGATTGCGCTTGCTAAATACGCGCTCGATGGCGTTGCAGCAGCGGTCGGCGTTGATGACCGGCGCTTCGTTTTGCGCAGCAGCGTTGCAGATGACGCGCGCGGCGAGATTCGTATCTCGATGTAAAGAACAGATGGGTCTGGAACGTGACGAACACCTGCATCTGCGGTTATTTTCCGTGCTCGTGGCGCTCGAAGACATTTGTTTTCGCGACACAACGCTGAATGTGGCGACTTGGCACCAACTGAGGCTGATTCTCGAGGAAGTGAAGCTAATCCTGGCCGCGCAACAAGTCCCGCAAGGGTTGAAGGAGGGGATTCCCCCTGCGGGAAGGCCACGTCCGGCCTCGGGTGGGCTTTAAGGCCCGCCCTCATTCACAGTGGGCTCGCGGGCTCCCGCCTGTCCTGCTGCGGCAAATTCCACCTCCAGCCACTGCAGCCGCGCTTCGTGTTGCGCGCAAGCGGTCTGAGCTACCTCGGCTGCTTGTTCGCAGACACCACAAGCGCGAGTGATCTTGCGCCGCTCGCTTTTGGCTGCTCGATGCCGGCTTGCTGCAGTATCCACGCCTCGATGCGTGTGTGCCACTGCCGCAGCAGGTCCAGCGGTCGGGCGCGGTAGTGCCGTTCGGCAATCGCACTGGGCTTGTGCCCCATGATCTGCGCCACCACCCCAGCCGGGGCCTCGACCCATTCGGCCAGCGTGCCAAAACTGCGCCGCAGCCCGTGCAGGGTTACTGGCGGTACACCCGCGATGCGACACACCCGCAGCGCGGCGTGATTGGGCGACGAAATCGGCCCGTCGGCCCTGCCGCTCATGAACACATAAGGGCCACGGCGCGGCAGCGCACTCAACAGGCGCGCCACATAGGGCGCCAGCGGGATCGTGCGCTCACCCTCCACCTTGTCGCGGATGGTGAGGCTGCGCCACTCGAAGTCCACCCCGTCCCAGCGCAGGCCCAGAATCTCCCCAGGTCGCGCGCCGGTCAGCAGCAGGGTTTGCAGATAAGTCCCGATCACCGGATCCTGCTGGCGGGCGACCGCAAACCATGTCGCCAATTGCTCTCTTTGCAGGGCGTCCTTTTTTGCCCTGGGCGCGCCCAGTGTCTCGCGCGCCTTGCGGCTCTTGGCCGGGTTGCCGTCGCGAGGCAGGGCGTGCTGGTAGTCGGGATGCGCGCGGCACCAGTTCAGAAACACCGACAGCAACCGCAGCGCCAGCCGCGCCACCGTCGGTCGCTGGGGCGCGTGCCGGGCAGCCCACGCCTCCACCGCCTGGGCGTCTAGCTCGGCCAGCGGGCTGCTCAGCAGTTCGCGCAAGGGGCCGGGCTGCGTCAAGCCAGGGCCGCGCTTCTTGGGCTCGCCACCGGCTTGCACCAGTTGGAGATGGTCGGCATGGTGGCGCGGCCCCCAAGCGCTGCGGCGTTCTTCGCAGTAGCGCAGCCACACATCCAGCGCCAGCACTTGCGCGGCGCGGCGGCGCTGGCGCTCGGCCTCGGCGGCCTGCTGCTGGCGCCGGATCTCATCGCGCGGGTCGATGCCACGGTCGATCATGCGCTGCAGTTCGCGCGCGCGCTCGCGCGCTTGCGCTATCGTCCACGTGCCACAAGAACCGATTGTTATTCGAATGCTTCTTCCATCGAGCGTGCCCTGGAAGACGAAAGCCCGCTCGTTCTTTGTTGCCCGGACAGCAAGCGACCTTGTGTCCTTGTCCCACAAGAACACTTGCTTTTTGCCCGCGGGACACTGCAGCGCCTCGATGCGCTGCGTCGTGAGACGCTCTCGCACTTCGTGTAACGGCTGTGTAAGTAACTTTGCGACATTTTACGCTACTAGACGCAACAGCCCGCGCTCCCGACGATCTACGTAATGCCTTGATTTTGCATGGAAAAAATACAAGACGAGACTCGAGACAACAGTGATGCCGCCGGACTCTTAATCCGTAGGTCGTAGGTTCGAATCCTACAGGACCCACCAAGTAAATCAACGCGTTACGGCAGCCTAGCGGACACGCAAGCCGACGATGCCGGGGGCGGTGTAACGGCTGGTGTAAGCATTTTTGCCGCGCCGCGACACGACACGCAAGCGCCCCGAAAACATTCACCTTCGCAGCCAGCGGGCGCGCGACAGGGCAGCGTGCGCCGCCCTGTCATCCCATAAACGTTCACCCGTCGCCCAGGCGTTAGAAGTCAAGCCCCGCCTGCTCAGCAGCCGCAGCCTGCGCTCGCAGCGTTTTGCTGCGCAGGACTTTGCGCGCAGCTGCTGCGCTAAGCTCGCCGCTGCGCACCCCCGACACCACCATCTTCAGAACAGCAGCGAAATCGGGCTCGCCGAGCGCTCTCGTAAGGTGTCGATACGCCGTACGGCGAGGCACTTGCAGCACGTCCATCAAGTACCCGACCCAGTCGCAAAACTTCGAAGGCACGTCCGTCTCGGTTTCCGCTTCTTCGGCGCCATCTTCTTGCCCGGCGGCCACAACCGCGTCGATGTCAACACCATAATGTCCGGGGTCTTGCGTAAACCGGCGGTGCCGCGCGCGGGCCTTTCCAAAAATCTCATCTGCGTCCCTGCCGCCGCCCGCCAGGGCGGCGACCGCCACGTCTTGGCAGAGATCCGCCAAATCTTGCGAAGACAGCGAAAAGCGGCTTGCGTGCTCGCGCGCCAGATGCACCAGTTTTTCCGAGTCAACGCCAACGCATCCGAGTGCAAAAATCGAAGAATAAGACATGACCACGCCCCTTGATGAAAGCGAGCCACCCGCCCACCGGGCGGCTCTCACGTGGTCATGTCGATTTCGGGACTGATAACAAAAAAGCTGCGGCGGCTATGCCGCCAGTCGCTCGACTTCGACCAGCTTTATTCGGAAGCGCCGTCCGCCTTGCTCAACCAGCGCGCAGTACACGCGCACCCGACCACCCCGACCGGCTGCGAAGTCCAGGTTTTTTGCTAACACACAAAGCTTCATAGCAAGCTCCCTCTTTTGCGACAGGATCAAAAAGCAGCGCTGCTGCGGCAAGCGCCCACCCTCGCGCTTACGCGCCCCCATGCTGGGCACGGCGGATCGGCGCGAAGCCGCCGCACCGACTTCGGTGCGGTTGTGCCAAAAAAAATGGCACAAGTCCGGGTGAAGTGGGGTAGAGGCGCAAGCGCGGATGCGTGCGCACGTGAACGAAACCGCTGTAGAAAGGAGTACTTGTGAAAAACACCCAGTCGACGAAAACAAGCGCGCAAAGATCCGACCGCCGGTTTTTTCGGTCGCTTGCCCACGCGCTTAGAACAAAGCATCGCGGCGCGATTTCTGCGATTGCGAGATCCATGGGTGTCCCGGGCTTCTACATAAGCGGCTATCTCCATAACGGCCGCATTCCGCGTAAACGGCGCGATGATTTTGTGAGAGCTTTTGAAGAGATCGTCGGTGACAAGATCTTGCTGCAAAAGCTAAAGCTGCGCATGGTTGAGATCGAGCGTCGAGAGCAGCCGGCAATCGAGCCCGAGGAGCCGAAGCGCATCGATTCCGGAAACGGCTGCACCGAATGCGGCGATGGCTTGCGCGAAAAGCTGATACGCGCTAAAATGACGGCACAAAAGCTGCTCGAAGTTATCGAAGATGCTGAAAGGATGCTGAAATGACGAAAGCGCAGATTGCCTTCATTGTGGCTATCGTGGCGGCGGCGTTTTACGTCGACGTTTTTGCGGGGCCGATGACCAAACTTGCAGTGATGTTGGGTTGCTTGGCAGCGCTTTTTGTTGGAGCGAAGATTGTGCAGTACCGCATTGACAGCGGCGGTTAAGCGACCGCTTGCTGCTGTACAGTATCCGCTCCGGCGGTCGGCGCGCCGACCCGCCTCAAGGCCCGACCCGACCGCCGCGGTCGGGTTTTTTGTTGAAATTGGCACAAAGCCCGGTGAAGTAGGCATGAACGCGAAAAACACCTTTGATCCTGTGAACGTACCTGCGCATGCACGGCGCGGCGTGTTGGCTGAAATTGCCGCAAGGCATTTTGCGTTGCACTACGCCGTGTATTCGCGCATTACGTTGAAAGACGTAAACAGCAGGACGCTGCCGAATCTGTATGAGCGCTTCTTCGCTTTTGCCGCCACGAGAACAAAGCCGCTTGCAGCAGAGTTTTTCTCGTGTGCGCTACCGGACATCTTTGTTGAAGGTGTGCTGCCTGAGCGCTGCGAGCGTTCTCGTGTACGCCGTAACCTTTTCGTCATCGACGCAACGGTCGAGGGGTACGAGTTCGTCAACCGGCTGTCGGAAGACGAGTTAAAGCGAGTGTTCTTGCTGGCGGGCTATGAATTTAGGTCGCCTCTTTTTACTTGTCCGAACAGCGACGCCGGCGCGTTTTACTCGCCCGTGCGCGGGGTTTACGTATTTCCGGATAATGGCGATATTGAATCCGCGTCGGCCATCATCGAAAACCTGACCGAACGGGGCATCGAAAAAGCCTTCCTTGAGTATATTTTTATTGGGGACGAAGGAGATGGAGTTGATTGCGAAAAGTAAGCAACGCGGCGTCGTCCAAATCGGCGCGACCGGCTTAATCATCGGCGGAATCACGGGCTTGCTGGGCTTGTGGCTGTGGCTCGTTGTCGACCAGCGGTCGTATGACGCGTATGCGGCAAAAGAAGCCGAGCAGCGATGCGAGGCCGCTAAATTCGATCTCGACTTTGCTCGCTCGCGCGGTGTCGCTGCAGATGCGACCGAAAAAGAGGTTGCCCGATATTGCGGCGAGGCCGAAGGTGCCCGTGCGCGTGCGCAGGAATCCGCCGACCAGGCGCGTGCCGCAGGCTCTTCCGTTATCGATGCCATCAAAAACGTGATTGGGCTTAATTGATATGGTCAACCACCCCAGGCTGAAGCCTGGGGCTTGCGAGGAGTAGGTATGCCAAACCGAAACAAGCAGATGAACATGCGCTGGCTTGTTGTGCTTTTTCTGTTCATCCTTTCCGGCTGCGGCGACGGCCCCACCTTGTCTTCCTCTGCCAAGCAAACGACAAGCGCGGACCGCAGCACAGAATTGGGCAAGACAAAAGAGATCAACGTTGCCCAAGAGAAAAAGCTCACCCGAACGAAGTCGGCTTATTCGTTTTTTGCCGATGCGGCGTCGGGATTGATCACAGAATACGGCCATTGCTGGGGCGGCGTCCCCAGGATGCGGGGCGACATTATCCATCTTTCGAAGGAGTTTAAGCGTGGGAACAGACTGCAAGTCGCCTCATTTTTGCTTGGCGATGAAAAGGAGGCGGCCGCGCTGTACCAAAAGGCATCGGCACTGCTCGGCAGAGACGGGGATGCTTCTGTTGCCGCAAAAAGAAAGGTGGGGCATCTGTCTAAGATAAGGCCGGCGATCGTGGAAAGCGAACAGTGCAACGAATTCTGGTCGGCCATCAATGCTGATACAGCCGAACAGCGCTATTTTGCCGGGCTCGTGCTATCTGCATTTGCGTCCTGGTCGCGCCCGTATTACGGGAACACGTGCGAACAGCAAGATGAGTTCATTGATGCGCGCTGCATACTAGATTTGTACATCATCGGATCGCTAATCACGCGAGTTGCTGACCCTGTTGTGCCGCAAATCACTGCTGACATTACGCTGGAGGAATTCGCAAAAATCTTTGTCAACCAACTCGCAAAAATCGTAGCCAAAAAATCTGGTATAGAGGCTGCCGTTTTCGACTTGATGAGCATTGAGAGGGTAACGATAGCGTCCGCCGGCATGACGCCCGACAAAATCGGTGGCAACGTTTATTCTGCATCTGAAACGATGTACATCGGTTGCTCGGAAAACGGTTGCCAGCTAATCAAAAACACTCGCCCCTGGCTGTCTGGCTCGCATATCGGCGGGCAAAAGCTCGAGGTGCAAGTTAGCTACACAGATAGCGATAAGCTCGCAATCGCTAAAACGCTCAAAACTGTCGTTAACGCCGCATCGAATGTTGATGCGAGCGCAGATCTGAAGCGGTAAAGAGGCTATGATGCTGTTGCTTCACATTGTCCTGCTCGCCGCTGGCGCGGCGGGCCTTTTTGTGCTGTTTTTTGTCCCGAGCATTATCCCAGGCCTCGCAAAAAGGGCCGCTTTTGGCTTCGTTGTCGTAGGGGTACTCGGTCTCGTGCGACTTCTCTTTTCCGGCTTTGATCCGCCGAAGATATCGTTGCTGCTCCTGCTGTTGCTTTGGTCCGCCGGTTTTGGTCTTTCTGGGCTTATATACAGGGGGGAAGACAGAAGCCTGATTCGCGGCGCCGGCATCGAATCCGCGTTCGAAAAGATGAAACGGCTTCTCAAGCAAAAGCTGGGTTACATCAAATCACGCTTTAGTTTTGGCGATGTTGCGGTACCAGTAGAAATGGAAACGCGCAACTTTTTGCTCGTTGGATCGCCGGGCTCCGGCAAATCGCAAGCGTTGACCGCCGCGCTTGATGCGATTGAGCCGCATTCGCAGTGCTCGGTCATAGTCGATCCGTCAGGTATTTTCACGTCGCGCTACTTCAGCGAAGAGCGCGGCGACATCATCTTGAACCCGTTTGACCGCCGCACCCATTCGTGGTCGCCGCTTGCAGAGATACGGGCGACGACCGACTGCATCAGAATAGCGAAAGCTATTATTCCGGATGGCTACGGTGAATCAGAAGAGTGGAATGGCTATGCACAGTCATTCTTGAGTAACGCGCTTGCGCTAGCCTATAGAAACGATTTAACGAACGGCGATCTGTTTTACATCATCAGCGTCGCCTCGCTTGAGGAGCTTCGCCCGCTTTTTGCGGGCACGTCAACTGCGCCGCAGGTTGCCGAAGGCAATGAGCGCATGTTTGGCTCAATACGCACCATCTTGGCTAAATACACCGCCTTTATGGCTTATCTCAAACAAGATGTTGGCAAAGATGGCTTTTCTGTGAGAAACCACATCGAAAAAATGAATTCCGGATGGGTTTTCATACCATTTGCGCAATCCCAACGAGACGCGCTAAAGCCGTTCATTGGCGGCGTTGTCGACATTGCGTCGCGCGCCGTGTTGGAACTGGCGCCCGACTTGAATCGGCGCGTTATGTTTGCGCTTGATGAGTTTCCGCTGATTGGTAAAGTGCAGAGCATTGTTGAGCTATTGACAAATGGCCGCAAGCACGGCGCGATGGTGTTCATCGGAATACAAACGATTGCGCAATTGCGTGTTTTGTATGGCCGCGATCTCGCGCAAACCATTATGGCATGCCTGGGCAACAGCCTTGTTTTGCGCTGCTCCGATCATGAGACGGCACAAGAGATGGTCCGCCAGCTTGGTGACCAAGAGTTTGCGCGGAATAATTTTTCTGAGAACATCTCATCTAAATCGCACGCATTTTCTGGCAGCGCGTCAAAGCAGATACAGATTTCGTCGGTATTGTTGTCGTCTGAGCTGCAGCGCCTGAAAGACTTAAATGGCTATCTCGCGCTTGCGGACGGCGGCGCGCTCAAAAAAGTGAATCTACACATCTCGCCTGAGCGCGTTCGCTCGCAGGGGCTCGACATTATCGAAGAATCGCACAACAAGATCACGTTTAGCGCGTCTGATGCACTGTTGAAGCTGCTAAACCCCAGCGAGACGCAAAGGCCGGAGCGGGAACCCGAGCATGAGCCTGGCGACAGCGGAAAAGCGGAGAAAACGATAGTGTTTGACGATCTCGGCATTTAACGCTCCCCCGCCTGAAGCCGGGGGATTCCTATGGCGCCACCCCGGCAGCAACACAACACCATCGTAGGATGGCGCTGCCGTCCGCGCTATCCTTCACCGGCCTGAAGGTCGAGGCCTGTCGCGCGCCGGGTCATCGCCCGCGCCCGCCGGCTCGCTGCTGTTGTCGCGCCTGCGATTGCCCCTGCCGTGGCTGCGCCGGCTGTTGCCGCGCCTGCGCCTGCTGCGACCGCGCCTGCGGCTGCTGTTGCCGCGCCTGCTGCGACCGCGCCTGCTGCTGCACCTGCTTTTCAAGCGCGCCTTTCAAGTTAGCAAGCTTGTTTGCAGCGGCGCTCAGCAATCCTTTTATGTCGCCCTTTTGCTGCGCCTGCCGTGGCTGCGTCGGCTGCCGTGGCTGCGCCGGCTGCGGCTCTTGCCGTGGCTGCGGCTCCTGCCGTGGCTGCGGCTCCTGCCGTGGCTGTGCCTGCGGCTGCTGTTGCCGCGCCTGCGGCTGCTG
>OGCI01002187.1_pt1 | contig 13655 bp, 12 predicted proteins | sample 1570021 | NCBI WGS metagenome assembly OGCI01 (sample SAMN06264664, study PRJEB24512) | hot springs metagenome | isolation source: Hot spring water | place: South Africa: Tshipise | collected 2015-06-21 | reverse complement strand
CGGGGACTGCGTCGACGACCGCGAATACCAGGAAGGCCAGGTCTCCACGCGCCTGGAGGCGTTCCTCGAGTCGCTGAAACAGGGGGAGGGGCTATCTTCGTAGACGGCCGGTGCCCGGGACCTCCGTGCCGGTTTCGCGACAGAAGGCGTCCTTTGGCTGTACACTATCATGAGGGGGATCATGGATCCCCGGGGACCGCAAGGCGACATTGCCGATAGGGGCAAGCGCCGGGAAATACGGAGGTGACAGCAACATGGCTTTTGGGCTCCCCGCCGCATACGAGGAGGTACGCAGGTACAACATCCATCCCGATTACCTCGCCTCGGCCGTCAGCCAGACGCTGGCGAGCCTGGGCTGGAGGGCTTTCGCGTACTCCCCCTATCAGGTCGAGGTGAAGTTCCCTTTCAGCCTGCTCTCTTACGGGGAACGGATGAGCATAACCATCTTCCAGGATGGGAGCATCCACGCCGGCAGCAAGTGCGTCTTCGTCCTCCAGTGGTATGACTACGGGAAGAACAAGAAGCATGTAACCCAATTCTTCAGCCAGCTCACCGCGGTAAGCGGCTATCAACCGCTCGCCTGATCGCAGCACGAGCGCGGGAGCGCATACGTTCTCTTGGGAGCGGAAAGCTCTCTTCGAGGAGAATCCAAGCCGCGGAAAGACAGGAGGTAGCATGAGACCGCTGGAACCACCGCCGGAAATAATGGAGATGGCGGAGTCGGGAGAAGCGAGAGTGAAGACGGTGCCCGCGCAAGAGGTGGCCTACCTGGTGCACAAGGGTTCCCATTCCGGGGTGCAGGACTCCTTCCTCAAGCTGATGCGCTGGATCTCCCAGAACGGCTACGAACTCATGGGGGGCGGTGTCGCGGTCTTCCACAACGACCTCGTCATGGTGAAGTCGGAGGAGGACCTCGTCACCGAGCTGCAGTTCCCGGTGCGCAAGAAATAGGCCGCCCGGGAGCGCCGCGGAGGGGCGGAAGTGAAAAGCGCGGGAACGCCGGCAGGCATCATTTCAGGGATAATATCGGCATTTTTTCTGCTGGCCGTTCTTCTCTCGCCTGTCCAGGGATGCGGCGGGGCAGGCGGGCGTGCAGACCAGGAGGAACGGCCGCAGCGAGGGGAGATGGCCGAGGTCCCCCTGAATACGAGGACATCTACGGGGAGCTCGCGTCAAAGCTGGAGGAGATAGGCTCCCGTCTCGACAGGAGCTGGGACGGCGAGAAACACGGTACCGTGTTCAGCGTGGAGCTGACTATCGCCAACGGCAATCGCGGCGAGATCCTCCTCGAAGAGCAGACCTTCGCGGCCATCGAGACCGCCCTCGCCAGCCTTAAGGGCCTGGGAGTCGGAGGCATCACCCTGAGCGTCCTGTATCCCACGCTCAACCCCGAGTTCCCGCGCAGCGGCGAATACCTGGAGTTCTACCGTAAGGTGGCCGCGCGAGCGAAAGCAATGGGATTCACCCTCATAGTGGGGACGACGACCGTCTTCCCCAATCCCGAGATCTCGCCCTTCGGTGTGGATTACGGCGGGCTCACCCTCCAGGAGTACATAAGCGAGAAGAGGGCCATGGTCGAGAAGGTGTTGCGGGAACTCGCGCCCCATTTCCTAACCGTAGAAAACGAACCCGCGACCCAACGGGCCAACACGGGCCTCGCCTTCTCGGTGGCCGACCAGCCGGCCATCGTCAACGGGATTCTCTCCGGCCTGGACCGGGCAGGGACGAAGATCGGCGCCGGCGCGGGGAGCTGGGACGACCTCGCCTATTTCGAGAGCCTGGCCGCCAACACGGACCTTGATTACCTGGACATACACTTCTACCCCATTCAGGGTGACCTCTTGATCGACCGCGCGGAGCGCATAGCGCAAATGGCGCGCTCTGCGGGGAAAGGCGTCTCCGTAAGCGAGGCCTGGCTTTACAAGACGTCCACCTCGGAGCTCAGCCGCTACCAGGACCCCGCCACGGCGATCGCCATCTTCGCCCGCAACGCCTACAGTTTCTGGGCGCCACTGGACCAGGCCTTCCTCGAGGTCATGGTGAAGTCGTCTCACTACCTGGAGCTTCAGTTCCTCTCGCCCTTCTGGTTGCAGTACCTCTACGCCTACCTGGATTACGACGAATCGACCCGCAACATGGGCTACGAGGAGATCCAGAAGATGTCCGGTGCCGCGGCCTGGCCGAACATCCAGGCCGGTTCCCTATCATCTACTGGAAAATATTACCAGTCACTCATTACAGATCCCTGATAGGGGCGGACTTTTTCCGGTGAAAATAAGCCCCTACCGCTATCATGAATCCTCGCAACGGGTTGCTCAGTGACTTTCCGCGCCGGGATGGGAGATGAAGAGCTCGACCCCCTTGCGCTTGAAAGCGCCGCCCAAGATCCCCTGCCGCACCCTCTCCAGCACCCCGATGCCCGCCATCAATTCGTTGTAGCTCCCCCTTGAACCGCATTCCCTGGAGAAGGCCTGCGCGAACTCGCTGTGGGCACCCGTCTGTATCTGCACGAACCTCAGCGCCCTTCCCCTCCAGGAGGTAAATAATATTCGTATGTTGGTGTCGGGCGGCGCCTCAAGTTCCTTCATATCGGACGGGCCGTATTTCTCCGCCAGGACCTCACCCTCCCTGATGAAGGACTCGACCTCCGCCAGGTCATGTTCCATGGCCATCTCTTCGCCCCCTAACGCTCGTCTTCCGCCCCGTTCCTTAACGTGATTATATTGCCGCCCGCTCAGGCGTGCAAACGGAGGATCCGGGGATGCGTTCAGGAAAGGCCGCTTCAGCGATGCGCCGTTATGGGGAGGCGCCAGTCGCGGCCGAAGGCGCGCGGGGTGACCTTGATGCCCACGGGAGCCTGCCGGCGCTTGTACTCGTTGGCGTCCACGCGGCGCACAACCTGCTCCACCAGCGCCCGGTCATGCCCCTTGCGTACCATCTCTTCGCAGGTGAGGCCGTTCTCGATGTAATCCTCCAGGATGGGATCGAGCTCGCCGTAAGGCGGGAGGAAATCCGCGTCCCGCTGGCCCTCCCGCAGCTCCGCCGTGGGTTCCCTCTCCAGCACCGAGCGCGGGATAATCTCCTTCCCCTCGCGGCTGTTGATATGCTCGCAGAGGCGGTATACCTCGCTTTTCAGCAGGTCCTTGATGAGCGCGAACCCGCCGGCCATGTCGCCGTAGAGGGTGCAGTACCCCATGGAGAGCTCGCTCTTGTTCCCGGTTGCCAGCACCAGCCATCCCCGCGCGTTGGAGATGCCCATGAGGATATTCCCCCGTATGCGGGCCTGGATGTTTTCCAGCGCGAGTGACTCGCCGGGACCGCGCAGCGCCGCTCCCACGCCGCCGCGGTAGCAGGCGACGATATCGTCTATGGGATATTCTTCCAGATCAATACCCAGGGCGGCCACCAGTCTCTCCACCCCTTCCCGCGACAGCTCGGAGGTAAAGCGCGACGGCATGAAGACGCCGTGCACGTGCTGCTCCCCCAGGGCCATGGTTGCCAGGGCAACCACCAGGGAGGAATCGACGCCTCCGGAGAGGCCGATCACCACCTCACGGAACGCGTTCTTGCGCACGTAGTCCCGCAGGCCGAGAAGCAACGCCCGCAGAACCTCCTCCTCGCCGGTCACGTCCATGCTATCCTGGTGAGAAGGAAGAGGGCGCTCTCCCGCCGGGGGACATCTTCGTCCCTCCACGGCGATGACCCTCGTTGGCCCCTGGAGAGCGCCCCGTCTTGCATAGCGTTGGAGAGGTGTGGCCATCCGACGCCCCCACAGTCCCGAGGTATCCACGTCGTGCATGAGCAGGTGTTCCTCGAAGCGCGGCGCCGAGGCTATCTTTCCCTTCTCAGGGTGGATGATCATGGACCCGCCGTCAAACACCAACTCGTCCTGCCCCCCCACCCCGTTGACGTAGGCAAGGACTGCGGTGCCGTCCGCCGCGCGCGCGCAGAGCATGCGCTCGCGCAGGGACTGCTTCCCGCGCTGGAAAGGGGAGGAAGAGAGGTTTACCACCAGCTCCGCGCCCCCCAGGGCAACCTCGTTCTCCAGGGGGCCTCCCGCAAACCAGATGTCCTCGCAAACGGTTATCCCGACACGCACACCAGAAATTTCCAGCACAAGCCCTTCCCCGCCGGGGGCGAAGTAGCGGTTCTCGTCGAAGACCCCGTAGTTGGGCAGGAGGTTCTTGTGATACCAGGCCAGTATGCGCCCCCGGTGCAGCACGGCCGCGGCGTTGAAGAGATCGCCATCGAAATGGACCGTTCCCACCAGGGCGGCGGTCTCCCCCGTTTCCCGCGCCAGCTCGTCCAGCGAGCTCTCGCAATCCTCCAGGAAGTCACGCTTGAGGAGCAGGTCCTCGGGGGGATACCCGCAGAGGGAGAGCTCGGGAAAGCATACCAGGTCCGCTCCCGCCTCCTCGGCTTCGCGCAGGCGTCCCAGGATAACGGCACGGTTGCCCTCGAGGTCGCCCACCACGGTGTTCACCTGAGCAAGTGCGATCCTCATCCCTAACCTCCTCGCACATAGGAGTCCGGGCCCGCCCGGTGCCTTGCGGAAGGGCGCGCCGCCGCGGCTCCTCGTGACCTCACCCCGACCTCGCGGCGGACCCCTTCAAGGCGACGGCGAGCGAGGCGCAGCTATCCCGCTCGGACTGCCCTTCTCGCCCGTCACCCTTCCCGTCCTTCTTCCCTGCGAGGTCGCCAAGCCGGCACCGCCGAGTCCCTTCGCGAAGACGTCTTCCCGCGTGCCGCACCGCGATGATGCCGCTCGGAGGGATGCCGCACGCGCGAACCGCTTCTCGCTGCGCGCCTCCCTCCGTATCCCTTCCCGTCACAGGACCGGCAGGTACTGGCCGAGCTCCCACTCGGTCACCTGGGCCCGGTAGCGCTCCCACTCGATCCTCTTGTTCTCGATGAGGGAGTGGTAGACGGGCTCACCCAGTGTCCTGCGCAGCAGCTCGCTCCCCTCGGCGAAATGGATGGCCTCGAAGAGGTCCTCCGGCAGCTGGCCGATGTTCAGCTCTTTCCTCTCCTCCTCCGTCATCTCGTAGACGTTGCGGTCCACCATGGGAACGATCTCGTAGTCGTTGATGATGCCCTCCAGCCCCGCGGCCAGCATGCAGGCGAAGGCCAGGTAGGGATTGCAGGCCGGGTCAGGGGAGCGGAACTCTATGCGGGTGGCCTTCTCCTTGCCGGGCTTATACTCAGGCACCCGTATGAGATCGGAACGGTTGCGCACCGCCCAGGTGAGGTAGACGGGGGCCTCATAGCCCGGCACCAGCCGCTTATAGGAATTCACCCACTGGTTGCAGACCAGGGTTATCTCCGGCGCGTGCCGCAGCAGGCCGGCGATGAACTTCTTGGCCACCTCCGACAGGTGATGCTCGTCGTCCGGGTCGTAGAAGGCGTTCCTCTCCCCCTGGAAAAGAGACATGTGGGTGTGCATGCCGCTCCCGTTGACCCCGAAGAGGGGTTTCGGCATGAAGGTGGCGTAGACCCCGTTGTGCAGGGCTATCTCCTTGACCACCAGGCGGAATGTCATGGCGTTGTCCGCCATGGTGAGGGCGTCCGTATAGCGCATGTCGATCTCGTGCTGGCTGGGCCCCACCTCGTGGTGGCTGTACTCCACCCCGATGCCCAGTTCCTCCAGGGCGATGACCGTGTCCCTCCTAAGGTCGCTGGCCACGTCCATGGGAGTAAGGTCGAAGTAGCCACCGCGGTCCAGCACCTCCGGGACCTCAGGCGTCCTGAAGTAAAAATATTCCAGCTCTGGGCCCACGTAGAAGGTGTAACCCATCTCCGCCGCACGCGCCAGGTTCCTCTTCAGGATGTAACGGGGGTCCCGGTCATAAGGTTCCCCGCCCGGCCGCAGGATGTCGCAGAACATGCGCCCCACCGCGTTGTGCTCCCGGGGCCTCCAGGGCAATATGGCGAAGGTGGAGGGGTCGGGCATGGCGATCATGTCGCTCTCGTCGATGCGCGCGTATCCCTCGATGGACGAGCCGTCGAACCCCATGCCGTCCTCCATGGCCTCCTCCAGCTCGCCGACGGTGATGGCGAAGCTCTTGAGGAAGCCGAGTATATCCGTGAACCACAGGCGGATGAAACGCACGTCGTTCTCTCTCGCCATCTTCAGCACGTATTCCTTGTCCTTGCTCATCCCTCATCCTCCTTTTTCTCTCCGCGCCCTCCCGGGCAGCGCCCTCGTCAACGGACCGTCGATATTATCTTCGCTGACCCTTGTTTCACGCCTTTTTCGCCCGTGTTAAATCCTCGTTAAATCGCCTCCCTTCCCGGCAAGCCCCTGCTGGCCGGCGGCGGCTGCGCCCGGAGGCATCAGCCCCGCCCGCCGTCCGCCCGCATCCTTGCCGCGGCGTCGAAGTAACGGGGCATGAACGGCGCACCTCCTTCCCTCCGGCGTTGAGCGGCGAAGCGGGCTTCCGTGGCGTGCACGGGAGACAGGCAACAGGCCAGGACGTCGTCTCCCACCCTTCGCCCGATCCCGCCGCGCTGTCCATGAGCCGCCTCCCCTGCCCGGTTCATATGGCCTGGAAGCCGGACTCCCCGGTGCGGATGCGCACCGCATCGGCAACCTCGTAGACGAAGATCTTGCCGTCCCCGATGGCGCCCGTCCTCGCGGCCTTGACCACCGCGTTTATCACCCTCTGCAGGTCCTCGTCCAACACCACCACCTCCAGCTTCACCTTGGGGAGGAACTCCAAGCGGTAACCCGCGCCCCTCCACATGTGAGTCACGCCCTTCTGCTTCCCGTGGCCCTTGACCTCGGTGATGGTTGCCCCCGGGTATCCCAGGGAACGCAGCCCTTCCATCACCGGCTCAAGGCGTTCCGGCCTGATCAGCGCCTCCAGTTTCTTCACCTCACATCCCTCCTTTCTCGGCCACGGCCGGCTGGAAATCGGGGTAGGCTTCCAGGTTATGCTCGCTGACGTCAAGGCCGACCCTCTGGCTCTCCTCGCTCACCCTGATGCCCACGGTCTTCTTGAGCGCGAGGAACATCAGCGTGGCGGTGACGGCGACCCAGGCCGACACGGAGACGATGCCCAGCAACTGCTTGCCCAGCTGAGCGACGCCCCCGCCGAAGAAAAGACCGTTGACCGCCGCTACCCCGTTGGCCTCCCCGTAGGAGGCCTGGGCGAAAAGCCCCACGGCGATGGTGCCCCAGATGCCGTTCACGGCATGGACCGAAACCGCGCCTACGGGGTCGTCGACCCTGAGCCTGCGGTCGACGAACTCCACCGCGAAAACCACCAGCACTCCAGCCACGAGGCCGATGGCGAAAGCGCTGACCATGCTCACGTAGGCGCAACCCGCGGTGACCGCCACCAGGCCGGCCAGGATCCCGTTCATGGACATGCTCACGTCCGGTTTGCCGTAACGTGCCCAGGTGAGGAACATGGCCACCGCGCCTCCCGCGGACGCCGCCAGGGTGGTGGTCATGGCGACGGTGGCGATGGCGGGCGAGGCCTTGAGGGTGCTGCCGGGGTTAAAGCCGTACCATCCCAGCCACAGGATGAAGGTGCCGAGGGCGGCCATGGGGATGTTGTGACCGGGGATGGCCCTGGGAGTGCCGTCGGGGTCGTACTTCCCCGCGCGGGGGCCCACCATCCACGCGCCCACCAGGGCACAGATGCCGCCCACGGTGTGCACCACCGTGGAGCCGGCGAAATCAAGCATGCCCAGGCGGTAAAGCCAGCCTCCCTCCGCCCATATCCAGTGGCCCACCACCGGGTAGATGAGGCCGGTGATGGTGACGGTGGCGATACAGTAAGCGCCGAACTTGAAACGCTCCGCAATGCCTCCCGCGAGGATGGTGGCGGCGGCCCCCGCGAAAGCGATCTGGAAGAAGAGGAAGACGTAGAGGGGAAGCCCGTTCCACTGCGGATCCGCCATGTTCGCGAAGAAACCGCCGGTACCCAGGAAGCCGCCCCTGTCCGCCCCGAACATCAGGGCAAAACCGACAGCCCAGAAGATGAGCGCCCCCAGGCAGAAGTCCATGGCTCCCTTAAGCATGGCGTTGGACACGTTCTTCGCGCGCGTGAGGCCGCCTTCCAGAAAGAAGAAGCCGGCTTGCATGAAGAAGACAAGCGCCGCGGCTATCAACACCCAGACGGTGTCCAGAGAGGTCTCGATGCCCTGGGGCGTCTTGGCTTCACCCGCTTCCTCCGCGAGGGCCGGCGTCACCATCAACACCATCATCAAGAGCAGGAACATGGCTAAGACGATGAACCTCCTCAAGCGCCCTCACCCCCCTTCGCGCCCGTCCCGCCGCCTTCGCCTGAAAAGTCAGCAACGCTCTTCATCTTGTCCCGCCTTTCTCCTCGCCTACCGTCATCTTCCGCTTACCAAGGAGGATAAGGCGGCCTTGTTGCTCCCGTATTACCGCGCCTTTAACACTCCGTTAATTTCCTGTTTCCAGCCGGTTAAACGGCCGGGTACTCCGCGGACCGCGAGCCTTGCGCGGGGGGGGCGGAGCATGGCGGGCGGCACGGCGTGGATGGCACGGGACGGATAAAGGGGTGGACCACCCGCGCGAGGCGGCTTATGCCGGCGCAGTCCCGCAAAGGGGCTCAGGCGGGTTCCGGCGCGCGGGTAAGCCCGGAAGCGGCGGCGGCTCAGGAGGGGGGAACATGCTCGAAGATGTAGCCGACGCCGCGCACGGTACGGATGTAGGTGCGGCCTTCACGCTCTATCTTGGAGCGGATGCGCCGCACGTGCACGTCCACGGTGCGCGATCCGCCGAAGTAGTCATATCCCCATACCTGTTCCAGGAGCACCTCGCGGGTGAAGACCTTTCCCGGCCGGGCGGCCAGGAAGCGCAGCAGCTCGAACTCCTTGTAGGTGAGCTCCACGGGGGCTCCGTCCACCCTCACCTCGTAGCGTTCCTCGTCAATCTCCAGGCCGCTCGCCCGCGCCTCACCGGCCTCCCTCCCGCCCAGCAGGCGGCGCACGCGCGTCCTTACCTCCTCCCCCGTGGAGCCCTCGAGGACGAAGTCGTCCAGGGTGCCGCTCTCCGCCAGCCTCTTCATCTGCTCGTAGCGCAGCACGCCCAGGATCTTCACCCCTTCCTGCAGGGTACTCCTCAGCGCGGCCAGCTCCTCCTTCCAGTTGCCCGCATGGTCCGCGAGGTCCGCGAGGATGAGGTCACCGGGGGAGGGGAGGCAGCCGGACGCCATGTCATGCATCTCCAACTGGAAATCATCCCCAAGGATGTCCGCAAAATAGCGGGCTCTCTCTCCCCCGCACAGCAGGTAGACTCCCATCCGCGACGACTCCTCCTCGCCACCGGACCCCTCGCGCGGTTTCCGGCTCAGCCTTCCGCGTCAAAGCCAGAAGGCGCGTCGAGGCATGCCCGCCGCAGCCGCACGCCTTACCGGCATGACACCATTATCATAAACCATCGGCGGTGGGCTTTCCGACCTTCCGCGCGGCCTTTCCGCGAGGCCTGGCCGCGCCGAAAGGCGTACCCATCCCGCTCGTCCACCCCGCCCTTATCGCGCCCCTCCCGCCATGATCGCGGGGTTGCACGTCCGTGAGGGGAACCGCCGCTTGCGGGTCAACGCCACGCGCGCGGCTCGCACGTGCGGTCCCGCCACGAAAAGGGGGCTCGACGCGACGCCCTGGCCGCTGGCCGGAAGGGTGGAACTGCGAGGCGGAACCGGCCTTATCCCGGCCGTCATCAATAAGCGTAGAGGCCGCCGAAAGGCCGGTGAGACTTTGCGAAGAGCTTTAGGAAACCGGAACGCATTATCTCCCGGGGATCCCCACCGAAATAGCCCGCGTATTCCTCCACGAAGGGCCTTATCAGCTCCTTGTCCTCGTCGCTTGCCTGCACCGCCGCCGCCTCCTTGCCCAGCTGGTGCTCCTCCACCATGCCGCGCATGAAAATGAGGCCTCCGTGCATGCCCGTCCCTATGTGCCTCGCGGCGAAGCTGGCTTTCCCTTTCTTCCCCAGCCCCAGCACGATGACCAGCCCTCCCGCCATGTACTCGCCGAGAAAGTCCTGCGTCTCGCCGCCGATCACGAGCACGGGGCGAAACTTGCGGTACTCCTTCATGTGTATGGCGGCGCGGTATCCTACGCCCTCCCGGATGAAGATCCTGCCGCCCCTCATCCCCATGGCCACGATGTCCCCCGCCCGGCCGTGCACCACGATCACCCCGCTGTTCATGGTGTTGCCCACGCCGTCCTGGGCGTTGCGGTCCACGGTGATGCGCGGGCCGTCCATGAAGGCGCCGAGATCGTTCCCGGGCACCCCGTGCACGGTGATGTTCACCGCCCTGCGGATACCGGAACCGATGTAGCGCTGCCCGTAGACGTTGTCCACCACGATCTCTTCCGCGCCCTCCGCGGCTGCGCCCTTTATCATGTTGTTCAGCTCGCGGTAATGGAGCTGGCGGGCGTTGATCCTCACCTTGCCGTCCACCCGCACGAAAACACCCGGCAGTCCGGAGTGGTGATCGACCTCGATCTTCATTCAGCTATCACCCTTTTCGTTCCCGAGCTCGTCGTCTCTATTTTTCTTCTCCGCCTTACTTTAATCTCCTTTTATCTTACCGCTTTGACCCCCCCGCAAGGAAATCTGTTCCCTACCCTACCTTCTCATCCCCCCGCCCCCGCCATCTTTCCCCGGAAGACTCCGTTAAAAGGGCCCTGCTCTTACAGCCCATCCTGCGGCCGATATGTCCGGATAAGGCCGCGCGGCCCGAACGGCCTCGGGGGAATCCGGCATGCGCCAGGCCCGCCCTGGCCCTCAGGCGCCGGCGTGCTTGATGCCCAGGATGTCCAGCTCCTCCTGGGAGAGCCCCACGCCCCGCAGGCGCAGGCGGTTGCCGCGCAGGCTCTCGACGGCGTTGATGCCCATGCCTCCCAGCATCTCCATGATCTCGTGGGACCAGGCGGTGAGCAGGTTCACCAGCCTGCGCGCGCCCACCTCCGGGTTGAGGCGCTTGGAGAGGTAGGGGTCCTGGGTGGCGATGCCCCAGTTGCACTTCCCGGTATAGCACTTCTGGCAGACGTGGCAGCCCATGGCCACCAGGGCCGCCGTCCCGATGTACACGGCGTCCGCCCCCAGGGCGATGGCCTTGATGACGTCCGCGGAGGAGCGTATGCCCCCCGCCACCACGATGGAGGCGCGGTTGCGTATGCCCTCCTGGCGCAGGCGGTCGTCCACCGCCGCCAGGGCCAGCTCGATGGGGATGCCCACGTTGTCGCGGATCATGGTGGGCGCCGCTCCCGTCCCTCCCCGGATGCCGTCCAGGGCGATGATGTCCGCCCCCGCCCTCACCATGCCCGAGGCGATGGCGGCGGAGTTGTGCACGGCGGCTATCTTCACCGATACCGGTTTCTTCCAGTGGGTGGCCTCCTTCAGGGCGTAGATGAGCTGGGCCAGGTCCTCGATGGAATAGATGTCGTGATGGGGGGCGGGAGACAGGGCGTCCGTCCCCTTGGGGATCATGCGCGTGCGGGAGATCTCGGCGCTGACCTTCTCGCCCGGGAGGTGGCCGCCGATGCCCGGCTTGGCCCCCTGCCCTATCTTTATCTCCAGCGCCGCCGCCACCTCCAGGTAATCGGCGTGCACCCCGAAGCGGCCCGATGCCACCTGGCAGATGGTGTGGTCACCGTACTTATAGAGGTCGCGATGCAGGCCGCCCTCGCCGGTGTTGTAATAGGTCCCCATCTCGGCGGCGGCGCGGGCCAGGGATTCGCAGGCGTTGAAGCTTATGGCCCCGTAGGAGATGGCCGAGAACATGATGGGCGTTTCCAGGCGCAGTTGCGGGGTGATCCTGGTCCGCAGGGAGACCTTCTTCCCCTTTCCCTCCACCTGGAGGGCGTCGGGCTTGGCGCCCAGATAGGTGCGCAACTCCATGGGCTCGCGCAAGGGGTCGATGGAGGGGTTGGTCACCTGGCTGGCGTCGAGGACGATGCGGTCCCAGTAGATGGGATAGTCGCGGTCGCATCCCATGCCGGTGAGCAGCACGCCTCCCGTCTCCGCCTGCTTGTAGATGTTCTGCAGGACGTCCCTGGTCCAGTTGGCGTTGGGCGGGTGCTCGGTGGGGTTGTGCCGCACCACCAGTGCGTTGGTGGGGCACAGGGTGGCGCAGCGCAGGCAGCCCACGCACTTGCTCTCGTCGGCGAAGACGGCGTCCTCCTCCTCGTCGTACCAGTGCACGTCGAAGGCGCACTGGCGCACGCACACCTCGCAGCGTATGCAGCGGTAATCGTCCCTTTCCACCAGGTACTGCGGCAAGATGTAGCTCTTCAAGCGGGCGACCTCCCTGGTTTCAAGCGGAATCCGGTCCTCGCAGGGAGAGCACCTTCGCGCCCTCTTCCTCTTCCTTCCTGGTACTTTCTTCCAATTCAGCCACGATGGGCGCTCCCCCTTGCGGGATCCACGTCTCGCGCAGGGTGTCGTCGACCAGGTGCATGGGAGCCTCCTCCGAGGATATGTACATGAAATCGCCGTTGCGCCCGGCCACCAGGGGCCGCAAGCGGATGCGGTCGGTGAGGCCGATCATCTGCCCGCGGTTGGAGATGATGACGCTGAAGGGCCCGTTGAGCAAGAGGGATCCGTAGGTCTGCCGCAGGGCGACGTGCAGCTCCCTCTCGCGCTCCGGCATGCGGTCTATCTCCGTCCACAGCGGGGCGGCGAGCACCCTGGCCATGTCCTCAACGGAAAGCCCGTGCCGGCGCACCAGGAGATCCACGGCGTAGGCAATGACCTCGGTATCGGTATGCAGGGTGCAGATGTACCCGAACATCTCCAGGTAGCGGCGGTTGATCCCGTAGGAGGAGATCTCCCCGTTGTGCACCACCGACCAGTCCAGGATGTTGAAGGGGTGGGCGCCTCCCCACCACCCCTGCGTATTGGTGGGGAACCTGCCGTGGGCCACCCAGATGTATCCCTCGTACTCCTCCAGGCGGAAGAAGCGCCCGATGTCCTCGGGGAAGCCCACCCCCTTGAAGACCCCCATGTTCTTGCCGCTGGAGAAGACGAAGGCGCCGTCTATTCTCACGTTGATGTGCATGACCGCGCGCACCACGAAATCGTCCACGTCGGCCACCTCGCAGGCGAGGTTCTCGCGCGGCTGCAGGAAATACCTCCATAGCAGCGGCGGGTCGTCCACGCCCTCGCATGGGCGGGTGGGGATGACCTCCGCGCCCTCCACGGAGAAGGAGCCCTTGAGGAACTCCTCCGTCTCCTCCTTGGCGCCCTCGTCGTCGTACATCAACTGGAAGCAGTAGAGGTCCGCGTACTGCGGGTAGATGCCGTAGGCGGCGAAGCCGCCTCCCAGCCCGTTGCTCCTCTCCTTCATGTTGGCGATGGCGGTGATCACGGGCCCGCCGTCGAACTTCTCGCCGCGCATGTTCATCATGCCGAAGATGGAACACGCGGAAAAATCCTTGTCGTCGCGGCAGAAAGCGCTCCTTAGCATCTCACCTTCCCTTCCCCTCACCCCTGCCCGCCTTGCCCTTGCCCGTCCCGCCGGCGCCCGGCTTCTCCCTACCGGCTTTCGGCAGTCCCGCCACGGCCTCGACGACACGTTCCTCCCTCACCGAGCGCGGGAAATGGATGTGCCCGAAACCCTCCTCGAGGAGGAAGTTCTTCACCCTCCTCACGTTGGCCCTCTCCTGGATGA
>OGCI01002186.1_pt1 | contig 13656 bp, 13 predicted proteins | sample 1570021 | NCBI WGS metagenome assembly OGCI01 (sample SAMN06264664, study PRJEB24512) | hot springs metagenome | isolation source: Hot spring water | place: South Africa: Tshipise | collected 2015-06-21 | reverse complement strand
TCCGTCTTCTCCAAGAGGCTGCAGATTCCTTATCTTCGAAGAGAATTTTCTTTCGGATATTGAAGGGTCCTGTTCCAGGAACTCTATCCGAGATCGCAAAGGTCCCGGACCCCACATACACGAGGGTTTCTCCTTCTCGAAGAACTTCTCGTTCTTTGATGAGCCGTAGAGCACAATCAAAATGAACGGTGTTTCCCGTAGCTGCATCTACCAAGGAAAGGTAGATTTCCTGAATGGGAGCATTACAAACGGGACAAATAACCTGTTCGATTTGGGGTTTTTGAATGAGGATAGTCTTTCTTTCCCCTCCCTGTGGGCTTTGAGTACTTTTTTTTCGTCTCCGATGCCTAGAACTCATGCTCCCTCCCTAAAGGCCGTTCCCTTCGAACCAACTCATTAGTCAACGTCTGAGCTAACCGCGCAATGGCAGCGTCAAGATACCTGCGGTCCTGTATCTTCTTTTTCAACTCTTCGATACGTTTCGGATCAATCTGTTTTGCCACCCGAACCATCGATCACCGTTCCTCATCGAAAGCATGTGAATAGTGTTCGATTTTACCTGCGTCTCCCTGTATGAGAATCACGTCGAATCGAACGGGGCTTCCATCGTATTCAGGATGCTTTTGGAGGTACACTTTGGCAATGGAAAGGATCTTTCCCTGCTTCATGCGATCTATACTATAATGGATTTGGTCCGTTCCAAAGGTTCTCCATGTTTTAACCTCGAAAAACACGAGAGTGTCTCCATCCTGCGCAATAAGATCGATCTCCCCTTGTCGGATCCGGTAATTTTGTTCCAAAACCCTATACCCTTTCTGTTTTACATACTCGGCTGCTATCTGTTCTCCTTTATGACCCTTTGAAACGGAATTCATAGTTGACCTACGATTGTAATGTAGCGGGATCCACCGCCTTAACGATGAACACCTTCTTTTCAGTTTCCAGATCTATCACGGGTCCTGCGCCCGATTCTATGGGGGTACCTTTCTGATCAATCAGGATCCGTACCTTTGGCCTTAAGGGAGATTCAGAGTTCGTCTCCACTACACTCCCGATACTAGAATCACTGAGGAGCACGATGCTTCCCAATGGGTAGATCCCCATACTCTGGATAAATATCTTCAGCACATCGGGATCGAATCTCCTTCCATTGTCGCTTAGAAGGGATTTCATTGCCTGATAGCCAATCATGGAGTTCCGATAGGGACGTTTACTGATCATCGCTTCATAGGCGTCTGCCACGCTCACTATTCGGGCATACAGATGGATCTGTTTTCCCGAAAGCCCCTTTGGGTACCCTTGTCCATCCCACCGTTCATGATGCTGTAATGCCACGACACCTACCTCATCCGAATAGTTGAGTTCTTTCTTGATGATGGTGTACGAGTAGATGGGATGGACTTTGATGGTTTGCGCCTCCTTGGGATCCAATTTGCCCTGCTTCTCCACGATCGATTCGGGGATACGGAGCATTCCTACATCATGAAGGAGAGCTCCCGTGGTAAGGGGAAACAGTTTATGCTGAAGGATTCCCATTTGCATCCCTATCAAAGTGGAAAGAGTGGCGCCATGGAGAGCGTTCTGGGAAAAATTGCTTTCCCCTGTATTCTCGAAAAAGATGTAATGAACGAACTCTTCTTTTTTGTCTTTTAGTACTTTTATTAGCGTGTCCACGATCTTATCGATCGAAGTCGTATCGACGGATTGGCGTTCTTTTATGGCTGAGTAAACGGATTTCATCCCTTCCAGCATGTTGGTATAGATCTTCAGGAACTCCTGGTGCATGGGCGCCTTTAGAATACTGGCAAGGGAAGCTTTTGTCGGTTTCTCGGGGGAAGGCTCTTCCGATAGAAGATCCCCTTCCGTCGTTACGGTTTCAATTCCCCACCGGACCAATCGATCGATTTCTTTTTGTTTTAATGGTACATTGGGAGGAACGAGGATGTTCTCTTTGTCAATGTAGACGGGCTTTGAAAATCTATTTCCAGCTTTTAGTTCGCTAACTTTTATAACTTTCATCCTTTTGCCTCTTTTGTTCCACGGAATAGACGAAGGAAAGGATCTGGGCAATCACCTTGTAGGAAGATTCTGGAATAAAACTACCCACCTCTTGCTGAAACAGAAGGGGAATCACTTCGGCATGTTCCACGATGGGAACCCCAGAGGAGCGGGCTACTTGTAGGATCTTCTCGGCCCACGTACCTTCGCCTTTAGCAAGAATCTTAGGGGCTTCCATTTCTTTTCGATACTGCAGCGCAACAGCCTTTTTCTTCCCCATGATAACCTTCAAATCCACACGTCTATATTCTGTAAATTTCCCTCGATTTCGTCAAACCCGTCGAACCCCGTACTACTATTCTTGTTATCGTCAAGGATGAAACCGATCTTTCGAAGTTTCTTGCGGAAAGCTTCCAAAAGCTCAATGGGGATCGAGAGGGCCTCTCCATTCTGAGGGGGAGGATACATCCGGAGAGGTCGTTTCGGTTCCTGAGGAAACCATACGAAGTACCACGGTAATCCATTGGATGCATGGCGACGCACGGAAAGCACCATTTTCGAAGCAGTTTCCTCCTCCCCATACAGTCGTAAACACCCCTGGTAGAGATTCCCCTCCAAGGAACAGGAAAAGGGTATTACAATCCACTTTCCCCTTTGATTCTTCCTTCGGTTGAATTCTTCCAGCAATTGTTTCGTTTGGAGGTCCTTCCAGGGCAAAAACCCATTGGTCTGGTAAGGAACAGAGGATGGTTCGGTAGGAAGTTGACTTTCCCCCTTCGATAGATCCTCAAGATCGACTCTCCCCTCTATCACTTTATAAAACGAGCGCAGCGTCTCCCCAGATAGGGGAAGATTTTTGTCTAGGAATTGTTTCACCACCGATATTCTTGAAAGATACTCGAGGGGAGTCCCTTCGGAGAGGAACCTTTCGATAATCGACATCTGTTGTTTCCCGGGGATGGATATACCCCTTAGGAAAAACGTTTGGCGGATAAAATCTCGAAGACTAGAGAAACCTTTTATTCGTGCTTCTCCATACCCTTCGATAGATTGCGGTAAAGCAGAATGCTGTCCTCCCCCTCGTTCTACCGCCCGGTTAACGGCCTTCCCTTCGTTGGAGTGGATGAAGGAGGAAAATCCAGGAGGTAGCCTTGGGGGGATTTGCATCTAGGGTATGGATTACTCCTCTTGAGGTTTTTCTTCCGGTACAGATTCAGCGGGAGCGGAGGAATCTACCACAATCGGCTTCTTTTTTTGTATGAGTTCCACGATCTTGGCAGCCTTTCCTACCCTACTTCGCAGATAGTAGAGTTTAGCCCTTCGGACTCGACCGTGGCGAACTAGCTCGATCTTCTGAATCCGGGGGGAATGGAGGGGAAACACCCGTTCAACCCCTACACCATAGGAGATTTTACGGACAGTAATGGTCTTCCGAAGGCCCGAGTTCTTCATGGCAATAATGACACCTTCGTAGACCTGCACGCGTTCGTTCTTTCCTTCAATAATGGTGAAATGCACCCGGACCAAGTCTCCAATGCGGAGATTGTCAATCCCTTCCTTCTGTTGGGCTACTTCCACAGCTTTAATCATATCCATACTCAATTCCCCTTTCTCAATAAATCCGGTCTATATTTCTTTGTCTTTAAAAGGCTCTGTTCGTATCTCCACTTTTGAATCATGGCATGGTTGCCACTCAGTAGGATTTCTGGAACCCGTAGCCCCTTGTACACCTCAGGACGCGTGTAGTGAGGGTATTCCAGTAATCCAGAGGTAATACTTTCTTCCTCCAGAGACTCTGCCTTGATAACCCCTGGTACTAAACGAAGGATCGTATCGATCAGTACTAGAGAAGCTACCTCCCCAGAGGAAAGGATGTAATCACCAATAGAAATTTCGTCATCAACATACAGATCTATGATCCTTTGGTCAATCCCCTCATACCTCCCACAGATTAGAATGAGAGTCTGCTCTTTTGCCAGTTCTTCTGCGTAGGATTGATGAAACAACCTTCCCGAAGGAGTAGGATAGATGGTTCTATACTGATCGGCCCTAGCGGCTTCCAAGGCAGCTCCTAACGGTTCGGGTTTCAACACCATTCCCGCTCCCCCCCCGTAAGGCGCGTCATCGCAGGTCCGATGCCTATCCTTCGCAAAATCCCGAATGTTTATTGTCTCGTAGGTAACTAGACCCTTTTCGACCGCTTTCGCGGGAATGGAGGCGGAGAAGTACGCTTCGATGATCTGGGGAAACAGGGTTAATATTTTGATCGTCATTCCAGCATCTCGGGGTTCCGGAGCTCGATCTTGCCTTCGTCGATTTTCACTTCTCCCACCCACGCGTCTACAAAGGGTATTAAAACTGTTCTTCCGCTCGTTAGCCTAACCTCCAGCAGGAAGCAAGCTCCGCTCTCTATTACAGAAACCACCCTGCCCATCACCTCACCCCGATGAATCAGGGTGCATCGACACAGATCTCCATAATAGTACTCGTTCTCCTTCAAGGGGGAAGCTTTGTCTTTAGGGACCACTATTTCACTGGATAGGTAGGGTAAGGATGCCTCTGGAGAATCGATTCCCTTTAGTTTCAGGAACACATCCTTTCCCCTTACCTTTGCTTCCTCCACCTCGAAGCGAACATCCTGTTCCCCTTTACGGAGGTACACCCATTTCAAACTCAGGAAATGGGTAGTTTCTCCTGAAAGGCTCTTGACCCGAAGGAACCCTTTCACTCCATGAGATCGCTGTAGGATGCCTATGACGAGGGTATCCATCAATCGAGTATTTCTAGCACCACCCGTTTCCCAGTCTTTGTAGCGGCAGCACTGAGGATCGTACGTACTGCCTTGGCAATTCTTCCGTGCTTTCCGATTACCTTTCCGATATCGTTAGGGGAAACTTTCAATTCCAGGATGGTGGATTTCTCCCCTTCGATCATGTTTACTTCGACTCGATCCGGTTCATCCACGAGGGCTTTTGCGATATAGGCAACCAGTTCCTTTTCCACAGCAGCTCCTTTCTTAGGTTAGAAAGATCTTGTGTTTGTTGAGGATGCGTTTCACCGTCGGCGAAGGAATTGCTCCTTGCTGGAGCCATGCCTGAATCCTCTCCGTTTCCAATCTAACCTGCTTCTCTTCTGTCTCGATAGGATGATACAACCCCACTACCTCAAGGGCTTTGCCATCCCTCTTGGTTCTGGAATCCATCACCACGATTCGATAGTACGGACGTTTGTTCGTCCCAAACCGTTTCAATCTGATCCTTACGCTCACTCTATCCTCCTGAACTTGAGTTCCATTTATACCAAGAACGCTAGGGTTCTGTCGAGGTCTCCCCTCCGATTATCCCTTTGAATGGGAGAACATCTGGGCTTGTAATTTCTTGTCTTGACTCATCTTCTTCATCATTAACCGGGTCTTTTCGAACCGTTTCAACAGTTGATTCACTTCGAATACCGAAGTTCCACTTCCCCGAGCGATTCGTTTCCGACGGGAAGGACCAATGATTCGGTAGTTTTGCCGTTCCTCAGGAGTCATGGAAAGAATGATAGCTTCCTGATGTTTCAATTCCTTTTCATCCAACTCCTGATCCTTTAACTGTCCTGACAGTCCGGGGATCATCTCCACGATGGACTGAAGACTTCCCAGCTTCCGCATCCGCTGGAATTGTTCCAGAAAGTCCTCCAACGTGAAGCTTGCCGATTCGATCTTGTACCGCAGTTCCTCTGCTTCTTTCTGATCGATCGCCTGCTGGGCTTTTTCTACCAGGCTGACCACATCCCCCATGCCGAGGATCCGGGAAGCAATCCGATCGGGATAGAAGGGTTCCAGATCTTCGATTTTTTCTCCCACACCAATGAACTTGATGGGTTTGTCGGTGACACTCTTTAGCGAAAGAGCTGCCCCTCCCCGAGCATCGGAATCGAACTTGCTGAGGATGATACCCGTAATTCCAATCTGTTCGTTGAAAGTCTTGGCGATCTCGACGGCATTCTGGCCTGTCATGGCGTCTGCCACGAGGAGGACTTCATCCGGAGATGCAAGTTCCTTCACATTTTTAAGCTCTTCCATCAGGGCTTGATCGATCTGCAACCGCCCCGCCGTATCCACGATAAGGGTATCCAAAAGATTCTTCACCGCATAGGACCGAGCTTCCTTGACTACTTCCAGAGGGTTCTTTGTAGAGAGAGAAAAGACCGGAATATCGATACTCTTTCCCAGAGTGAGGAGCTGTTCTACCGCAGCAGGACGTTGCAGATCTGCCGCTACCAGCAAGGGACGTCTTCCCCTATTCTTCAACAAACGGGCTAGTTTGGCGGCGGTAGTCGTTTTTCCCGAACCCTGCAGCCCACAGAGGAGAATCACGGAAAGAGTGTCAGGGCCTTTAAGGGATAGATCCTGTCGTTCATCCCCTAGTAGGGAAACCATCCGGTCGTAGATGATTTTGATGAACTGTTGCCCCGGCGTGACGGATCGAAGAACTTTCTCCCCCTTCGCTTCCTCCAACGTATGGTTGATGAAACGTCTCACCACGCGGAGGTTGACATCCGCTTCCAGGAGGGCCTTCTTCACCTCCTCGAGGGTATCTTCGATATTCTTTTCCGTGATCCGGGATTTACCCGATACTTCCCGGAGGATATCCGAGAACTTAGCCGCTATTCGTTCGAGCATTCTCCCTCAATTCTAGTGGACAATTGGATTAATATATATACTGAGATCCGAAAGGCCTGTCAACGGATCTCGAAAAAGTTCCGCCGGATGTATCGACTCTTGTAGTCTGCCTCTTCCCAATATGGACTGAAAGGGAATTGATCCCGCACCCGTTCGTAGTAGAAAAGGGCTTTTTTCATGTCTTTCACTTCCCCTTCCCCTTCATACATCTGGGCCAGGGTAAAGTACCATCGGTCCTTCTCCCGGGTCTCCTTTCCTTCCTCGGATAGGAGATATTCCTCGATCAACTGAACCGCTTCTTTCTTTTTCCCTTCATTTATAAACCGATCCACTTTCAGGGGGAAAGGTTCCTCTGGCATAGTTGTCAATGCAGCATTCGTCGCTGAAGGAGTCGCCTCCACTCTTGTTGGTGCCTCCAATGGATCCTTCCCATCTTTTTTCTCCCCTGGAACCTGCTTCGAGGCACGGGAAGTGGTTACCAGAACCGAATCATAAACAATTGATTTGGCCAGCAGATCTTGTTGTTGGAATTGTAGAACCGCATCCCCTTCCTGAATGACGGAAAAGGTGAAGGTTGTACTATCCGAACCAGTATCCTTCCCCAAGTACTTCACCTTCCCTCTCGGGTCCTTTTCCCCAAGATAGATCCACCCAATTCCCGGCAGAACGATTCGAACTGTTTTCCCCACCTCTCCTTCTACCTTCTTGTTCGGTAAAGAATCCTGGGAAGGCGATTTTGCTACCACCTGAGAGGATTCCTCTGGTTTTGCTGAGGGGGCTTTTGGTTCTTCCTTTTTAGGAGTCTCTTTCATCTCCCTTTCTTTTGCAGGAACTTGTTTTACCGGATCCTCCTTGGGAGGAATCACCTTTAGCTGGCTGGACGGTAGAGAAGGCGTCGCTGCCAATGTTGATGGATGCTCTGGGGGAAATTGAATTATGGGAGGAGAATAATACATCGAGATCCCCTTCTCATGGATGGGTTGGGTTGGGAAGCTTCCTGTTAGCTCTCTCCATCTAGGGAAAGAACCTTCCCCACCCTCCTGTAGCTCGGGGAACGGGTATGGTCCGAGGTTAAAAAGTAAGCGATCCTTTAACTGTCGGACCTCGAAAGCGGAAAAGGAGACCTCCTCTACAGGAGGCACCAGAGGTATGGATACCGTAAGTTCGCCTCTAAGTGGCATTGAAACGCGGGGAAAAGCAGGCTCGACTTGTGATGGCACTTCTCTAGACGAAGGGATTTGGGTAGACCCCATAGAGAAGGTAGTACATCCCCCCATAAGGGAAAAGCCCAGCCAACAACAGACAACCGCTTTCCTAAGGATCCGTTTCCGAAGGAGACTTTTCCCTCTGAGAAATAAGGCTACCTCATGCATGAACCGCTTCCGGTTGAGTTTCCAGACGTATGGATATCACCTTGGAAACTCCAGGTTCTTCCATTGTGATACCGATCAGGGTCTTTGCCCCTGCAACGGTTTTTTTGTTATGGGTAATGAGGATGAATTGGGAGTTAGCGCTGAACTCGGTGAGCATGCTAACAAACCTACTGATATTCCCTTCATCCAGCGCCGCATCGATCTCGTCCAAGATACAGAAGGGAGAAGGTTTTACCATATAGGTCGCAAACAGTAGAGCTACGGCAGTCAACGAACGTTCTCCACCAGAAAGGAGAGAGATGGTTTCCAGGCTTTTCCCGGGTGGTTGGGCAAGAATCTCGATTCCCGATTCCAGCACATGATCGGGGTCTGTCAATCGCAACTCTGCCCTACCCCCTCCAAATAGTCTTCGGAACATCTGATGAAAGTTCCGGCGGATCTTTTCGTACGCATCGAGGAACAGGGTAGTGGACTCCTGACGTATCTCCTTCGTTACCTTTTGGAGGTCCTCCCGAGCCTTTCGGAGGTCCTCCAGCTGGTTCGTTAGGAAATCGTACCGTTCCTTTACCTCGGCGAACTCCTCCGGTGCCATCAGGTTCACCCCCCCCAGTTTTTTCAGCTCTTCCCGTACCTCGTTCAACCGATCCCGAAGGTCCTTGGGACTTTCTTTGATTTCATAAATCCTTGGTTCGAACTCCGAGAGATCCCTTGAATGTCGTTCGCGAAAATTATCGTACAGATTCCGGATCTCTGTTACCGACTCGGTAAGCTCCATCTGTATTTTTTCCACCTGGGATTGTATCTGGGCCAGTTGTTCCATCTGGGACTTTAGGTTCTTTTCCTTTTGCACCAGATCCTGGTTTCGTTCGCTGATGTTCGCTTCCAATTCGGATAGAGCCTTTCGAATCCTCTCCTCTTCCTTCTCCAACAGAAGTTTCTTTTGTTCTAACGCTTCCTGCTTGGCGCGGGTTTCCTTTATACGGTCTTGAACTCGACGCATCTCTTCCTGGAGGGATTTCTGTTGAGCTTCCTGTACCCTCCGTTCCCGTTCCAGCATGGAGATAGCTTCCTGAACCCCCTGTGCCATGGTTCGAATCCGCACCCGATTCATCCGCAATTCTTCCAGATTCTTTCGGTACTCCTCGATTTTTTTGGTAAGATTAGTATTCTCGGTACGCAGGTTGAGAATCTGATCCCGTTTGGAACGTATCGTAAAGAGCACCTTGGCGATCCGTTCATCCACTTCCCTTTTTTGAGTAATGACTCCCTCAGGCGCGAGGAACTCATCGATGAAGGTAGGGGTAGCGGAAATAAAGGTGTGGACGAGATGACTCAATTCTTCCAGTTTTCGGGAAGCTTCTTCTAGACTTTCCATCGCTATGTGGAGAAGTCGAATCCCCTCTTCCGGATTTTTAGAACTATCTTGAAAAGAATCCGTTAGTTGCAAGGAATCCTTCAATAGCGTTGCCTTTCCTTGCAGCAGGATCCGTATTCCCTCAAGCTGGCTTCTCACCTCCTGTTCCAACCGAACATGCTCGTGGTAAGAGTACCCACTCTCCTTCAATTTTTCGTCCAACTGGGATACGATCGCATCGGTAAGGGCACGAAGTTCGTTTCGAAGCACCTCATCCTGAGCCTCCAACTGTCGAATCTCCCCCTCCAACTGTTGGATACTCTGCTGGTTCGCCTTCCCTCGATCTTCCGCATACTGGACGGACTGTTCAAACTCTTTAATATGGGATTCGATCTCTTCGATCTGTTTCTGGAACTCTGCCAACGCCTTTGATTTCTCTATCATTTCGGTGGAAAGGGATTGGATCTTTTCCTCGATTCGTTTGGCCTGGTTGGCATCCGTGACGAGTTTAGTTTCGTACTCACCGATTTGTTCGGCCAACATCCGGCGCTGATTCTCCAGTCCGTTCTTTTCTAGTCCTATACCGTACAGTTTCTTCTGGTTCTCCACCAGCTTCGATTCCATCTCGTTCACCAGATCCATGTTTTGCTCAAGGGACTGGTTGATTCCATCGATGGAAAACTTGATGGTGGAACGTTTTTCCAACGTCTGGGTCAGTTGGGTTTCTTTCTGATTTTTTTCTTCCAGGAGGGACTTTAGGCGTAGTAGCTGGAGATCCAATTCAAGATGAAACGCTTCCTCTCTCAATTGCCGGTATTTCAGGGTTTTCTCGCTCTGAGTCTTCAAAGCATCGTAGGTTCTTTTCACCTCTCCAATGATTCCTTCCACCTGCCGCATGTTTTCTTCAGTGCGTTCCAGTTTGCGTTCCGCTTCTTGCCCCTTAATCTTGTATTTGGTAATCCCTGCGGCTTCTTCGAAAATCGTACGCCGTTCCTCAGGCTTGTTGGAAAGTACTTGATCGATCTTTCCCTGTTCCATGATCGAATAGGCCGACTTCCCTATTCCCGTATCGTACAGGAGTTCCCGGATTTCCTTCAATTTTACGGGAGTTCCGTTTATGAAATATTCACTTTCCCCCGAGCGGTATAGTCTGCGCTTAATGGCAATTTCCGGTACCTCTAGCGGTAAATACCCCGAATCATTGGAAAGGGTGAGGGTTACCTCCGCCACATTGAGAGGTTTCCGGTTCTCGGTGCCATTGAAAATCACGTCCTCCATTTTATCGGCCCGGATACTACGGCTAGTCTGTTCCCCCAACACCCATTTCACCGCATCCACAATGTTGCTCTTACCGCATCCATTGGGACCAAGAAGAGCGGATACCCCTTCGGTGAACTCCAATTTGCAACGTTCGGCGAAAGATTTGAATCCAAACAGTTCGATGCTTTTTAAGAACACACTAACTCCCTGCCACTTTTAAAGTTCCTTCAAGATAGCAAAGGGAATAGGCCCTGTAAAGGGAGTAGACTTTGGTCCCAATTCTAGGCCCTGATCTTATTTATCGCCACTGAACCACCTTTCGATATCGAGTTCCAGAGCTTTACCTTCCAATACGGTTCGTACCAATGCCCGCATAAGGGGAAAATCCGTGAGGGACAACTCCCCCTTCCTATCAAGAGCAGCCATCCATCGCGCCATGCCCCTTATAATCTCTACCGCTTCTAAAGTTTCCCCTTTCATCAGATCCAGAGCCTTTTGAAACGAGTACCCTGCCCCGAGGAGCCTTCCCATGCGGACAGATCTTCCTCCCATGGTAGTGACGTACAAGTCACCTACACCCGGCAAAGTATAGGCAAACTCCGGATTGCCTCCCGTTCGTTTCAAGAACTGAGCTATTTCCCAGGTTCCCTCGGCAAACAGGGCGCTTGCCAAGTTGTGCATGGAAGCTCCAGCCTGATCCAAGCCGCCCTGTTTTTCCAATACTCCATACGCGATCCCTACTCCCAGAGCGTAGGAATTTTTCAGAGCCACCGCTACCTCTAAACTATACACATCCCTCGTCGTCCAGATATGGTAGTAATTCGTTTGAAATATCTCTTTCAAAAAATCCGCAACGGAAAGATCCTCCGAACCGAATACCACGCAGGTTTGTCTCCGGCCAGCCAATTCACCTGCTATACAGGGACCTCCGATAGCCGCTATGGACACGTCCTTTCTTACTTCTGCGGATAGGCTTTCGGTAAGCACTTGAGGAAAATGGCGAACCATCCCATCCATAGTAATATCCAGGCCCTTTGTCACGCTAAGAATCTTTTGTCCCGGACGAACTCTAGGTCTCAACACCTCCGATATCCAATGGACCCCAAAAGAGCTCACACCGCTCACGATAATCTCTGCATCCTTTAAGGCTTTATCAATTCTCGAAAAGGAAAACACCTGTACCCCATTCGGCAGAGGCCTTTTTAGCTTTGGGTGGATCCCCGTCTTCTCACATGCATGAATGATCTCTTCGTCCAGATGGGTGCCGACCAGGTGCACTTCATGTCCATTGTCCTTCAATGGCCATGCTAACGCAGACCCCATGTACCCCGCACCAATAATTACGATCTTCATATTAAAACAGTATACTCCATAACTTGACATTCCACCTTGGCCTGTGATATTTTCTCCCCCACTACGGGCGATTAGCTCAGTTGGGAGAGCGCCTGCCTTACAAGCAGGAAGTCGGCGGTTCAAACCCGTCATCGCCCAATAAAGTTTTAAGATAATACATTACACTTTTTTTGCGAACACCGATATTTCAGCTTTAAAGACTCATCCCTTTCGCCATTTACACATTAGTCAAAGGAGATCGTAGAGTACCTTTATCAAGATAAAGATAGAAAAGTGATGCACCAGCCGGGCTTATGGTGCATCACTGAAAACTCTATTGAGGGGTTAAATTATTATCCACTCCATCCCTGATAGATCGGTCTCTTGTGCATTGCGGTAAATATCTGTATTTGTATCTGGATCATACTCTAATAATACAGTATTCCATCCTCGAGAAAGCCGTAAGTCCGAGCACTGAATAGTTTTATTACCCTCTTCGTCTTGATACGTAATAGAACCCGATATAGTTACGTTATCCCTATCACAGTAAATGTAAGTAAGTAGATTTACACGGCCATTCGCTAGAATTTTACCTTTAAATACGTCTCCAATATCATCATTACTGGGATTGTAATTTTTATCATAAACCTTCAATTCTGCTCTATAAAAAATTGGGTCGGTTCCGTTTGCACCCGTAATATTAAAGCTAGCAATATCCTCTGGTTTATCTAAATCTAAAGCCACCTGAAGAGTCCCTTTGGAGATATCTTGATAAGGCAGCGCGAAAGCAAAGTTTGCTTGATCGGCAGGTGCAAATAGCTTTTTTATACCACCATTAATTCTAAGACTTATCTTTTTCTCCGTGAAATTACCGTCAAAAGGTTGAGTGGTAAAAGGTGGAGAACCCCCTTCATTGACAACTAGTTGCTTAGTTGGAATCGCATCTAAATACAGTTGCACGTCGCTTAGCACTCCTTGCCATACCATATCACTGGGAGCCTCGATGGATTTAAAGTCAATTTTTCCGGTGTCCGAATAGTAAATCGCCAGTACTTTGTTCCATCCGGCCGCTAAGTTTAAGTCATACGTATTGCCTTTATCATCCGTTCCAGAAACCGTGGTCGCTGCGCTCGCATAGAAGTATCGCACTTGGTAGTTTCCCCAGGTGGTGTTTTTCCGATACCGGAGCGTAAGTTCTAGGGGATAGGGGCTTTGAGCAGGATCTACGGCAGAAGAGGTAATGAAAAAGTACCCTTCCACAAACTTTGCGTTCGAATCCCCATAGGTAAGCCCTGTGCGGAACACACTATCTCCGTCACGAAGAAAGTTATCTAAGTCCGTAGGCAGAGGGTAGGAAAATGAATCGTTATCGCTAACATGATTATCCGTTGGGAAAGAACCCAAGATTCTAAACTTGATCGTTTTACCTAAGTTAAATTTGTAGGAAAAGGTGCTTGAAGTTTTTAGGTTATAGTATTGTTGAATAGAACCAGAGACAGAGGTAACGGGCTGTTGAGTTATGGTTCCCGTGGGTACCGGATCAGAGGTGCCAGGAGTAGTAGGAGTAGTAGGAGTAGTAGGAGTAGTAGGAGTGCTTGGAGTAGAAGCCGTTGTATCATCCGATCCTCCCGCTAAATTACATCCCATCCAAAGGAACGCAACGCATAATAGGA
>OGCI01002185.1_pt1 | contig 13656 bp, 8 predicted proteins | sample 1570021 | NCBI WGS metagenome assembly OGCI01 (sample SAMN06264664, study PRJEB24512) | hot springs metagenome | isolation source: Hot spring water | place: South Africa: Tshipise | collected 2015-06-21 | reverse complement strand
AAAATTAAAGATTATTTATACATAATTTATACATATTTTATTATACATTTTTATTTATATTATTTATTACTCTCAAAATGATTAAAATTAACAATAGCACTACAAAACAAAGTCTGTTTCGAATGCTGGAGGATGCTGCTAAAAATAGTGGTGATTTGTATATTTTGGTCGAGTCCTTGCCAGCTTTTATGAGTACTAAAATCGCTCTTAATATTTTTTCTTACCAAATTGACAAATATCCCCGAAAAATTATTTGGGAATCAGAACATGAATATGTTTTGGATCTTCTAGAAAGCGTGGGTTTTACTACCCCTAGACAAACTAAAATAACACCTGTACTGGAAAAACCAGAAATATCACCTCAGAAACTTACAGATTCTACTAGTGAAAACTTTGGACAAATTAAGACAGAGGATGAGGCAAATACAGATTTAGATGCTGCAAAAAATTTTGCAAAAAAAGAACTCAAAGAAGATTCTAGTGAAAGATCATCTAACCTAGTTTTTACTACCAAAAATACGAATTTTAACAATGAAGAGCTGGTTGCCCCTCAAGCAAATTCGCCGTTAAACAATAACGAAGAAAAAAACCAACAAGCTTCTATAAATTCAAGATCTATCGATCAGAACCAACAAATTATACTGCGCACCTCCCCAAATCCAAATTCAAATTTGGTAGTACAAAATTCTAATCAACAAATAAATCCTGACATAACTCACACAACTCAACAAGACTTAACGAAAGGTAAAAATGATGTCGGTTCAAATTATTTCAACTCTTGGAAAAATTGTTTTAACTCAAGAGAAAAGTTGCATTTACTAAACCTGACTAAAAACTACAAATATAGGCCTAGCTCTTTGCTCTACGAGCAGAATCAAACCACCCAAGACAATCAAGACCTTGACCAGTGGATCAAGAAAATAAAAAATACAAAATCCGCTATAGACAATATTAGAATTCGAGAAACTACTTTTGATGATTATATTTCTCAAAAGTTATTAACAAAGAAGCTCCAAACTAGCAGGCAATTAAGTAGAAAATTTTATTTGTTTTTAAGTTCAATTTTAACCATTTGTCTACTAGTTTTGTTTCTATTTGCCTATCCAACTAATGTCTATACTGTAAAAGTAAAAAACCCTGAAATTCAAAGCAGTACTACTGTAAACTTACCTTTATCAAAATTTTCCCAAAAATCCGTAACTGTAACAGTTTCCTCAACTATAAAAGCAACAGGAACCAAAGAAGTAGAGACTACCAATTCAACAGGCAAAGCTATACTTTTGAATACTAGTGGAAATGCGATTAGTTTGACTAATGGAGGTTTTTATTTAGTAAATGGCGGGCAAAAATACAAGCATGAATTTGACCCAAATTTACCAAATGTAATTAATATTCCCCCCAGAAACGATCTAAATGGGCCAAGAATAGAGATTAAGATTAGAGCTGTCAATCCGGGTTCTACAGCTAATTTACCTCAAGATACAAAGTTTTCAGTTGTTAATCTGCGAGAAAAAAGTTTAGGTAATGCTTTATTTGCTATTTCTACAACCCCAATTCAAAATAAAGAGATTAGCGGGGACCATATTATTACCCAATCTGATTTAGATTTGCTAAAAACTATCAACGAAGGTAAAATTGCTCAAGAGTTAGCAAAAGAAATAGCCAAGTTACAAAACAATAATGTATTCACTAATCCTGACTGGCAGATTCAAAATACGGTAGTTTTGGATTTTGATGGAAAAGTTGGAGAAGCTAAAAATACAGTCACCCTAGTAACCCAATCAGTCAATACCTTGTTTTTCTTGCCAAAAGATGTGCTTGTAGAGCTTATCAAGCTTGGCAAACCCGAGATTGATCGAGTTGTTGAGGTAATAATTAAAGATCAATCAGGTAATTTTGAGTCATCTAATGGTCAAATCAGTTTGGAGCTGTTTTTTAGCTATATAGAAAAGTACAATATAGACAAATATCTAATTAGTCAAACCTTATCTAATCAAACTGATCTGAGTCTTGCTGAACAACAATTAAAACAAAAGTTCCCTAATATTAAACGAGTAGAAAAAAGAGAAACTGGGCTAAATATGCCTATGATCACTCCTAAAATCAGTATTAATATAGTAGAATAATCCACTTTTACAAGCACATAACATATACTTTAGATGAAAATATACCAAGTATTTTCATAGATCTATAAATTCCGACAAATTTATCAAGAAGTAATAAAAAATTTAACATATATTTTCCAGATCCTAAACAGTTATTTAATAATAGTTTGCCTGCTCAATTTATGGAAAGAAGTATTCAAAATCAGTTTTGAAAAATAGCTCCTATTTTATGGTTGATTCTTTTTCTCGAAAGTTTTACAAAAAATTTAGGTAAAAGTCCACAAAAATTAGGCCACCTTTATAGAAAATTAATGATATGGACTCAGTTAAAATATCCCCGGAGTCAGAGTTAATGTGTTTTGCACAATACGAAACTAGTAGTGGAATTTTAACCCAAAAAAACAAAATTCAACAAATTACCCAAAAAACCCAAACTCTCTGATTGCGGTTGACGTTGTATCCTCTACTCCTTGTCGTGAACTCGATTTCAAATTGATTAATTCTTGTTTTTTCTCAGTTTAGAAAGGTTTTAGTATGCCAGCAGTTTTAGAGGTTTGGATGGTTATTCAGAGAATTGTAGATAAAGCACAAACAATTTTGTCTTGGGGGTTAGTATTGGTAGTTATAATCTTTTATTTTAGTTGCAACTAAAGCTCACGATTGGCAAACTTTAAAAACACCTAATGTATTAGCTATTTATATTTTAGTTATATATTTTAGTTAAAATCACCAGAGATATGGTAGATATGGTTTTGAGAGTATAGAACAGAAGGCAAAATAAAAGCCAAGCTGTATATAATTATTTTGACAAATACCCTCACTTTAAGCCATCTTCTAAAAATAGAAATTACCGATCTGAAACTGTGGCTGTATTGGAATACGACAAACCAAATCAAATTCTAGATTACTTTAAGAAAAAAGACATCATTATCAGTAGCGGTTAGAGAGTACATAGCAAAACAGTTTAGAACAGCTAATTTTCCAACCTACACAATAGAAAATGTTTAGGAAATTTTTAAAGAAATATCGCAACTTATTAACTAGCCTTACGAAGGCTATATTGCCAAAACCAAAAATTCAGATGACAAAATTAAAAAACTTAAGAGTGTTGTTTTTACTTTTTAAGTAAAAAAGTATTTTTTCCATCAAAACAATGATTTCTAATTTCTTAAATACACTAAGATCTTTTTGAGTAAAGAAAAACCTCAATAATTATATACCTTCATAACAAAACTATTTACTCTTAAAGGGATCAAAACAAGCAAATTGTTTTATTTACCCGAATTTTACAAAAAACAAATTTTCAAAAAATCCAGAGTAGTTTAAAACTAATTTTTTATTTTTTTAACAAGCCTGCGGGAACCATGTCTGGACTAACTTTGAAAATAGTATTAGCTACTTCGTTATCTATTTCCTCTAATAGATTGATAAATAAATTCATACCTTCTTCTTTGAATTGCACCAAGGGGTCTTTTTGTGCATAACCCCTTAATCTGACTGAATCCATAAGATGATCGATAGTAACTAAATTTTCAGTCCATAAAATATCAATAGCCCGCAGAAAAACATAACGAGCGAGAGCAGCTTGTACTTTTTCTTGATATATTTCCCATCTTTCTTCTAATTTATTCAATAGCTTTTCAGTATATATCTCGGCTACTTGTTGATACTTAAATTTGTTGTCCTGCATAAATACGGACACAACTTCAGGGTCAAAATCGCTTAAATTAAGAATATCTTTGAGTCTTCTGCTAGCTTCATCCAAATTCTCTAAAACTAACTTCTTCTTTTGTTTGATTGGTTTAACAAGTTTTATACTTCTTAAAACTGTGCCATAAATAGTTCTCTTAATTTCCTTTTTCCAAAAAAAATTTTCATCTAAAAGAACTGATCTTCTCATTTTATAGATAACTGTTCTTTGTTTATTAATGACATCATCATAATCGGTTACATTTTTACGAATATCGTAGTGAAAACCTTCAATCTTTTTTTGTGCTTCTTCTATTAATTTTGACAAAAATCCTTGTTGAATTGGTTCATCCTCCTCCATTGGTAGAATACTAGCATAGTAAGAAACCTTATCTCCTCCAAATACTCTTAAAATATAATCTTCTAAAGAAATATAAAATTGGCTAACACCAGGGTCACCCTGACGACCAGACCTTCCTCGAAGCTGATTATCTATCCTACGACTTTCGTGCCTTTCGGTACCTATAACATACAGTCCTCCTAATTTTTTAACATCTTCATGGTCTTTTTTCCACTGATCTAGTTTAGACGGGTCTTCTGGAATTTCACCACCAAGTTTGATATCTACACCTCTACCAGCAATATTGGTTGCCAGAGTCACAGCACCTTTTTTACCTGCTTGAGCAATAATATGAGCCTCTTGCTCGTGATTTTTAGCGTTTAAAATTTGAAAAGGAATACCTGCTTTTTTAAGCATTTCCCCTAGCATCAGATTTTTTTCAATAGAAGTAGTACCAATTAAAATTGGCTGACCAGTTTTGTGAATTTCTTCAACATCACGAACTATTGCTTTAAATTTACCCTTTTCAGTTTTAAAAATTTTATCAATTTTATCTTGTCTTTGAATCGGTTTGTTTGTGGGGATCGTAACCACAAAAAGTTTATAAATTTTATATAACTCCTCGGATTCAGTGGCCGCTGTTCCGGTCATACCGGAAAGTTTTTTGTAAAGTCTAAAGTAATTTTGAAAAGTTATACTAGCCACAGTCTTACTTTCAGCTTTAATCTCTAGATTTTCTTTGGCTTCGATGGCTTGGTGTAAACCTTGGTTATACCTCCTACCAAACATCAACCTACCAGTGTTTTGATCAACAATTACTATTTCTCCGTCTCTAATTACATAATCTTTATCTTTTTTAAATAAGGTTAGAGCTTTAAGAGCTAGATCTAGGTGATGAACTAAAACGGCATTTTCAGCGCTTGCATAAAGATTATCAATACCCAAAAGTTTATTAACTTTTTCCATGCCTTCCTCCGTCAAAATCACAGTTTTTCGTTTCTCGTCTACTTTGTAATCACTTTCTGGGTTTAATTTTTTAACTATTTTAGAGAACTGTTTATACAAAGGCAACGGCTCTTGATCGGTATTAGAAATAATTAAAGGAGTTCTAGCTTCATCAATCAAAATAGAATCCACCTCATCTACAATAGCCACATGATGACCTGCTTTTTGGACTATCTCTTCAGGAGTTTTGGCCATGTTATCCCTGAGGTAATCAAATCCAAATTCGGAATTTACACCATAAACAATATCAACTGGAACATTTTCTTCTTCAATCCAGTAAGCCCTTTTACGATCACACTGAACTAAATTTTCTACATCCAAAACTGCTCGCTTATCGTCAAGTACTCCATCTTCAAGGGAATCAACTAAACCCATCTCTCTTTTTTTTCTATCAGTCTCACTAGATTGAGCGCCGAATTTAAAATAAAATGAAGCTTGATTTTGAATCACACCTACAGTCAAACCTAAAAAATCGTAAATCTTGCCCATCCAACTAGCATCCCTTCTAGCTAAATAATCGTTAACTGTAACTATATGCACCTGTACTTCAGGTCTGAGAGCATTTAGATAAGCTGTTAGTGTAGCTACTAATGTTTTACCTTCTCCTGTTTTCATTTCTGCTATACGACCATCATTAAGAACCATTCCACCAATCAGCTGTACAGGAAAATGTCTTTGACCTATTGTTCTAAAAGCAGCTTCTCGTACAACTGCAAAGGCTTCCGGTAAAATTTCCTTAAGTTTTTTCTCAACTTCCTTATCAGAAAGATTTTTAAGCTGGTTTCTAAATTCTTGAGTTTTAGCTCGCAATTGTTTGTCAGTAAGCTTTTTGATCGAAGGTTCTAAATCTTCTATTTTTTGGACAATCTTCCAATATTTATTAAGCTCCTTACCTTCACCCACAAACATATCAAAAATTTGCTTTAGTGGGTTCTTTCGAGTTCTCGGCTTAGACAAAGTGACCCTTAACTTAGATTCCTGTGTCTCCGGTTTAAGATCTGCAGTTTTGGTATCTCTAACAATAGTAGAATCATCAGAAGATTCTAGTTTTTCTTTTGAAACTGGCTGACTAGAAAGTGTGGTTTTTGATTTAGTGGTAGATTTAGTTTTTTGGTTAGTTTTTAGCTTAGTTTTGCTCATAAATCAAAATTTGAATTGTGATTTTATAATTACCTGAAAAGTCAAAGAGATTTTTGGCTGTATAGCAAAATGGACACATACCCTTGTTTTGTCAAGTTTATCAAAAAACCTAAAATTTTTGGATAGTAAAGTATATCTTTGTAAAAAACAACAATAGCAAATAAGTATAAGTGAATGCGAATATCTACAATTATATCTAAACTTACAATCAAATTATTTAAACCTGTTCATTCCAAAATTAGATTTTTAACTAACTGAAGCTTTTGACCCTCGAAGCCACCAAACACCTAAGTAGACTAAAGGTGTGTCTAATAAAGCAAATAAAACTTTAAATATATAGTATGGAATAAAAATTTTAACCATAAAATCAAAATCCAAACCTTGATCAGCGGATATGCCTAAAAAAGGAATATCAAAAGGCAACTTAGTAAAAGCTATCAAGTAAAACACACTAGTGTCAATAAACTGGCTAATGAAGGTGGAAAGATTGTTTCTGAACCAAAGAAATTTTTCCGCAGTAATACTTTTTATTCTTTCAAAAAGAACTATATCTAGACTTTGGGAGACAGCAAAAGCCGTAAAACTAGCTAAAATAAACCTTATAGATTGACCAAAAACCGAAACATACTCTTCATTTTTTAAAAATCTCTGAGCGGGAGGTAAGTTTACTACCAAAACAGAATAGGCTAATAAGACAGCCAAGCAAATTAGACCAATTTTGAAAATATCATTTGCCTCTTTGCTACCTTTAACTTCAGCAACTATGTCAGTAATTAAGAAAAGAATAGGTAAGGCAAATAAACCTACAGAAAAGCTCAAAGCTTGAGAAGAAAAAGGAATCACCGTTTGAGATCCAAAAGTGAAAACTAAATTATCTAGTGGTGATAAGATAGACTGAACAAACTCAGGATATCTAATTTCCCAAATTTTGGTACCAAAAATATTAGCACATATCATCATCGTCACATACAAACCAAGTAAAAGCTTGAGCTTAAAATCCTGTGACATTTTGAAAAAACCTAATCGAAACACGCCATACATATTCAATACGTAAATTAAAACCTAACTTCAGGAACTTTTCTTTCTTCGGTTGGGTTTTCTAGCTCAAAAAATGGTTCAATTTTAGCATTAGCAAGACCCTTGAATAAAATAGCTGGAAATTGATTTTGATAAGTATTATAGTCGGCCACAACCTGGTTATAAAATCTTCTAGCAGACAAAATACGATCTTCGGTATTAGTTAATTCTTGTTGTAGTTGCAAGTAATTTTGATTTGATTTGATGTCTGGATAGTTTTCAGATAAAGCAAATAGTTGTCTTAAAGCTCCAGAAAGCATATTTTCTGCTTCCATTTTTTCTTTGGTCAGACCAGAAATGTTGATTGCCTGTTGTCTAGCTTTGATTACTTTATCTAAAGTTTCTTGTTCAAAATTAGCAGCCCCTTTTACAGTGTTAATAAGGTTAGGGATCAAATCGTATCTTCTTTTGAGCTGTACATCAATATCGCTAGCACCTTCTTTAACTTTGTTTTGTAAAGATATAAGCCTGTTATAAACTATAATTGCAGAAAAAACAATTACTACCAAAACAATTATAAAAATTGTTAACACAACATTAATTATTGTCATAATTCTAATAAAGATTAGGAAATTTAAAAATAAAACGATAAATGAAAACGAACTGGAGCGGGATACGGGAATCGAACCCGTCTCATCAGCTTGGAAAGCTGAGGTAATAACCACTATACGAATCCCGCTGAATTTTTGCTAATTTTACTAAAACCAGCAACATGGTCCGGAGTCGAGGATTCGAACCTCGGTAGGGAACAAGCCCGGCAGATTTACAGTCTGCTGCCATTGACCACTCGGCCAACTCCGGCTCGAACCAAGAACTCACTTCCCTAGAATTAGAGTTTTTTTTTGATTTGTCAACTCTTGTACTGACTAGCTTTATTGCTAAATATATAAACAAATTTTACGTAAAAAATAATAAAAAAATAAAAAATAATTATTTACTACTTTTTCACTACTTTAACCCTAAAACAATTTTCCTCAATTAAAAATGAACTAATTTTTAGATTATTTAAAGATAAATTTTTAAATGAAGATATATTAACAACAAATATAAAAATTTGACAGCTTTTATTTTTGCCGTTTTTTAACTGATGATAAAAACTTTTGGTATAAAAAAAGCATTTATTACAGGTATAACAGGACAAGACGGGGCTTGGCTGGCCAAATCTTTAGTAGACAAAGGCTACCAAGTTTTTGGTGGAGTTCGTCGTACTAGTAAACAAAACTTGTTTAACCTTGACTTTGTTGGTGTAACCGACCATATCAAACTAGTTGAATTTGATTTGCTATAATACACCAACATGATGCAAGTAATTAAAGACATACAACCTAATGAATTTTACAACTTAATGACTCAGATTTTTGTTGGTACCAGCTAAACAACCAATTTATACCAGTGTGGTACGGCATGGGGGTAACTTACTTGTTGGATATTCTCAAACACTTTAGTTCTAAAACTAAATTTTACCAAGCCTCTACTAGCGAAAAGTTTGGCGAAGTCAAAGCTGTGCCTCAAAACGAAACCACACCTTTCTACCCTCGCAGTCCCTACGTAATAGCCAAACTGTATGCTCACTGGATGACCGTAAACTACCGCGAAAGTTATGGTATGTTTGCCACTAGTGAAATTTTGTTTAACCACAAAAGCGAACTTAGGGGTCCTGAGTTTGTGACTTGTAAAATCACTATGAATGTAGCTAAGTGGGAGTAGGTCAGGGTAAAACCCTTGAATTAGGTAATTTAGATGCTATGAGAGATTGGGGGGGTATGTTAAGGAGTATGTTGAAGGTATGTGCCTTATGCTACAAGCAGACGAACCAGATACTTTTGTTTTGGCTACTGGTAAAACAACTGAAATTAGAGATTTTGTTAATTTCGCTTTTGACTGTACTGGTAGACAATTAGGTGGGAGGGTGAAGGAGATAATGAATAAGGATTCGATGCTAAAACGGGTGAATTACTAGTAAAGGTTAATCCAAAATTTTATAGACCTACAGAAGTTGATTTATTACCAGGAGATTCTACAAAAGCTAAAGAAAAACTAGGCTGAGAACCAAAAACTACGGTCGAAGATTCAACTAAAACAATGGTTCAACATGATATTGCTATTTTAAAAAAAATAGGGATATTAAATAAACTACAGTTAAATTATTTAAACTGTAGACTAACGCAAATTAAAAAGAATTTATTATCTTTTTAGGATATTCTCTCAGTTATAAAGTTATAAACTGATTGTGTAATCAATACGAATAAAAGTTAGACTAAACTAAAAAGTTTAAATTTTTAAGGATAATTTTTATCTGCTATTTCTTTTTGTATACTTTTATTGTATACTTCTATTACTTATTATATACTTACTACATACTTTTTTTAATATATATAAGGTAAAATGATACTAATACTATTAAGTATTTTGAAATAGTACTAAATGTAGCATAGCGGTAACCAATAACTAAAAAATCTTACTTATATCTCTCCCGAATTCTCAGTAAATAGACAAAACTGTTTAAGACAATAAGCCTTACAAAGAGAATTAAAACCAAAGATGCGCAACAACTAGACTTTGATGAAATCAAAGAGTTAGAAGAAATATAGAAAAACTAAATATGGGAATGATCAATAAATATCGATTAAAGGTTATATTTCCGAAACAACAATTTGAAGCAACAATAGCAGGTTAGACAATTAGACCTAAAAAAGCCACTCGGCAACAGTAAGTAAACATTTTTGCAAACGCCTTTTGGACAAAGAATCTATTTTAAAAAAATCTATTAAATCTATTATTGAATAGAGAAATTAGATACAACAAAACAGTAGTCTGTAAAAGAATTCATTAATAAACCTGTGGCTGGTGGTAAAGTAGCTTTGGCTGAAATGTTTACAAGATAATTAGATGCAATTATAGAAAGCGAAAAATTGGATCAACTACTCCGCGGTTATTTCAGATTTAAATAGTTTGGTTATAGCTTCTTATATAAGAATGTACAGCAAAGTATATGGAGATAGTGAGATATTGGTTATACATTCACAGAAAATCCCAGTCAGGTTAAATATTTATTAAGGTGAACATGATTATAAAACTATATTTTAGAAAACATATAAGAGAAATTCTTTATATTTGGAAAAATATTTTAACATATTAAGGTGATGTTGTTCTTATTATTAGAGAGATGGTGTAATAGAAGGTTAATATGATGTAAAACATGTTAATGAAGAAATAGAAGATGGTAGTATTTAGTCAAAATTTAGAAAAATTTACACAACACTTTACTTAAGATTACTTAATTTAGAAGTAAAAATCTTTATCCAAAATTAGCCAAATATCACTTTCGATTTTTTGAAAATCAATAAAAAAGATTTGCTAAACAACTACCAACTTTCCCCCCACTTCATCCAAAATCACCACTTGCTTAGATCTGATTTTTTCAGATAATATGCCCTCAGCAATTAAATTTTCTATTTCTTTGGCTATTACTCTCTTTAATGGTCTAGCTCCAAAAACTGGATCATAACCAACCCTAATTAAATATTGTCTAGCTTGAGGGGTCAAGTCAACAAGAATTTGTTGTTCTTGTAGCTTTTGGTTAAGGTTATCTATTTGAATTGTAATTATTTTTTCTAATTCTACTTCTGTTAAGGGTTTAAATACAACAATATCATCAATACGATTAAGAAACTCTGGTTTAAAGAAAGACTCTAGAATTCCAATTATAGCTTTCTGGATACTCTCATAACTTTCATTTTTTTGAGTCATTTCTAAAATTTTTGATGAACCTAAATTAGATGTCATGATAATAATAGTGTTCTTAAAGTCAACAACTCTTCCTTGACCATCCGTCAAACGACCATCGTCTAAAACTTGCAATAGTACATTAAACACTTCTAGGTGGGCTTTTTCGATCTCATCAAACAAAATCACCGAATAAGGCCTTCTTCTTATAGCTTCGGTCAACTGCCCACCTTGTTCATAGCCAACATATCCTGGTGGTGAACCAATTAACCTAGATACCGCGTGTTTTTCCATATATTCACTCATATCAATTCTCACCATAGCCTGCTCTGAATCAAACAGAGCTCTAGCTAAAGTTTTGGAAAGTTCAGTCTTACCTACCCCCGTAGGACCTAAGAACAAAAAGTTACCAATTGGTTTATTTTTATCTTTTAGACCAACTCTAGAACGACGAACAGCATTAGCTACAGCGATGATAGCCTCTTGTTGGCCAATTACCCCCTTGGCTAATTCTTGTTCCAAAGACAAAAGTCTTTGTTTTTCGCTTCCAACTAGTTTACTAATCGGTATACCTGTCCACTTGCTAACTATTTGAGCAATAATTTCTTCAGTGACCTCCAATTGAATAAACTCCGCATCTTTTAATTTTTGTTCAAGCTCACCCAATTCTTTCTCTAAAGCTGGAATTTCTATTCTTTGTACCCTAACTAGGTTTTCTAAATCAGCTTCTCTTTCGTATTTGTCCAACTCGATTTTCTTTTGGTCAATTTTAGCTTGTAGTTGTCTAATTTTAGATAAGCTTTGTTTTTCTAGTTCCCATTTGGCATGCAAATCCTTAATTTGTTGTTCTAAATTTTTAAGTTGTTCTGTGATTTTTTCTTCTCTTTTTCTAACTTCTGGATCTTTTTCTTCTTTCAAACTTTGTCGTTCAATCTCTAGTTGTAACTTTTGACGATTAATTCGGTCAATTGCTTCTGGCGAGGACTCAAGTTGCATTTTAATTCTACTAGCTGCTTCGTCAATTAAATCGATAGCTTTGTCGGGTAGTTTTCTATCTGGTAAATATCTATGAGATAATCGACTAGCCGCAATAATTGCTCCATCACTGATTCTTACGCCGTGATGCAATTCATATTTCTCTTTTATGCCTCGTAAAATAGAGATAGTATCTTCTACTGTTGGTTCACTAACATAAATCGGCTGAAACCTTCTTTCCAAAGCTGAGTCTTTCTCAATCTCTCGGTATTCATCAAGAGTAGTGGCACCAATTAGTCTTAATTCACCTCTAGCTAAAGGTGGTTTAAGCATATTCCCAGCATCACTGGAACCTTCTCCCTTGCCTGCATTTACAATAGTGTGCAATTCATCAATAAATAAAATAATTTGTCCTTCCGATTTTTTAATCTCCTCAATTACATTCTTCAATCTCTCTTCAAACTCTCCTCGATACTTGGCTCCAGCCAGCAAATTTGCCATTTGCAAACTTAGTAATTTTTTGTTTTTTAAGCCATCCGGCACATCTCCTTTAACAATTCTTTGAGCTAAACCTTCAATAATCGCGGTTTTACCAACCCCAGGCTCACCAATCAAAACAGGATTATTTTTGGTTCTACGAAGTAGAATTTGTATCGCTCGACGAATTTCTTCATCTCTACCAATAACCGGATCTAGTTTGCCCTTTTCGGCTAGTTCTGTAAAATCAATGGTGAACTTTTTGAGAGTCTCAAAATTCTGATCACTAGTCGCTGAATCAACTTTGTGATTACCACGAACTTTGGATATTGCTTGTTGTAGTTTAGTAATGTCCACCAATTTTTGGTAATCGGTTTGAATAATTAAATTGTAAAAAAGTAAATCACTAGAAATGAAAGAATCTCCTCTTTTTTCGGCATCTTTTTCAGTTTCAGTTAAAATTTTATTCAATTTATCAGAAATATACTGGCCCCCACTAGTGCCACTAACTTTTGGAAAGCTTTCTAGTTTATTGTTAATACTAGTAAACAAACTACTGGGATTGACCCCCGCAAGCTCTAATAGCCTTACAGCCAGAGAATCTTTGGTATTTAACAAAACCCAAAGCAAATGCTCCGGCTCAATATATTGGTGAAATTTTTGACTAGCTAGCTGTTGAGCTTTAGCTAAAGCTTGAAGAGATGACTCGGTAAATTTTTCTGGAGACATAAAACAAAATTTTTTAAAAAAACATGTATAATGTATAGTTTTACATTATTATTGAACTTGTAAAATTTTTTATACTAAAATTTTTATACAACTATCCAATTTACAACTAACTTCAAAAAGTAATTAATTTCATTTAAATAATATATAGTGCTACATTTGAAATCTTTTTTTCAATTTAACTTCTTCTAATATTTAGATATTCGATCAACAAATTTTAACAATCTAAACTATGGAATCTTCATGAAAAAACCTTATTCAGGATCAAGACTGTCCAAAAATATAAAAAACAAACAATCCGAGTATATAAAAAATTTAGCAATCTGTCAAGTTAGTTGCTAAGAATTAGACTGTGAAGATTTGTTGTCAAAACTGGTTGTCGGTGATTCATGTTCA
>OGCI01002183.1_pt1 | contig 13676 bp, 13 predicted proteins | sample 1570021 | NCBI WGS metagenome assembly OGCI01 (sample SAMN06264664, study PRJEB24512) | hot springs metagenome | isolation source: Hot spring water | place: South Africa: Tshipise | collected 2015-06-21 | reverse complement strand
CCCTAAGCGTGGCCCCTTGAGCGCCGGTTCACACGAAAACCGCAGGGGTTCTGCTAACCTCTAAGAAGGAGTGGCTATGAGAAAATGCTGGCTGGTCTTTTTGCTCAGTATAAGTGCCTATGCGCTCTCTGCCCCCGTCGAGCTGAAAGTGAACCTGCGGGTGGGCAGTCAGCCCTTGCAGTGGGGCCAGACCTACCAGACCCCCCAGGGGCTGCGCTACCAGATTGACCTCCTGAAGTTTTACATCTCGGAAGTGGCCCTGGTGCGCCCGGATGGCCGCGAGGTGCGCTTAGACGGTCTATCCCTGGCCGAATTCAAACGGGATGGCCCCACCCAGGGGGTGCGCGTCATGATGATGGACGTGCCGCCGGGCCAATACCGCGGGCTGCGCTTTAATGTGGGTGTGCCGCGCGAGCTCAACCACCTCGACGCGGGTACCCAGCAGCTACCCCTGGGCGTCAACTCCGGCATGTACTGGGCCTGGAACCCCGGCTATATCTTCTACCGCCTCGAGGGCACCGCTTTACTCCCGGAAGGCAACCAAAAATGGGTGATTCACATGGGAACCGACACCTTCCGCCTACCGGTGCGCCTGCACGACCTCCAGACCCGGCGGGTGCAGATCAACATCCCGCCCGGTGGGGGGGTCATCTCGCTCAACCTGGATGTAGCCAGGGCCTTTGAGTCGGGGCCGGGCGGGGCTTATCTGGACTGGCGCAAGCAGTCGCTGCGCCAACTGCACGGCCTCAGCCCCGAGACCAGCCTTCTGATGTCGGTGGTCTACCACAACATGCTTTCGGCCTTCTCGCTGGCCTGGTAAGCTCGAGGTGATGTCGGTACGGCGATGGGTATGGGCGGGCCTGCTCCTCCTGGGGGTGGGGATGCTGGGCTACTCCCTCTGGCCCAGGCCAGCGCCACCAGCCCCCGAAGCAGCGCCACCCCCCCTTCACCAGGCCAGCCCCCCCATTCTTTTTGCCGAGCGCACCGTGCCCATCCCAGAGGACAACCCCCAGACCCCCGCCAAAGTGGAGCTGGGGCGGCGGCTGTTTTACGACACAAGACTGTCCAAGGACGGCAGCGTGGCCTGTGCAAGCTGCCACAAACCCGAGTTTGCTTTTAGCGATGGGGGCAAGCCAGTAAGCACCGGCATCTTTGGCCGAAAAGGCCTCCGCAACGCACCCACCCTGACCAACGTGGCCTTCCGCCGCCACCTGTTCTGGGAAGGGCGTTCGCCGCGGCTCGAGCTGCAGGCCGTAGGCCCGCTCACGGCCCACGACGAGATGGGCCTCGAGCCCGAGGAGCTCGCGCAAAAGCTAGGGGCCATTCCCGAGTACGCCAGGGCCTTTCAGGAGGTCTTCGGCCAGCCCCCCAGCCTCAAAGCCGTTACCTACGCCATTGCGGCCTTCGAGCGTACCCTGGTGTCTTATAACAGCCCCTTCGACCGCTACCAGGCCGGCGACGACTCGGCCATGAGCCAGGCGGCCCTGCGCGGGATGGAGCTTTTCTTCAGTGAGAAGGGCGACTGCTTCCACTGCCACGTCGGCCCCGACTTCACCGACGACGAACCCCGCAACACCGCCCTCTACACGGTCTACAAAGACATCGGGCTGGCCCGCGCAACGGGCAAAGACGAGGACGTGGGCAAGTTCAAAACCCCCACCTTACGCAACGTGGCCCTGACCGCACCCTACATGCACGATGGCTCCATCCAAACCTTGCGGGAGGCGGTACAGCACTACAACCGCGGCGGCGAACCCAACCTGAACGCCGACGCCCTCATCCGGCCTTTGGGCCTGACCGACCCGGAGGTAGACGACCTGGTGGCGTTTCTGGAGTCCCTGACCGACAGGAGCTTTACTACCAACCCGGCTTTTTTGCCACCCAAGAACGAAGGTGTATCACGATGAAGCCCTGGCTGCCCCGCTGGACGGCGCTCATGCTTTGGCTGGGGTTGGTTTTTGCCCACCCTTTTTCTGGTAGCGGTGGCCTGGTAGAAGGCCAGGTAGACTTCGAGCCCAACGACGCGCCGCCGGTGGCCGGGAGGGCTACGGTGGCCTGGATTGAGTACATTCGGGTTGGCAGCCTGCCCATCAACCCACAGGACTGCTTCTGCACGCTTTTGTTTTATCAGGGCCGGGTGAGCGCCACCGCCCAGCCCGACGCCCAGGTGCGTATGCAACTCAACCCGCGCACCGGGCGCATGGAGGGGGTGGTGATGTTTCCCAAACCGGGCCCTTATTTTCTGGTGCTGATGGGACGGCCCATGCCGGGCAAGCGGGTTCCGCCTTTTATCATGCACAGCATCATCCAGGTGTTGCCGCGCTGAGGGTATGGTCTGGAACCTCGAGGTCTGCGAATAACAAACTGGCCCTGGTTGTTGCTGGCGTGCCGTAATACTTTGAATAGACCGTAGCTTTTTTGTTGCCTAAACGCTCCTCATCCCAACCCTTCTCCCACTGGGAGAAGGGAACAAAAGAATGCCGTTCCAATCCGATTAAGTCTCCTCTCCCTGTGGGAGAGGGAATGAGCGAAGCGAATGCCTTTCTTAAGGGGCTGCCCCTGCAGGATGGGGCATCGGCATGGGGTGCGGTTTGCCGAACTGTAGACCTTCCTTCAGTCTGACCCCAGGATTTGCGGCGTAATGGTTTGTAGCTGGGATAAAAGGAGGAGGTACACGGTGAGACGAATGGTCTGGTTGCTCTTACTGGTGCTGCTGTTGCCCGGGGCCATGGCCCAGCAGCTCCGCGAGCAGATTCGCAAGTACACCCTGGACAATGGCCTGCGGGTGCTCATGGTGCCGGACAAAACCGCCCCGGTCATCCACTTCAACCTTATGTTCGATGTGGGGGGTGTGGACGAGGCGCCGGGCCTGGGGGGGATTGCCCACATGGTCGAGCACATGGCCTTCAAGGGTACGCAGAGCATCGGCAGCCTGGACTGGCCTAAGGAAAAAGCTGCCCTCGAGGCCATAGACAAAGCCCGCGCCGAGCTGGATCGGGCCATCGCCAACCGGGCATCGCAAGAAGAGATCCAGCGCCTTACAGCGAGGTTCAACCAGGCCCGCGAAGAAGCCAAGAAACTGGCCTTGCCCAACGCCATTGACCAGCTCTTTACCAACAACGGCGAGCAGGGGCTCAACGCCTCGACGGGCTACGACCGCACCGATTACCGGGTTTCGCTGCCCTCCAACCGGCTCGAGCTCTACCTACGGGTTTATGCCGATGTGCTGATGAACGCTGTTTTTCGCAGCTTTTATGAAGAGGCCGATGTGGTGCTGGAGGAGCGCCGCCAGCGCTCCGAAAACGACCCCAATGGGGCTTTGAGCGAGGCCTTTTTGCGGGCTGCTTTTCAGGTGCACCCCTATGGCCGCCCCCTGATTGGCAGCCGCGAGGAAATTCAGGGCTACCGGGTCGACAAAGCCCTGGAGTTCTGGAAGACCCACTACCACCCCAACCGGGCGGTGCTGGTGCTGGTGGGGGATGTGGAACCCGAGCGGGATATCCAGCTGGTGCGCCGTTACATGGGGGCCATTCCCAGAGGCCCGGAGCGTCCCAGCCTGAACATTCCCGCCGAGCCGCCCCAGACTGCCGAACGCCGCACAAGCATCGAGTACAACGCCCAGCCCAGCCTGCTCATTGGCTTTCACAAGCCCACCTACCCCAACCGCGAGGCCTACGTGATGGACATGATTGATTCGATCCTGACCGAGGGCCGCACCAGCCGGCTGTTCCGCCGCCTGGTGATCCAGGAGCAGGCCGCCTTGAACGTGAGCGCCAGCTCGGCCTCGCCGGGCTTCCGCTACCCCAACCTGTTTACCATCTCGGCCCAGCCCCGCGCCCCCCGCACCACCCAGGACCTCGAGCGTCTCATCTACGAGGAACTGGAACGCCTCAAAAACGAGCCGGTGAGCCCGCAAGAACTGCAAAAGGTGCGTAACCAGACCCGAGCGGCCTATCTGCGGGTCTTGCAGGGGGGGCCCGGCCTGGCCCAGGCCCTGGCCTTTTACGAGCTGTTCTTCGGCGGCTATCAGCGCATCTTCGAGGAGGAGGCCATCTACAACACCATCACCGCCGAGGAAATTCAGCAGGCGGCCCGCAAATACTTCACCCCGCAAAACCGCACCGTGGCCACCCTCATCACCCGTGGAGGTAGCCGATGAAAGCGATTTGGAGTCTGCTTGTAGGCCTTCTGACCCTGGGTCTGGCCCAGGGGGTGCCCGCCGACTGGCCCGACCCCTTCAAGATGCAGTTCCAGCGGCTGCAGCCTAGCGTCATTCGGCCCACCGAGGTGCAGCTTTCCAACGGGCTGAAGGTGTTGCTGATTGAAGACCGCGCGCTGCCGTTCGTAAGCGGCCGGGTCTACCTGCGGGCGGGGGCCATCTATGAACCGGACGACAAGGTGGGCCTGAGTGGGATTTTCTCGAGCGTCCTGCGCACCGGTGGGGCGGGCGAGCGCACCCCCGACCAGGTGGACGAAACCCTGGAAACCCTGGCGGCTTCGGTGAGCGTGAGCATTGACAACCTGTTTACCTCGGTGGCCTTCAACACCCTGACCGAGAACCTGGACCAGGTTTTGCAAATTTGGGCCGATGTGCTGGTGCGCCCGCGCTTTGCCCAGGAACGGCTGGATCTGGAGAAGGGGCGGGCCCTGGAAGCCATCCGCCGCCGCAACGACCAGCCCACCCAGATTGCGGTGCGGGAGTTCGTGCGCCGCATCAACGAGGGCCACCCCGCAGGGCGCATTAGCAGCGCAGCCTCGGTGCAGTCCATCACCCGCGACGACCTGGTGGCCTTCCACCAACGTTTTTTCAAACCCAACGTGGCCGTGCTGGCCATCACCGGCGACTTCAACACCCAGGAGATGGTGGCCCGGCTCGAGCGTGTGCTGCAAGGCTGGCAGCAGGGCCCGGTGAGCCTGCCTACCTTTGCACCCCCCAGCCCCAAGCCCGGCATCTACTTTTTGCAAAAAGAGACCAACCAGAGTGTAATCTACATGGGCAACCCCACCGTCACGGCTTTTGCCCCGGGCTACAGCGAACTTGACCTGGCCAGCCGGGTGCTGGGCGATGGTTTCAACAGCCGCCTGTTTGTGGAGGTGCGCACCAGGCGGGGTCTGGCCTATGCCACCGGGGGGGCCCAGTCGCAGGGCTTTGGCTGGCCCGGTTTTTTCTACGGTGCGTCTATCTCCAGGGTGGAGAAAACCGCTGAAGTCATTGAGTTGATGCTGGCTCAATTCCGCGACCTGCGCGAACGTCCGGTGAGCCAGGAAGAGCTCGAGCTCTTCCGCAACAACATCCTCAACGCCGAGGTTTTTCGCTTCACCTCCAAGCAGGCTGTGGCCGAGCGCATCGCCGGTACCCAGATGCTGGGTCTCCCGCCCGACTACTACGAGCAGTACATCCGCCAGATTCAGGCCGCCACCCCTGCCGACCTGCAACGGGTGGTGCAGCAGTATGTGCGTCCGGAGCAGTTTGTGATTGTGGTGGTGGGGGATAAACGCCAGTTCGACAAGCCGTTGCAAAGCCTGGGCAACGTGGTCGAAGTTCCGCTGGAATAGCAGGCCCCTATCCAAAGCCCTATTGATAGCATATTATCAGTAGATATGGCCGCACCTGCGGTAGAGATTGAGCGGTATTCGGTGCGCTTTGGTGAGTTCCAGGCGCTGCACGATGTGAGCCTGAGCGTGCCCGAAGGGGCCTTCGTAGCCATTGTAGGCCCCAACGGAGCCGGCAAGAGCACCTTGCTTAAGGCCCTTCTTGGCTTAGAACACGGCTTGCTGCGCGACGGCCCTACCCGGATTGCTGGCAGCATACGGGTTTTGGGCCACCCCCCCCGTAAAGTTCCGCCCGGCTGGGTGGGCTATGTACCACAGGTCAAAGGCTTCGACCGCAGTTTTCCCGCCCTGGCCCTCGAGGTGGTGGTCTCGGGGTTGCGGCGGCACTGGCCTTTCCTGATTGGCCGGAATGAGCGTAAACAGGCCAATGCTGTGCTGGAAAAGGTGGGGGCCCTGCACCTGTCGAACCGCCGCCTGGGCAGGCTTTCTGGGGGTGAGCTTCAGCGGGTTTACCTGGCCCGTAGCCTGATCCGCCGTCCCCGGCTTTTGCTCCTGGACGAGCCCGCTACCGGTGTGGACGTGGTAGGGGAGGCCGACCTGTACCGCCACCTCGAGGCCTACCAGGCCGAGAGCGGGGCTACCATCCTGATGATTACCCACGACTGGGAAGCAGCCCAGCACCACGCCTCGGCGGTGCTGGTGCTCAACCGGCGGGTGATTGGCTATGGTCCGCCCGAAAAGGTGCTGTGCCACGAGTGCCTGAGCCAGGCTTTCGGCCACGTGGGCCATGCCCACCAGGTGATTCTGGGGGGTCGCTAGTGCTCGAGGCCCTGCAACTTCCCTTTATGCAGCGAGCCCTGCTGGCGGGCCTGCTGGTGGGGGCTTTGGCCAGCTACCTGGGGGTGCTGGTGGTGCAGCGCCGCCTTTCCTTTCTGGGGGATGGCCTGGCCCACGCAGCGTTTGCGGGGGTGGCCCTGGGCCTTCTGCTGCAGCAAGAGCCCCTGTGGGTAGCCATTCCCTTTGCGGTGGGGGTCTCGCTGCTCATCACCTGGGTACGGGAAAAGAGCAGCCTGGGCGACGACACCGCCATCGGGATATTTTTTGCAGTCTCGGTCGCGCTGGGGGTGCTGTTCATGTCCCTGCGGCAGGGCTTTGCGCCCGATGCGGTGGCCTACCTGTTTGGCTCCATCCTGACCGTTACCCCCACCGACCTGGGGGTGATGGGTCTGATCGCCCTGGGGGTGGTGCTGTTGGCCCCCTGGTGGCGCTACTGGGCCTATGCCACCTTCGACCGGGAGCTGGCCCTGGCCGACCGGCTGCCGGTGCTCCGGCACGACTACCTGCTCTCGGCGTTGATTGCGCTGGTGGTGGTGGTCTCGGTGAAAGTGGTGGGAATCGTGCTCATTGCGGCTTTTGTGGTGATTCCAGCGGCCACTGCCCGCTTGCTCAGCCAGACCTTTGCGGCCATGACCCTGGTTTCTGTTCTGATTGGCACGCTATCGGTGCTGCCGGGCCTGGCGGCGGCCTACCTGTTTGATCTGCCTGCCGGCAGCGCCATTGTGTTGACCCAGGCTTTGCTGTTTGTGCTGGCCCTGTTGCTGCGCCGATAGGGGCAAAGGTGAAAACCCCCCTATTCCATACGGGTTTTAGGAAATTATACTGTGGGCATGTGGGTTTCGACGAAGGCGCAGTATGGTCTGAGGGCGCTGGTGGAAATTGGCCTGCGCCAGCCGCAGGCAGTACCCCTCAAGGACGTCGCTGAGGCCCAGGGCATTAGCCAGCACTACCTCGAGCAGATCGCGGCCCAGCTTCGCCGGGCGGGGTTTATCCGTAGCGTGCGGGGGGCCCGTGGCGGCTACAAGCTGGGTCGCCCCAGTGAGAAAATTGATGCCCTCGAGGTGGTGGAGGCGCTGGAAGGGAGCCTGGCGCCGGTGATCTGCCTGGATGACCCCGAGCTGTGCTGGCAGACCGGGCACTGCTCCACCGAGAACCTCTGGAAGCGAGTAGATGAGGCCATGCGGGGGGTTTTGCGCAGCACCACCCTGAAGGACTTAATCGAAGAGCGGCGGCTCATCGAGTCCCGCAAGCTGGTGCAGCTCGAGCCCGCCATGTCCCTGGCGCAGGGCGGCACGCCGCTCCAGCCATGATTTACCTCGACTACGCTGCGACCACGCCCCTCGACCCCGAGGTTAAGGCCAAGGTGGAGGGGGTACTGGGGGTGTACGGCAACCCCAGCTCTGTGCACAGCCTGGGGCGGGAGGCCCGAAGCCTGCTTGAGGAAGGGCGCGAGCGGCTGGCCCGGGCGATAGGGGCTAAACCTCGAGAACTCGTGCTGACCAGTGGGGGCACCGAGGCCGACGCCCTGGCCCTGTATGGGGTGGCCCTGGCCCGGGGGCGGGGGCATCTGGTAAGCACTGCGGTAGAGCATTCTGCGGTACTGCTGGCCCTGAAGAACCTCGAGCGCCTGGGCTTTGCGGTTACCTTGCTTCAGCCCGACCACCACGGTCTGGTCTACCCCGAACAGGTGGCCGAGGCCATCCGTGCCGATACCGTGCTGGTCTCGGTTATGGCGGTGAACAACGAAATAGGCACCCTGTACCCAATCCAAGAGATTGCCCAGGTCTGCCAGGCCCGGGGCGTGCTTTTTCATACCGATGCGGTGCAGGCGCTGGGGAGCGTACCCTGCCGCCTCGAGGATCTGGGGGCCGACCTGCTCTCGCTGGCGGCCCACAAGTTTTACGGCCCCAAAGGCGCTGGGGCCCTCTACGTGCGTAAGGGGGTGGAGCTTTTCCCGATTGTGCCGGGCAAGCAGGAGCAGGGCTACCGGGGCGGTACCGAGAACCTGCCGGCGGTGTATGGGATGGGCCTGGCTGCCGAAAAGGCGGTGGCGCTTTTGGCCGAGGAATCCCAAAGGCTTTTGGCCTTGCGGGAGCGGCTCGAGGCCCGGCTGCTGGCCCTGCCCGGAGTGGAGCTCAACGGCCACCCCACGCTACGCAGCCCCCGGCACCTCAACGTCACGGTCAAAGAGGCCGACGGTGAAGGGCTTTTGCTCAACCTCGACCTGCTGGGTGTGGCCGCCTCCTCGGGCTCAGCCTGTAGCAGCGGGAGCCTCGAGCCCTCCCATGTGCTGCTGGCCATTGGACGCAGCAAGGAAGAGGCCAGGGCCTCGGTGCGCTTTAGCCTGGGGCGCTTCACCACCGAGGCCGAGGTGGATCAGGCGGCCCGGGCCTTTGCCGAGGCCGTGGGGCGCTCGAGGGTCTACACCTAACCCTCTACTTTTTGCCGCTTGAGGGCGGCTTCGCGCAGCTCACGCCGCAAGACCTTGCCCACAGCGCTCTTGGGCAGTTCGCTGCGAATCTCGTAGATGCGCGGTACCTTGTAGGCGGCCAGGTTTTCACGGCAGTATTTGTCCAGCTCTTCGGCGGTCAGGGTTACGCCCGGCTTGGGCACGATAAAGGCGGCTACCGTCTCGCCCCGGTACTCATCGGGAAGCCCCACCACGGCGGCCTCGGCCACGCCGGGATGGGCAAACAGCACCTCCTCCACCTCACGCGGGTAGATGTTGTAGCCCCCGGCGATAATCATGTCTTTCTTGCGATCCACGATGTAAAAGTAGCCGTCCTCGTCCATGCGGGCCATGTCGCCTGTGAGGAGCCAGTCAATTTTGATGGTCTTATCGGTCTCATCGGGGCGCTGCCAGTAGCCCAGCATGATGTTGGGCCCCCGCACGGCCAGCTCGCCCACCTCGCCCGGCGGCAGCTCGTGCAGGTTCTCGTCCAGAACCTTGGCATCGATGCCCGGCATGGGGATACCAATGCTGCCCATCTTACGCAGGCCCGAAAGGGGGTTGCAGTGGGTGCAGGGCGCCGCCTCGGTAAGGCCGTAGCCCTCTACCAGCTTGCCTCCGGTAAGGGCTTCAAATTTTTTGGCTACCTCCACCGGTAAAGCCGCTGAACCGGAGATGCAGACCCTCACCGTACCCACCTTGCGCTTCTCTATGCCAGGGAAGTTGATAAAGCCGATGTACAGTGTGGGAACCCCAGGAAAGTGCGTAACCCCATGCTTCTCGATGGCCTCGATGCAGGGTTTGACCTCGGGACGGGGCAGCAGCACGATTTTGTACCCCGCGGCCAGGCCGTAGTTCATGGCCACGGTCATGCCGTAGACGTGGAAGAAGGGAATGGCCCCCAGCATGACCCCCTTGCCTTCGAATTCCTTTACCTCGTCGCCACCCCAGGCCAGGCTCTGGTAGGTGTTGGCCACCAGGTTGCGGTGGGTGAGCATGGCCCCCTTGGAAAGGCCGGTGGTTCCCCCGGTGTACTGCAGCAGGGCTACCTCGTCGGGTTTGGCAGGGTAGGGCTCGGCCACCGGGGTTGCGCTGCGCAGGGCTTTGCTAAAGTCCAAACGCTTTGGATGCTGGGGAAGGTTTACCCAGCGTTTTTCCCGCCGGGCTTTGAGGGGGAAGAGGAGGTTTTTGGGGAAGGGCAGGTAGTCCTGGATGCCGGTGGTAAAGACCCGCTTGACCGGCACGTCCTCCTCAATTTCAGCGTAGCGGGGCCAGAGCATATCCAGGATGATCAGGGTCTCGGCCCCGGCATCGGAAAGCTGGTGGCGTAGCTCGCGGGGCGTATATAGGGGGTTGACGTTTACACAAATGCCCCCAGCCGCCAACGTTCCGTAAAAAGCAATCACAAACTGGGGGCAGTTGGGCAGCATAATGGCGACTCTATCGCCCGGCTGCACGCCCTGGGCCTTTAGGGCCCCAGCAAACTTCAGCACCGATTCCCAGAGCTGACGGTAGCCGATGACTTTACCCATGAACTCGAGGGCTACGTTATCGGGGTACTTTTGTGCACTGTCGGCCAGCAGTTTCCAAAGCGGCACCTCGGGGAACTGAACATCCGCCGGGACGCCTTTATCGTAGTGTTTTAGCCAGGGTTTCATCATAATCACGCTCCTGCGTTGGAGTCCTGCTTGGTTTGCTCCAAGTCTAGCAAAACCTATACCGAGTTCAAGCTGCGGCTGCTATTTGTGTCCTGAACAGACTTTGGGCCAGGCAGCCAATCGGCCCACCACAGCTTTTGTGGCAGGTATCTGGCCCAGGCAGGGAGGTTGGCAGTGCTGCCTTGCTCGCTGCGCTGAAGGGCGCCTCCGAGGGCATTGGGGCAAACAGGCTCGGCCCTGGTCTTTGAGGGACGATGTCCAGCGCCCACAGTTGACGGGCCGCCCCTCCGGTGTTTGACTATGGCGTATGAACCTTCAAGAAGCCATCGCCGCAATTACCCCCAGTCTAATTGAGATGCGCCGGGACTTTCACCGCCATCCCGAGCTTGCTTTTCAAGAGGTGCGAACGAGCGCCAGGCTGGCCGATTTTTTGCAGGGGCTGGGCCTCGAGGTTACTCGAGGGGTAGCCCAGACGGGTGTGGTGGCACGGCTTAAAGGTGCGAGGCCGGGTAAAACTGTGCTGGTGCGGGCCGACATTGACGCCCTGCCGATACAGGAGGCCTCCGGGGTGGAGTACAGCTCCCAGACGCCCGGTGTAATGCACGCCTGCGGCCACGACGGCCACGCCGCAATTGCCGCCCACGTGGCAGCCGTGCTGGCCCGCTTCAAAGACCAGATTGCAGGTGAGGTGCGATTTGCCTTCCAGCCAGCCGAAGAAATTGTTTCTGGGGCAAAGCCCATGGTGGAGGCGGGTGTGCTGGAAGGGGTGGACTCGGTGGTGGGTCTGCACCTCTATAGCCTGATGCCAGCAGGCAGGGTGGGCGTGCGGCCGGGGCCCTCCATGGCTGCCGCCGATGCTTTTACCATCGAGCTGACCGGCAGGGGGGCCCATGCAGCCATGCCCCACGAGGGTGTGGACACGGTGCTGATGGCCGCACAACTCATCGTGGCGCTGCAAAGCCTGGTCAGCCGCGAGACCGACCCCATCCAAACAGCCGTAATCACCATCGCCACAGTTACTGCTGGCGAGGGCGCACACAACATCATTCCCGAGACGGCCATCCTCAAAGGCACCCTGCGCACCTTCGAGGCGGGGCTGCGAGAAAAGCTTATGCGGCGCATTACCGAGCTTTCGCAAGGCATAGCCGCCGCGATGGGGGGGCGCGCCTCGCTTAGCTGGTTGCCGGGTTCGCCGGCTGTGGTCAACGACCCCCAGATGGTAGAGCGCTTTCGGCGGGTAGCCCGCGAGGTGGTGGGGGAGGCCGCGGTGCTGGATGTGCCGCCGGTGATGGGAGGCGACGATATGTCCGAGTTTTTGAACCGTCGTCCGGGTGTGTACTTCTGGCTGGGGGCTGGCGACCCCGACCCGAGCAAAAACCGACCCCACCACCACCCTGGCTTCTGGATCGACGATACGCGCGCGCTACCGCTGGGGGTAGAACTCATTACCCGCACCGTGCTGGATTTCCTGGCATAGGGTGGTCTTCGGAAAGAATGGCCCGGCCCCAATCGGGAGAAGGGCTGTGGGCTCGTTTTTGCTGCTGAGAAGCTCGAAAACATGCGCCTGGGCTAGGTAGGCCACGGCGCGGCATTTCCTGGTAGGCGCACCCTTGTTTTCTCGGAGCAGTAAGAATGGTCAAGTCCGCGATAGTGGGAGCTACCACAAAAAGCGGCTCTACAGACGGGCACACTAGGGTATGCCATTATTGCTGCTGGTTTTGCTTTTGTCCTGGGCTGGGGCGCAGCGCTTGCAGGATGTCCCGGCCAGGGATCAGGCGGCAATCCAGGCTGTAATCCTGGCCCAGATGGAAGCCTTTAAACGGGACGATGCTGTGAGGGCTTTTTCGTTTGCCTCACCTGGTATTCGCCAGGCTTTTCAGACCCCGGCGCGCTTTATGGAGATGGTCAGGTCGGCGTATGCCCAGATTTACCGTCCCCTCAAGGTGACATTTGGTTCGGCGCAGCGGTCGGTTGGCGCGCTCATGCAGGTGCGGCAGGTGGTCAACCTGGTGGGCCTCGATGGTCAAAAGGCGGTGGCCTATTACCTGATGGAGCGTCTGGAGGACGGAAGCTGGGTGATTGCTGGCGTGTACCTCGAGCTCATCACTGACAACCAGACTATTTAACAGGAAAACCCGCTACCTGAAGCGGCTGGTCTGGTGCTGCTCACAGCCGCCGGGTCAAAGGTTCTGCCCAAGGCCAGCACCACGAACCCTACTTGAATGGCCTGGAAACGCATCATCAGGTAAGCTACCCCAGGTATGGAAGCCCTGCTCAATACGGTGGTTCCGGTGGCCTTTATTGTCCTGACGGGCTACCTGGTGGGAAAGCGGATCGACTTCGACCTGCAAACCCTTTCCAAGCTGTCGATATATATGCTGGTTCCGGTGCTGATATTTGACGCAATGCTCCGGGCCAAGCTGACTGGCGCCAGCGTGCTTGGTATTACCGCCGGCTTTTTTCTGGCATCGCTCGGGCTTTACTTGCTGGCGCTGGGCCTGAGCCGTTGGCTGCGCTTTGAGCAGGGCGCAGCCAAGGCCATGATCGCTTCGGCCACCTTCCCCAACTCGGGCAACATGGGCCTATCGCTGACCTTTTTCGCCCTGGGGCAGCCGGGCCTGGATCGGGCCATTGTTTTTTTTATCGCCAGCAGCGTGTTGATGTTTGGCCTGGGGCCTGCCTTTTTGCGCGGGGGCGGCTTTTTGCAAAGCCTCTGGTTCACCCTGAAGCTGCCGCTGTTCTGGGCCCTGGCCGGGGGGCTGCTGGTGCGGGGGTTGAGCATTCCCCTGCCGCTGGGGCTGGGCGAAGGGGTGCACCTCTTAGGCCAGGCCTGCATCCCGGTGATGCTCCTGACCCTGGGCATTCAGATTGCTCGCTCCAAACCGGAGTGGGGTGGTTTTGAACTTCAAGCCAGCGCTTTGCGCCTGGTGGCCGCCCCCTTGCTGGCTGGCCTGGCCGGCTGGGCTTTGGGGCTGGAGCGGCTCGATATTCAGGTTCTGGTGCTGCAAAGCGCCATGCCCATTGCCGTCAACGCCTTTCTGATGGCAGGGGAGTTCGGTGGCGACGGCGTCCGGGCCGCCCGGGCGGTGGTGGCTTCGTCGGTGCTTTCGTTTGTAACGATTCCAGTGGTGCTGCTGTTGATCGGGGTGGGCTAGCGCTTTTAGCCGGAAGGAGGGGCT
>OGCI01002182.1_pt1 | contig 13691 bp, 12 predicted proteins | sample 1570021 | NCBI WGS metagenome assembly OGCI01 (sample SAMN06264664, study PRJEB24512) | hot springs metagenome | isolation source: Hot spring water | place: South Africa: Tshipise | collected 2015-06-21 | reverse complement strand
CAGCTATTTTCTTTGCCACGCTTCCTCTCTACTACGACGTCCACAGGGGCCAGCTCGGCATCTTCTTCTTCACGGTCTTTGTCTATGGAGTCGTGTCCCAGGGTTGGAACTTGGTGGCCGGATACACAGGACAGATCAGCCTGGGTCAGAACGCCTTTTTCGGCCTGGGCGCTTTCACCACTGCTCTCCTCTGGTTTTGGAACATCACGCACACTGGGTATTGGTTCGACCCCGTGCTGATGATTCTGAGCGCAATAGCTCCCGCCATCTTGGCGGTCTTGGTCGGGCTCCCGCTGCTTTCCCGTCTGCGCGGCGACTACTTCTCTTTCGGAACGCTGGGCATGGGCATGATCGTCTCTGTCATCTTCCTACAAGGCGGACGGGTCACAGGCGGCAGCGAGGGGAAGCTGCTCATCAAGGTGATGCCTGAGGGGGTGGAGTTCAACCTGCGTACGCATTACTACGTATCGTTGATGCTCGCCGTCCTGGCTACCCTTGTGGTGTATTTCATGACCAGCTCCAGGGTGGGGCTCGCCCTCAAAGCCATCCGCGAAGATGAGATTTCGGCGGCTTCGCATGGGATCAACGTGCTCAAGTACAAGATCTTCTCGTTCGCTGTGGCGGCAGCGCTCACGGGGCTCGCGGGCAGCGTGTATTGCTACTACCTGCTGCACCCCATGCCCATGAACGTGTTTGCTATGAACTGGCTCTTCCTGCCCATCCTGATGACCGTGTTGGGGGGTACGGGGACTATTCTGGGGCCCTGGCTGGGCGCTCTCGTCGTCTACTTCATCGCCTGGTATGGTGACAGGTACTTCCCGGGCTGGCACCCGGTGATCCTGGGTGTGATCATCATCCTGGTCATGCTGTTCATGCCCGCCGGGCTTACGGGCATAGGCGAGAATGTGACTCACTTGTGGAGAAGAGGCTCGCGCGCTCCATAGCACCGACTCCCCGCGGTCGTCCGCGGCAAGACCGGCAGGTACAGAGACGATCGGCAAGGGGGTGAATGGTGAAAGCTGCCGTTCAGAAGGCCATCAACCGGGTGGAGGTCGAAGAGGTTCCCGAGCCGGTGACCCAACCGGAGCAGGTCAAGGTCAAGATCGCCTTCGCGGGGATATGCGGCACTGATATCGAGATCCTCCACGGACAGTTCGGTCTGGTAAAGCCTGAGTTCCCCAAGATCGAAGGGCACGAAGCGTCCGGCGTCATCGTCGAGGTAGGGAGCAAGACCAAGCTCGGCTACCAGGTCGGGCAGCGCGTAGCGATGGTGCCTGCGGCCCCTTGTGGAGCCTGTTATTTCTGCCGTAATGGCCAGGAGGCTTTCTGCGAACACAACACTATGTACTCAGGGGCGTTCGCTGAATACGGGGTCTACGGCGAGGGCCAGGTGTTCCCGCTACCGGATGAAGTAAGCCTCGAAGTGGGGACGATGCTGGAGCCTCTATCTATTGCGATGCGGGGCTGCGACGTGGGCCGGGTGGGTCCGGGGAAATCGGTGGCCATTCTGGGCTCGGGACCGATAGGACTGCTGACGCTGATGGTCGCAGAACGCAGCGGGGCTTCCAAGATCCTGGTGAGCGAACCAGTCGCCTACAAGCGCGAGTTCGCCGAGCGCATGGGCGCCACTCGGACGGTCGATCCCACCAGTGAAGACGTGGCAAGCGTGGGCTTTGAGCTGACGGGCGGTCGTGGCTTCGACGCCGTGTTCGACTGCACCGGGAAGCTGGAGGCGGCCCGCCAGGCGGTCCACCTGGCCGGGCCAGGAGGCCACGTGGTTTGGGCGGCGGTCTACCCGGTGGGAAAGGAAGTCGGGGTAAGTCCCTGGTTGCTTTACGAGAAGGATCTAAGCATCCACGGCCTGTTCCAGTCCCCGTATTTTCTCTGGCGCGCCAGCGCCATGTTGCCAGTCCTTGATCTTGAGCCGCTTATAACGCACGTCTACCCGCTGGAGCGGATAAATGAGGCCTTCGCAGACCAGATGGCGGGCAGAGTAATGAAGGCTCTGATTCAGCCATGACCCCGAAGTTCGTCGGCCAGACCGCAAAGGCCAGACTGAGACAGGCAAGACCGAGAGTGACGAGACCAACCAGAAGGAGGCTGCTGTGGCCCAAGAAAGACCGACCTTTCCTACCAGACGTCTCCACCACGTGGGAGTGGTAGTCCGGGACCTCGAGAAGGCTATAGCTCAGCTGGAAGCCTTGGGCTTTGGTCCCTTCATGTTCGACGAAGAAAACCGTACCTTCACCATACATTTCAAGGGGGAGTTGCGTGGCAAGCCGGCGGAATGGGCCACCAAGATTAGTAACGCCCGCATGGGGGAGGTGGAGTTGGAGTTGCTCGAGCCAGTGGAGGGTGACCAGGCTCTGAAAGAGACTCTAGATGCTCAGGGGGAAGGTCTGCACCACATCGGGTGGTTGACCACTGACCTCCAGGGCGACATGGAGCGGGCCAAAGCTGCAGGTGCGGAAGTGTGGACCAGCTCCATGGTAGCGGGGCAACCTGGCTTTTGCTATTTCCTGCCCACTGCTGTCGGCAACCTGGCCATCGAACTGCGGGAGCCGTGAAATATGAAAGCCGCTCTGACATATGGGCCTTTTGACGTCCGGGTGGAGGACATTCCCGAGCCTACACCTGGTCCAGGGGAAGTCAAGGTCAAGGTCGCTTATTGTGGAATCTGCGGAAGTGACCCCGAGATCTACGAAGGCACTTTTGGGCTCCTGAAAGCGCCCTGGTGGCCGAAGCCACCTTTCCAGACCGGGCACGAAGCCTCGGGCGTGATCGTCGAGCTAGGCCCCGATCTCTTGGGCGATTGGAAGGTGGGCCAGCGGGTGGCCATGAACTTCCGTGCCTACTGCGGTCGCTGCTACTACTGCCGCAACAAGATGGAGCAGTTCTGCGAGCACGTGAAGTCGTACGAGGCTGGCTTCGCCGAATACGCTGTCTATGCAGAGAGTTGTCTTTATCCCTTACCCGACGAGGTGAGTCTCGAACGGGGAGCCATGTTGGAGCCGGTGACCATCGCCACCCATGCGGTCGACCTGGGGAACGTCGCTCCTGGCAAGACGGTGGCTATCTCGGGCGCAGGGACCATCGGTCTCTTGGTCCAGCAGTTAGCCATCAGAGCGGGGGCGGCTCGTGTCTTGGTGGCAGACCCCATGCCCGAGAAGCGGGCGATGGCTGAGAGGTTCGGAGCTGACTGGACCGTGGACCCCTTGGAGGAGGACCTGGTCGAAGTCGGCAGAAGCTTGACCGAGGGGCGGGGCTTCGACACCGTGTTCGAGTGTAGCGGAGCCATCAGTGCCGTACCTAAGACCATCGGCCTGGCCGACAAGGATGGCACGGTGGTCTGGGCGGGCGCCTATCACGAGGACGCTACCATTCCCTTGAGCCCCTACCAGATGTTCGCCAGCGAGCTCACTATCCGGTCGACCATCCTGGCTCCCTATGTATTCCCCCGGTCTCTCAAGCTTCTATCCAAGCTGGACCTAGAGCCGATGATCACCCAGATCGTTCCTCTGGAAGACATCGCCAAGGCTCTTGCCTCCAGAAAGACCAGCACAGACATAAAGATACTGGTGAGGCCCTGAGAGCCGCGGATGTCCGCAAAGACCGGAGAACCTGCAGAGTATGAAAAGCACGGCTGTTTGCGATCGCACCAACTATATTCGGTCACTGAAGTGAGGTCTGTGGATGAGCGAGAAGATCAACTGTGGCAAGTGCGGCATGCTGCTCTATTTCGGGGAGCAGATCAGTCGCCGTCTTTACATGCGAGCCATTCCTGACGAGGCCGCGGTGCTGGCGGCCTACAATAATGTGTGTCCGCGCTGCGGGGCCGCTTTGTCGGAGGATACAGTGAAGATCGAGATCAAGAGGCGGGTCATCCATGGGGCACAGTGAGGCGCTGATCCAAGAGCTGGAGGCGAAGGCCAAGGTCTTGGCCGGTCATTGCCTGACCCAGTTCTGCACGTTCAGTCAGGGTCATGTCGGGGGCACCATGTCGGTGCTCGAGATAGTAACGGCTCTCTATTTCCACCATCTCAAGTTCGATCCCAAGAACCCGGATTGGCCGGAGCGGGACCGGGTGGTGATGTCCAAAGCTCACTGCTGTGAAGCCATTTACGCCGCTCTTGTCGAGCTCGGCATGTATCCCAAAGAGACCCTGGGCACCTACTACTGTTATGGGTCCCCCTTCCAGGGGCATGCCGACCGCTGGTGCACACCCGGCATAGACTTCTCTGGCGGCTCTCTCGGACAGGGGCTGTCGTTCGCGTGCGGCCTGGCCTTGGCTGAGAAACTCAAGATGAAGTTCGATCCGCCCTCTAGGCAGGATACGTTCCTGCCCCGCTACATCGTGCGCTACAACCCGCGGTATCGCACTTACTGCATCCTCGGCGACGGAGAGTTGCACGAGGGCCAGGTCTGGGAAGCGGCCATGTTCGCCAGCCACTTCAAGCTGGACAACCTCATCGCCATCGTCGACTACAACAAGTGGTCGCTGGATGGGCCCACGAACGATGTGATGCGGATCGAGCCCGTAGTCTCCAAGTGGAAAGCGTTCGGCTGGAAGGTCTATGAGATCGATGGCCATGATTTCCGGCAGATCCTGGACTCGCTCGATCTCTGCGCTCAGCAATACGGTGACAACATGCCTAAGGTCATCATCGCCCACACGATCAAAGGTCGGGGCATCTCCAACTGGGAGGCGCTCCACATCCACCTTGGTCGGGGCGAAGAGATGATGAAGGGGATCCAGGAAGGGAGAGCCAAGTATGGTGACGTGGAATGAATACGTGTCCATAGGCGAGCCCGTCATGACCTACAAGGGGGTGGGCAAGGCCATCAAGGAGGCTTTTCTCAAGAATCCCAAGGCCCTGGCCATCCTCGAGGACATGCAGTTCCCCGAGATCGAGTGGTTCACCGATAACATGTTCGATCGCATGATTGAGTGCGGCATAGCCGAGCAGAACGGCGCCGTGGTGGCGGCAGCTTTGGCTTCCGAAGGTTTTGTGCCGGTGCTCAACAACTTCCTCTTTGCCAGCATGAGCCGGGCCTACAATCAGATCCGCCAGAGCATCCTGGTGGACAGGTTTAACGTGAAGTTCATCTCCAGGGAGGGCGTGTGGGGTGAGGTCGGGGTGTCGCATGCGACGGTGGAGGGCATCGGGAGTCTGCGCAATCTGCCCAACCTGGTCATCATGAATCCAGCTGACGTCGTGGAGGCGGAAAAGGCCACCGAGGCCATGATGCAGTACATCGGACCGGCCATGGTGCGGGTGGAGCTGAGCCCTCTTCCCTTCCGGATTTTCACCGATGACTACCCATTCGACATCGGTAAAGCCTACTCGTTGCGGGATGGCAAGGACGCCACCATCATCGCCACCGGCTACATGGTGACCGAGGCCATCAAGGCCGTGGAGCTCCTGGAGAAAGACGGGCTGGACGTGGGCCTGCTCAACGTGTGCACATGGAAGCCCCTTGACGAGGAGGCCATCGTAGCGGCAGCCAAGGCTACGGGAGCCATCGTCACAGCCGAGAACTGCAGCGACATCAATGGGCTGGGTGATGCCGTAGCGGCTGTGCTGTGCGAGAACTGGCCTACTCCCCTGGTCAAGGTGGGCGTAGAGGACGAGTTCGGCCAGTCCGGGCTGATCACCCCGGAGCGTGATGAATTGATGGAGCACTTTGCCCTGAGTGCGGCCGACATCGCGGTCTCGGTGAAGGAGTGCATCAAGAATAAGGAGAGGCTGACTGCGGCCCGTGGCTGAGGACCGCTGGCGGCAGAAAGGTAGGGTGGATGAGAGTCTTGGTGGTGGGCGGCAGCGGTCTGTTCGGCAAGAAGTGTGCGCTGGCGTTGCTGGCGGACCCGGAGGTCGAGTCGGTGGTCGTCTTCGACCCTGTACCTCCAGCAGAGACTTTCTGGAAGCGCATCCAGCCTTACGCTACCAAGTTCAAGTATGTGCGCGGAGACGTCTCGGATCTGCAGCAGCTTCTGGCTGCCGCTAGTGAGAATCAGGTGGATCGCATCGTGAACTGGGCCATGATCCTTTCCAAAGACCCCATGCCTTGGCTCAACCTCAAGGTAGGTCTGGTGGGCATGGCCAACGTCTTCGAGGCCGCTCGTCTTCTCGGTATCAAGCGTGTGGTCTATACGAGCTCGGAGACCGTATACGGAGAACAGAAGGACTACGGGGAGCGGCCGGTCACAGAGGATGATCGGCTGCTACCTTACCCGGGTAGCGTCTACGCGCTTTCCAAGTGTCTGGCTGAAGTGTTTGCTGCCCAATACGACGAACTTTACGGCATAAAGTCGACCGCACTACGCCCTTGCATCGGTTATGGTCACGGTGGCAAAGATCCCAAGTTCGTCCGCTGGTTCTCCGAGATAGTGTCGCTTCCCGCGGTCGGCAAGCCGGTCCATCTGGAATGTACCGGCGATTGGCTGTTCTCGATCGTCTTGTCCGATGACGTGGGAGAATTCGCCCGTCTGGCTCTGAAAGTGGAGTCGTCGCCTCATCCTGCGTACAATCTGGGGGGCCCTCCCACCTCGCTGAAGGATGTGGCGGCGGTGGTCAAGAAGTATATTCCCCACGCGGAGATAACTTTCGGGAGCGAGCCTGAAGACTGTGAATTACCATGGCTGGTTAGCTGTGAACGGGCCAGGGAGGACTTCGGTTTCACGGTGACACCCCTGGAGGGGGCGGTGCTCAAGCACATCAACGAAGCTCGCTTGGAGGAAGGACTTCCGCCCATAGATTGATCGGCAGTCAAGCGCTGCTGGTCCCTATCGGGCGGGGTCGTCCTCTGCGCTATCTCCAGTGGGGTCTCGGTCTGCTGGTTTGTCCACCCGGTCCTGCACGCGTCGGGGGCTGAGCAGTGAAAGCACCCCCTTGATCTGACTTGCTCCGGACACTGCCGCCAAAGCCAGGGCCAACCAGAACAAGCCGAGGCTGACCTGGATCCAGGTCCGGGACTCCAGGATGCTAGCCAGCAGCAGGATGCCCAGGGCTGCGCTCTGCACCACCATCTTGGTCTTGCCGAAGGCGTTCGAGGGCCGCGCCGTGCGGGTGCGGAGAAGCATCCGGACACCTAGAGCGGTGAGCAGGAGTTCAAGGAAGATGAAGGCCAACACGATCTGCACTATCAGATACCGCCAGCCGATCCAAGCCAACACCGCCCCGATAAGCAGTTTGTCAGCGACTGGGTCGAGATAGGTGCCAAGCAGGGTGATCTGGTCCCGGGTCCGGGCCATGGTGCCGTCTATGAAATCGGTGGCGATGGCGACCGCGAAGACTCCCAGCGCCCACCAGTCCAGATCGAAATACCACAGCACAAGCACAGCTGGAATGAGGGCTAGACGCAGCAAGGTCAGATGGTTAGGTCTTATCCAGCGAGGAAAAGCCCACAGAAAGACCTTTTCCACAAAAGGATCGGTAAAGCGCTGAAACCCTGGCTCGCGTTTAGAGTCTGGATTGACCTGATGTCGCTCTTGCTCTACTGGCATTTGCAGCCGCTGTTCCTCTCCCATGTACATTAGCGCATCGTACTGCTACGACAGGATTCTGTCGACCGTCTTGGGTTTGTCAAGACCAGCCAAGGCAGGTGAGGCCATCGGCGGACGGTGTTATGATGCACAACAGTATCTATGTGTTTCTGTTCTATTGGGCGAAAGTCATGAGGAGTGTGCATAAGATGAAAACTCCGGATCTCAGTCTTTCGGATCTCGGTTCCTACTTCCCCGCTGATTTCACTCCTGAACAACGGGCTAAGGCCCAGACCATCTTCCTCAAGGAACTGGCCGCAAGAGTGCACCGCTTCTACCGGGGGAAGACGGCTACCTTTCCGAAGGCTGGGATCTACGGGTTCAACTGGTTCAACGTGTACTACACGCCCGGCGTGTCGATGATATCTACCTCGATCCGCGATAATAACGACCTCTCTTTCGAACTCACCAATCGCGGCAACCTGGTTGCTGTCGTGTCCGACTCCACCCGGGTCTTAGGGGATGGTGATGTTACTCCTCCTGGAGGTCTCGGCGTGATGGAGGGAAAGGCTTTCCTCATGAAATACCTGGGCGGGGTCGATGCGGTCGCTCTTTGCGTCAATAGCTACAACCGCGAGGGCAAGCACGATCCCGACAAGATCATCGACTTCGTCAAGATGGCAGAGCCCAGTTTCGGTGCTGTCAATCTTGAAGACATCTCCCAGCCCAATTGTTTCAAGGTGCTCGACACCCTGCGGGAGGAGTGTGACATCCCCGTATGGCACGATGATGCCCAGGGCACGGCCAGCGTGACTCTGGCCGGGTTGATCAATGCCTTGCGAGTAGTGGGTAAAGAGTTGAGAGACGTACGGATCGTCCTCCTGGGGGCGGGGGCTGCCAACACCACGGCAGCTCGTCTCATCTTGATGGCAGGGGCAGACCCCGAGAAGATGGTGGTCTTCGACAGTAAGGGGGGGCTGCACAAGGGACGCGATGATGTGAAAGCCGACACTGCGTACTATCGCAAATGGGAGCTCTGCGAGGTTACCAATCCTAGGCGGGTCGAGACCGAGGAAGAGGCGCTACGAGGTGCGGACGTCATCATCGGTGCTTCCAAACCGGGACCCGACACCATAAGGCCGGAGTGGATACGCTCCATGGGCAAGAAGCCCATCGTCTTCGCCTGTGCCAACCCGGTGCCCGAGATCTATCCCTACGCCGCCAAAGAGGCGGGTGCCTACGTGGTCGCCACCGGGCGGGGGGACTTCCCGAACCAGGTCAACAACTCGCTCGGCTTTCCGGGGATATTGAAAGGCGCACTTCTCGTACGAGCTCGGAAGATAACGGACGAGATGGCTATCGCGGCTGCCTATGCAGTGGCCGATTACGCAGAGAAGCAGGGGATCAGTCCCGACTACATCATTCCGACCATGGAAGAGACTGAGGTGTTCGCGGTCGAGGCGGCCGAGGTGGCCATGCAGGCCATCAAAGACGGAGTAGCCCGGGTGGAGCGCAGTTGGGATGAGGTCTACGGGGCCACTCTGGAGGACGTAAAGCAAGCGCGGGCAGCGATCGAGCTTATGCAGGACAGGGGCCTTATCAAAGCACCCGACCCGGAGCTGCTGCGAGAAGCTCGGGATCTAGCCATCGCGGCCGTGCGTTGAACCGCGCGCGAAGGGGTATGTTCCAGTAGAGGTGCAGTTTGGTGCGCACCCTAGGGGAGGCAACCGGGAGGTTGAGATGGCCAACGTAGTTGACATCGATGGCATCGGACCAGTCAATGCGGAGAAGCTTAGAGCGGCTGGGGTCGGCTCCACCGAGGCTCTGCTCGAGAAAGGGGGGACGGCGAAGGGGCGAGCGGAGCTCGCGGCGGCCACCGGGATCGATGAGAAGCTGATTCTTCGCTGGGTCAACATGGCCGATCTTTTCCGCATCAAGGGGGTTGGCGAGGAGTATTCAGACCTTCTGGAAGCAGCGGGGGTGGATACGGTGGCGGAGCTGGCGCAGCGGAGGCCGGACAATCTGCATACGAAGTTGGTCGAGGTCAATGACGAGAAGAAGCTGGTGCGCCGTCTGCCTACTTTGTCAGAGGTGACCAGCTGGGTAGAGCAGGCCAAGACCCTCCCGCGCAGCGTCGAGTACTGAACGGGCTCAGTGGGCGGGTGCGGTATGGGCTTGTTGCCGTGGTTCAATCACATGGCTTGGGACTGGGGCTGGGGAGGATGGGCCTGGCTCGCTGGGGTGGGCGTTATCCTGCTCCTGGGACTGTTTCTGCTGCCGTGGTTCTTCTTCTTGCTCAACCTTCACAACCTCTTGAGCAGAGTTAGCCCGGTCAATCGGGCCATGCCGGCGCCTCACGTGTGGCTCAACTTCATCCCGGTGTTCAACCTGGGCTGGTTCTTGTACACGGTGGTGAAAGTCCGCGATTCGGTACGCAACGAGTACCGGGCGCGCGGCTGGCCAGAGGAAGGTGATCTCGGCTACAACTTAGGCTTGGCCACAGGAGTACTTGCCATCGCCACCTTTGTTCTGGGGTGGGTACCGTTGCTCGGCTGGGTGACGGGAATAGCCCAGTTCGTCTGCTGGATTCTATACTGGTTGCGGACCAACGAGCTCAAGAACCGGTTGGGCGGGGTCGCTCATGCAGTTTCTTCGGGCTATGGGCGCTCGCCGTCGCCGGCAGCGACCCCGCCCCCTGGGTCAGCGGCTCCATCAGCACCCCCTGGGTCAGCGGCATCGTCGGGAGCGGCGGCCTCAGCCGGGCCTGCAGCAAGCGAAGGTCACTCGGAACCGGTATGCGCCGCGTGTGGCACCCCCTACGTTGCAACCGACCGTTACTGCCGTGCCTGTGGTCTACGCCTGCCGCAGCAAGGGGGCGATGCCTGAGCCCGGCCCCCGGGGACAGGGAAAGTATCCGTTAGTCATCGCCGTTGATGAACAGCCTTTCGCTGCGGTCGAGGGCGATGTCGCAGGTGATCTCGTAGTTGATGGTGTCGAGCTTTTGGGCCAGCTCTTCGGCGGTGATGCGATCGTTGCCGTCGGCTCCGATAAGGGTCACGGTGTCGCCTACCCGGACTCGCCCCTCGGTACCCACATCTACGCCGAAAGAATCCATGGACACACGCCCGACCATTGGATAGCGCCGCCCATTGATGAGGACCTCGCCGCGGTTCCCAAGCGCACGGAACACGCCGTCTCCGTATCCCAGCGGGACCAGGGCGATGTCTGTCAGCTGCGCGGTGCGAAAGGCATGACCGTAACCCACTCCCTCGCCAGGCGGCACTCTCTTGATGAGTACGACCTGTGATCTCCAGGTAAGAGCGGGCTGCAGACCGCTCCCCAGCGGGTCGGTCTGCCAAGGAGACATGCCGTACACCGCGCAACCACAGCGGACCATGTCGAAATGAGAGTGCGGAGCGCACATGGTGGCAGCGCTATTGGCGGCATGGACAATGATCCCGGGCCATTCGCGACGCACCTTCTCTACCACGGGGAGGAAACGTTCCAGCTGGAAGTCGACAGAAGCGGGGTCTTCAGTCGCGCAAGCGAAATGGGTCATCAGACCCACCAGCTGTATTTCCGGGATGCCGCGGATGGCTGCGAGGAAGCTGGGCACTTGCGAGGGGAAGAGCCCCTGGCGATTCATGCCGGTATCGACTTTGAGATGGACCCGTGCACGGAGGCCGCTGCCGCGCAGGGTCCGCAGCATGCTTGTCATCTCCGGGCTGACAACTGCGAAGTCGATCGCCCGGCGCGCCATTTCCTCGACCTGATCGGGACTGTAGAGTGGGCCCATCACCAGGATGGTCGAGGTCAAGCCCGCGTCCCGCAGTGCCACCGCTTCCTCAGCAGTGGCCACAGCGACCCCGTACGCCCCGGCCTTAGCGACCGTCTTGGCGACTGGCAGGATGCCATGACCGTACGCGTCAGCCTTTACCGCTACGAGAAAGCGGGTGCCTGGCCGAAGGAGGGAGATGAGATGCGCCACGTTGTGGCGGATGGCGGCAAGGTCTATTAGGACACTGCTACGGGGTGAGTTCTTCATGCCCGCCAAAGGCTAGCACACTCCGGTCAGCTCTTCACCGAGATGCTGAGAACTGCGACATCATCTGCAAAGGGACCCCCATTGGCGGCCTCGATCTCGGCCACTAGATCATTCACTGCTTGTTGATCGAGCGGCTGGTCGAGGTAGCGGGTCAGCCGATCCTTCAATCTCTGTTCCCCAAAACGTTCGCGGGAACCCGGAGCCTCCCAGCCATCGACCAGGCCGTCGGTATAGAGGAACAGTCGCCATTTCTCCGGCAGGGGGAACTCGTGTACGGGCCAAACACAGTTTTCGTCGGGACCGATAGGCAGCGAGGGTGGTACCTCTAATGGTGACACTCGGTCTGTGAGCAGGATCGGGGGCGGATGCCCCGCATTGACCAGGGACAGCGTACGGAGGCTGGGGTCTATACTCCCCGCGACGACTGTAGCAAAGACCTCCCGGCTTCGGCGCTCGCTCAGGAGCATGCGGCACAGGACGGCAGCCAGCGAAGCCAATGGCTGCTCCGCCAGGACAAGAGTCTTCCAGGAGGAACGTAGATTCGCACCCAGGGCAGCAGCATCGGGGCCATGGCCGCTCACATCACCGATGATGAAGTTAAGCCCACCGTCTTGGGTGGGCATGGCGCCTACAAAGTCACCGCCTAGACTGAGCCGCTGTTCACCCGGCTTGTATCTGATGGCCAGCTGGAGGTTGGGATGCTCAAGGGGAGAGGAGGGCAGTAGGCTGGCTTCCAAGCGGGCGTGGAGCTGCTGCGCTGAGGCGTTGATGAGGGCGAGTGCTGCTTGGTCGGCGAATCTCTGGACTATGACAAGAAAGCGGGGGTCGGGCGGTTCCGGAGGCTGCTGCCAGCCCAGTATGAGCAGGTTGTGGGGGCCACGCTCGCCAAAGCGCAGCGGTACGTAGAGGACTGCCCGAGTACCCACAGCCTCGATCACTTCGCGTGGCCACGGCTTGGGAGAACGGCTGGGGTCGTTGACATCGGAGATGAAGGTAGGGGCGCGCGAGCGAAGCTCGCGCGCCAAGGCCATGTCGGCGGTCAGCGGGAAGGTCATCCCTGGTTCCAAGGCGCTATGAGGCGGCACCCGTCCCAGCAAGTGCAGGCGATCTAGCTCGATGCGATACAGCGCTGCGGCGGTGCAGCCGAAGGTCGCGATAGCAGCCTCACAGATGGCACGGGCTATCTCCTCGCGGGATCCGCGGAGGTGAAAAGTAGGCGCGAAGGCCGCGACCTTCTGCAAGGTCTGGTGGAGAAACTCCGCTTTTCGCTGCGCTTCTTGCTGCAAGGCGTGCTCCCAGGCTATGGCAGCCTGATCGCCAAACCGACGGATGATGGCAAGTAGATCGGCGTTCGGGCTTTCGATGACATGGTCCCAACCCAGAAGGAGCAGGCCGATCACGCCGGTCGGATCGACAATCGGGAGTCTGATCGCGGACACGGTGTCCTGGTCGAACTGAAAGAGACGGGACTCGTCTGGGAGACGCAGGGCGCTGACGCTGCGCACAAAGGAGGGACGGCCTGTTCGCAAGGCTTCTCGCAATTCACTCCCCGCGTCCAGGGTCGAGGTTGCTTGTGCTATCGAAGTGGCTTCTCGTCCTGATTCCCCGGGCACCGCTGCCAGAAGCTCAAGATTCGAGCCACGCAGGGCAAACATCCGACAACTGTTCGACCCGAAAGTGCTTACCGCTGTCTCGCAGATGGTCCGAGCTGCCTCCGGCAACGTCTCCGTCTTGTGGAACCCAGGGCTGAAGTCAAGGATGTGCTCCATGGCTCTGCGCGCCTCGAGAGACTGGTCTAGTGCGTGTTGCAGCACTCTCTCACGGCGTAGTACCTGTTTGCGCAGAGATCCGACTAGCAGGCCGGCTACCAAGGGGGAAACGCACCAGATGAGGGCCGAGCCCACGGCATTCATCGCGGCCACAGGGCTACTGAAATCGGCAAGCAGCAAGAACGCCGCGACTATGCCGCCCAGGGCCGCTCCCAGGCCAACCAACGTGCCGCTAAGTCCTGCTGTCACCAGGGCTACGAAGACTACCCCAGCACCCACTGGGTCCAGAGGATGGAGGGTGGAATCCAGTCGACGAACGATGGCGACTATCGCCGCGTCGATGATCACTGCTGCCACCAGAACTAGCCAGCGGTAGCGCTGAAAAGGGCTAGTG
>OGCI01002181.1_pt1 | contig 13704 bp, 9 predicted proteins | sample 1570021 | NCBI WGS metagenome assembly OGCI01 (sample SAMN06264664, study PRJEB24512) | hot springs metagenome | isolation source: Hot spring water | place: South Africa: Tshipise | collected 2015-06-21 | reverse complement strand
AACGACTGGCGAAGGAGATTAACCACCTGCGCATCCAGAACGAGCAACTTCAGGCACGCCTGAACCTCAGTGTGGATGAGCTAGACCTCAGACGCTGGGCAGAATCGGCGGGCATGGTACGGATTGACGCCATGGAGAACGCTGTGGCGGTGAACCTGCCTTCGCCTGAGCCGACACGCCCCACGCTGACCGCCCGACTGAACCCATAGCGATGAAGGGACGCCCGCAGAACTCCGTCCGAACCTTGAAGCTTCGCCAGCAAGACTTGGCGCGAATGCGCTTCGCTGGGGGGCTGATGGTGTTGGGGGGCGGGTTTCTCTGCACACGACTGGCGCAACTGCAAATTGTGCAGGCGAAGGAACTGCGTCATATCGCCGAGCGACGCCGATGGCGCGGACGACCCCTGCTGGCACTGCGGGGAGCCATCTACGACCGCCACGGCAAGCCTCTCGCGCGCACCGTGATGAACTACCATGTGGTCATTGACCCGGCAAGCGTACAAGAACCTTGGCAAGTCGCACGCTGGCTCACAAGACATCTTGGTGGCAATCCGAAGGAACTGGAACAGACGATTCGTGAGCGAAAAGCGAGGGGCGCACGCTACCTGCTGGTGAAGCGGTCGGCGCCTCCGCACCAGGTGGACCCCTTACTCAAGGAGTACCGTGCGCTCCCGTTTCGAGAGCGCCCCGTGATTTTGGACACCGAGCAGGTGCCCGCCCGCGAGTATCCCCACAGCCAACTGGCGCCCCAAGTCGTGGGGCTGACGCGACTGGAAGGGGAACGAGACGAAGGTTTCAGGCTTGCTCCGCAGGGCGGGGTCGAGGAGGCGATGGAGGCGGTGCTGGCAGGCGAGAACGGCATCGTGCAGGGTGAGGTCGCACCAGGTGGGCTGATGATTCCCGAAACGATTCTTCAGCGCACTTTGCCTAAGGATGGGCGGTCGGTGCGCCTCACTCTCGACCTCGCTATCCAAGAGTCCGCTGAACTAGCGTTGGACGAGCTGTGGAAGCGTCATCGTCCTCTGCGCGCGCTTGCATTGGTGATAGACCCCCACACGGGCGATCTATTGGCGGTTGCGAATCGCCCCACGACCGACCTCGCCACGCGCAAGGGGCTGGAGAAATCGTGGGAGCCGATGCGCAACCTCGCCGTGAACTTCCTCTACGAACCCGGCTCTACCATCAAACCGCTGGTGGTGGCGTGGGCGCTGGAGCGAGGGCTGGTGCGACTGAATGAGCCGTTCCGCTGTGCAGGCAGTATAGCGATAGGAAGACGACGCGTGGGCTGTTCCGCTCATGGGGGCGGGCGCAAAGCGCACGGCACGCAAACGGTGGAGGAGGTCTTGGCAAACTCGTGTAATGTCGCCACCGCCCAGATTGGGTTGCGCCTGAGTTTGGAAGGTGTCTATGCGGTCTTTGAGAGGTTCCACTTGCTGGGACGCACGGAGATTAACCTGACGGGCGTGGAGCGAGGGTACGCACTCAAACCCTCTGAGATACGCTACGGGCGAGAGATACGCACAGCGAACTGGGCATTCGGGCAAGGTCTGATGATTACCCCGCTTGCCCTCACTGCCAGCTATGCGATTTTAGCGAACGAGGGGGTTTATCGCCCTCCGCGCTTGGTGATAGAACCTGCTCCTGTTGCGGTGCGCCCTGCGGAGCCGGTGCTGTCGCCTGAGAACTGCCGAACGGTGTTGCGGGGGCTGGTGCACGCTGTGGAGGAGGGTACCGGCAAAGAGGCACGCCTGCCCGGCTACTGGGTAGCAGGAAAAACGGGCACCGCACAGAAAGCCAACCCCAAAGGCGGATACATCAAAGGGCGCTATATCGCCTCCTTTGTGGGGATAGTGCCTGCAGACCGCCCGCGCGCCGTGATAATGGTGTTGGCGGACGAGCCAACGAACGGCTACTACGGCGGAGAGGTCGCTGCACCCGCCTTCCGACAGATTGCGCAGTTTCTGATGTGGTACTGGAAAGTGCCACCCAACCGCACGACCGCAACCACCCTGCCACGACGCCCCGAACGATGGACAAACGAACCCCGAACTGGATAGAACGATGCGATTGAGTGAACTGTTGAACGGACTGAGCGGAGTGCAACGACACGGAGATGCCGAAATCGACGGTATCCAAGTGGACTCGCGACAAGTTCAGCCCGGTGACCTGTTCGTGGCGCTGGTGGGACGCCAGACGGATGGGCATCGCCACTTAGACGAGGCATTGGCACGAGGCGCAAATGCCCTGCTGGTGAGCGACCCCTGCGCAGTCCCCTCTAATGCTTCTGTTTGGGCGCTGGTAGACGACACTCGTGAGGCGCTCTGGCGCATCGCCCAACGCTTCTACGGCGACCCCTCCCGCAAGATGACCGTCGTGGGCGTCACGGGCACCAACGGCAAGACGACCACCACCCACTATCTCCAGCAGGTGTTCTTGGCGATGGGTGAGCCGTGCCTACTTGTCGGCACGCTGGGCGCGTGGCTCGCTACTCCCGACGGCGGGAAGACCCAGTTAGGCGGTGATATTGATTTCACCACGCCCGAGGTGTTCCAAATCCAAGCGATGCTTCACGAGGCTCTGGAGCGCGGGGCACGCTATGCGGTGATGGAGGTCTCGTCGCACGCTTTAGACCAAAAGCGCGCCGACGGCATCCGTTTCTCGGCAGGGGTGTTCACCAACCTCACCCAAGACCACTTGGACTATCATGGCACGATGGAGGCTTATGCGCGGGCGAAACTGCGCTTGTTTACGGAGTTGGTAGAGATGGGTCGCCCTCACCCCCCGATTCCCTCTCCCAACGCTGTGGGAGAGGGGGAGCGGACTCCCCCTGCTCCCGAAGCTTCGAGAGAAGGGGGCAGGGGGGATGAGGGTACCTTCCGCTCCATCATCAACTTGGACACCGAAAGGGGCGCATGGTTCGCAGAGCGCGCACAGGGTGAGCTATGGACTTACGGAACCCATCCCAAAGCGCGCGTGCGCGCGGTAGAAGTCGTCCACGATGCGGACGGTATCCGCTTCCAAGTGGTGAGCGAGCGAGGCGCGTTTGAGGTGTTCACAAGCCTGCGTGCCCCTTACAATTTATATAACGCGCTGGGGGCAGTCGCCTGCGCCCTCAGTTTGGGCGCGCCTGTACCCGCTATCCAGCAGGGGATTGCTCGCCTGAGCCGTGTACCCGGGCGGTTTGAACGCGTACCGATAGAGGCGCCCTTTGAGGTGTTCGTAGACTTTGCTCACACGCCCGACGCTTTAGAGCGGGTGCTTCAGACGGCGCGCCAGCTACAACCCTCTCGGCTGACGGTGGTGTTCGGTTGTGGGGGCGACCGCGACCCGCTCAAACGCCCCAAAATGGGCGCGATTGCCAGCCAGCTCGCCGACCGTGTTATCCTCACCTCCGATAACCCGCGCACCGAAGACCCCCTCCAAATCCTGAACCAGATTCTGGAGGGTATCCCTGCCAGCGAGCGCGCACGCGTGGTGGTGGAACCCGACCGCAAGCAGGCAATCGCAATTGCCCTGCAGGAGACGCAACCCGGTGAGGTCATCCTGCTGGCAGGCAAAGGGCACGAAGAGTACCAGATTATCGGCACCACACGCCACCCGTTTAGCGACCGTCAAGTGGCACTCCAACTGATGGGGGTAGAGAGCGAATGAGACCGTTGAGCTTAGCGGAGATTGTAGAGGCGACCTCGGCGAAGCCGATTGGCGTCGCACTGGTGGATAACACGCCTCTGGTGAGCGGAGTCAGCACCGACAGCCGACAGGTTCAGACCGGCGACCTGTTCGTCGCTATGCGCGGGGGACGCACCGACGGGCACCAGTACCTTCAGGAGGTGTTTGAGCGCGGGGCGGTGTGCGCACTGGTGGAATATGTGCCCATTGGTGCAGAGGGAATGCCCCTGCTGAAAGTACCCTCAACCGTTCGGGCGCTGGGCGACTTGGCGCGCTACTACCGCCGAAAGCTGGGCACACGCGTGATAGGCATCACTGGCTCCACGGGCAAAACCTCCACCAAAGAGATGGTGGCGGTCGCTCTGGAGAGCCACTATCGGGGCAAGGTGTGGCGTAGTGGGGGCAACTACAACACCGAAATCGGTGTGCCCCTCACCTTGCTGGAGCTGGAACCCCACCACGAGCTGTTGGTGCAGGAAATGGCGATGCGGGGGCTTGGGCAGATTGCCTACCTCGCCGAAATCGCCGAGCCAGAGGTGGGAGTCATCACCCAGATAGGCTGGGCGCACTTGGAGATGGTCGGCGGACGCGACGGCATCGCCCAAGCGAAATCGGAGCTGGTGCACGCGCTCCCCGAAACAGGCATCGCTATCCTGCCTCGCGATGACCGCTACTACGAGTTCCTGCGCACCCGATGCACTTGTAGCAAAATCTACACCTTTGGGCGACACCCCGAAGCGAACGCTCGACTGATAGAGACGCAACTGTACCCCGACCGCACGGAGGGCACTATCCTCATCCAACTGGAGCCTGAGAGCCAATCCGTGCGCGTGTTCGTTCGGTTGCCCTATCTGGGCGAGCATATGCTGATGAACGCAACCTGCGCTCTGCTGGTGGCGGTCGTGATGGGGGGCGACCCCATACGCTCGGCAGGGGCGCTGGAGCATGTACAACTGCCTGAAATGCGTATGAGTATCCAAAGCCAACGCGGTGGATGGACCCTAATCAACGACGCCTACAACGCCAATCCCGACTCGATGCGCTCCGCGCTGGAGGTGCTGGTGCGTCAAGTGCCTGCACGCCGACGGATTGCCGTGCTGGGCGATATGAAGGAGCTGGGCAACTACAGTATGAGGCTCCACTGGCAACTGGGACGATGGCTGGCGACGCTCCCGCTGGACTATCTGTTGCTGGTGGGCACCGAAGTGCTATGGACGGCGGCTGCCGCCAAGGAGGGCGGATTCCCCGCACATCGCCTGCTCCACTTTGAGACCCCTGCCCACGCTGGAGAGTGGCTCATGAACCATGTTCAACAGGGCGATTGGGTGCTCCTCAAAGGCTCGCGCGCCATCGGGCTGGAGCAGATACTGAACATGACCGTATAGCCCAAGGGTTCTCATGGCACCTGAGGTGATTGTGGCGACGCTGACGGCTCTGCTACTGGGCAAGCCCGTGATACGAGGGCTGGCACGCTTGAATGTGCGCCAGACCATTTATGCCTACGCGCCTGAGACCCATCGCACCAAAGAGGGCACGCCCACGATGGGTGGGTTCCTTATCCTGCTCGGCGTGTTGGCGGGAGTGCTTACCCTGCTTGCGCAACCCGACAAGCGTTTTCAGATCGCTCCTCTGCTGAGCCTGTTCACGGGAGCCGTGTTGTTCGCCTTCATCGGTTTCATAGACGACTACCTTATTCGTCGCCTCACGGGACAGCGCGGGCTGGAATGGAAGACCAAGCTGGCGCTCCAACTGTTGGCAGGGGCGGGCGCGCTCTGGGTTGCTAATCAAGTGCCCAACCTACTCCAACACTCGGCTCCCGGCGCGCAAGGTGCTCTCAACCCCATGACAGGGCTTCTGGGCGTGCTGTGGGTGGTGGGCTGGGTGAACGCCCTTAACCTGACCGACGGGTTAGACGGCTTGGCGGGCGGGCTATCGGTGATTGCGTTCGGGGCGCTGAGCGTCGTCGCCCAAGACACCTACACCGCCACGGGCGCACTGCTTTGGGCGGGAGCGTGTCTCGGCTACCTCTGGTGGAACACGCACCCTGCGAAGGTCTTCATGGGCGACACGGGGTCTATGGCGCTGGGAGCCACTTTCGGACTCCTGACCTGGCGCGAGTGGATGCTTACCCCCACGATAGGCAGTGTGCTAAACTTGAGCCTGCTGGGCGCAGTGTTCGCCCTGGAGGTGCTCACGGTCGTTATCCAACTCACGGCGGTCAAGACGCTGAAGCGACGCATTTTCAAAGCCACCCCCATCCACCACCACTTTGAACTGCTGGGCTGGAAGGAGAGCGAGATTGTGGTGCGCTTCTGGATTGTGGGCGCGCTGTGTGCGATGTTGGGCATCCTAGGGTGGGGAGGTGGGCGATGAACTGGAGCGCCGAGCGCGTGGCTGTGATTGGGGCAGGGCGTAGCGGAAGCGACTCGGCGCGCGCCCTCCATCAACTGGGGGCATGGGTGGAGGTCTTTGACCGCGCCGAGAGCCTGGACTTGCCCGACTTGCAAGCGTTGGGCATTCCCATCCACACGGCTTGCGATGTCCCCCCAGAGACCACTATACGAGGCGAGCGTTGGACGCTCCTTGTGGTCAGCCCCGGGCTGCGACCGAGCCATCCCGTGTTTGAGTGGGCTTCTGAGCAGGTAATCCCTGTGTGGGGCGAGATTGAGTTGGCGTATCGCATCGCGCGCGCCCCGATTATCGCCGTCACGGGCACTAACGGCAAGACAACCACCACCGCACTCATCCACCACCTGCTCAAAACGATGGGTTCAGGAGCCTATCTGTGCGGGAACATCGCGGGCAGTGGGCACGATAAAACGCTCGTGCAGGCGAGTTTGGAAGCCTCGCCCACGGACTACCTCGTTGCAGAAGTGAGTTCGTTCCAGCTGATGCACATAGACCAGTTCCGCCCCTACATCGGCGTGCTGACCAACATCGCCGAAGACCACTTGGACTATCACGGCACTTGGGAGGCTTACGCCTTAGCCAAGGCGAACCTGTTCCGAAACCAGACTGGCCAGGATTGGGCGATTCTGAACCGTAGAGATGAGGGCACAGCACGGTTGATCGAGATTTTTGGGAGCCACAAGGCACACTTACTCTACTTTGACCACGAAAACCCCGTCGTGTCGTGTCGTGATGGCGTGCTGGACTTGCGGGAGGTCTCTATGCCCGCCCTGCAGGGTCAGCACGGTCTGCAGAACGCCTTGGCAAGCGCGCTGGTTGCCAGCATTCTGGGTGCGACCACAAACCAAATCAAGCAGGGCTTAGCCTCTTTCAAGGGCGTGCCCCACCGAATGGAGCATGTGGCGACCATAGGTGGCGTGCTCTATATCAACAACTCTATGTGCACCAACGCGCCCGCCCTACAAAGCTCGCTGAGCATCTGCCCGAAGCCGTGTATCGTGATTGCGGGCGGTGTGGACAAGAATAACAGCATCACCCAACTTGCGCAGATTTTGGCGCAGGAAGCGCAGTTCGTGTTGCTGATAGGGCAGGATGGCAGAGCGATTGGCGAGGCGTTGGACGCGCTGGGATTCAGGAACTGGGCTTACGCAGGCACTTTGGAGCAGGCTGTAGAAGACGCTCGTCAGAGGGCAACACTGGGCACAACTGTCATCCTTGCGCCCGGATGTGCCAGTTTTGACCAGTTCCGAAACTTCCAAGAGCGGGGCGAGCGATTTCGCCAACTGGTGGCTCAAATCGGGGAGGAAGGAACTTGAGACAGACCAAAACCATTCGAGGACGACCTCCTGTCGCGCGCAGAACAGGCTCAGCTCAAGCGGTTGTGCTAATGCCCGTGCGGAGGTCAGAGCGCGCTATGGCTACTCACTCAGCCCGTTCGGGGGCGCTGTTCCCCTATCCGCCCCTGTTCTGGCTTCCCTTGCTTTTGTGCCTGATTGGGTTGGTGTTCCAGTTCAGTGTGTGTATTGGGGACATCCTCAAGTCAGGAGCGACGCCTCCCACGCCGCTCACCGCCTTTCGGGTCGTGATGATGCAGAGCCTGTGGTTGGCTCTCGGTTTGGGCGCGATGAGCCTGCTTGCTCGCGTGCCCACGCGCTTCTGGCAAGCGAGTGCGGGGTTCTGGCTGGTGCTGGGCGTGTTGAGCCTTCTGGTCTTGTTTGTGCCGGGCTTCAGCAAATCGATTAACTACGCCACACGCTGGCTCGCCTTGCCCGTTCCAGGGCTAGGGCAGGTGCTTCTCCAGCCGTCAGAGGCGTTCAAGCTCATCACGGTGTTTTGGTTCGCTTGGCTCTATTCCACCCAGAAGCGGGTCTGGAGTCTTTGGGCGGTGGGAGGCACTGCGCTCTGGCTTCTGGGGATTGTGGCGATAGAGCGCCAGCCCGACTTGGGCACCGCGTTACTGATTATAATGGTGGGGGTCGGCTTAGCCTATCTGGGGGGCGCTCGCCTAAGCCGATTGATGGCGCTGATGGTCGCTGGGGTGTTCGCGGTCGCTTTGGTGCTGTTTCTGCCCGTGGTGAAGGGAATGCTCAAGGGTGAGCCGTGGGAGCAACAGCGCACCGCCTATCGCCTCCAGCGCATAATCGCCATGATGGACCCCTGGAAGCACCAGCAGGATGTTGGCTACCAGATGGTGCGGGCGCAGCTGGCGGTCGGCAGCGGCGGATTTGCACGGCTGGGGATTGGAGAGGGGCGCGAGAAGCGCTATCTGCCCGCCGCCGAGAACGACTATATCTTCGCCACCATCGCCGAAGAAACGGGCTTTGTCGGTTCCATCACGGTCATCGCCTTGATGGGGCTGGTGGTCTATCACTGTTTCCGCTTGGCGACCCAAGCGAGCACACGCTTCGGGCAACTGGTGGGATCGGGCTTAGCCCTCTGGATTGGGCTGAGCGCACTGATTAATATCGGCATGGCAATCGGGCTACTGCCTACCGTGGGGCTACCGCTACCGTTCGTCAGCGCGGGCGGGTCGGCGCTGTTGAGCCTGATGGCAGGTCTGGGTATCGCCCAAGCCGTAGCGAGGGAGCGCGGATGAGAGTTGTGATTGCAGGGGGTGTGACGGGTGGGCATCTGTTCCCTGCGCTCAGTGTGGCGGAGGCGCTCCAAAAGCAGGGGCACGAGGTGCTCTACTTGGGCACACAGCACGGGTTGGAGGGGCGTGTGGCGTTGTCGTTGCCCAACCACCTCTTTGACATGAGTGGTCTGCGCTCCACCCAGCGCACCTTCTGGTCGGTTCCGCTGACCCTGTGGCGGGTTCGGCGTGAAGCATTCAAGGTGCTTTGTGCATTCCTGCCTGACCTGCTTTTCACAACGGGGGGCTATGCCTCCGTGCCGATTGCGATGGCAGGTCTCAAACTGGGGATTCCGCTGGTGCTTCTGGAGGCGGACGCCTATCCGGGCAAGGCGAACCTGTGGCTGGCGCGCAGGGCACACACGGTTTGCTTGAACTTTGAAGAGTGCGCACGCTATCTGCCTCGTGGTATCCGCTGGGTGCGCACAGGGCTTCCTCTGCGCGAGGAGGTCTACCTGCCCGAAGTACCCTCTGAGCAAGCCCGTGCCCACTTTGGACGGAAGCCTGACTGCTTTACCGTGCTGGTGGTGGGAGGCAGTCAGGGCGCGCAAGCACTCAACGAGGTGGTGCTCAACACGGTACAGCACATCCCCTCAAGCGAACTGCAGTGGCTTCATATCACGGGCGAGAGCCACTACGACTCGGTGCGCAACACCGCCGAGCGCATGGGCTTGAACGGCAACTATCACCCCGTGCCGTTCCTATCAGGACGCGAGATGGGGCTGGCGTATCGCGCCTGCGATGTAGTGTTCGCACGCGGGGGCGCCAGTAGCCTCACCGAGTTCGCTCTCAACGCACTCCCGATGATTTTGGTGCCGTATCCCCACTCGGCGGGGGGACATCAACGGTATAATTGTCAGGCGTTGGTGGAGCGTGGGGCTGGCGTGATGATTGAACAGCAGAACCTGTCGCCTCAGGTGCTGAGCCATCACCTGCTCGCCCTGCGTGATTGTCCAGACCAACGGCGCACGATGGGGCAGCGCGCCCGCGAATGGGCGCTCGCCGACGCTACCGAGCGCATCCTAAAGATTCTGGACGCGGCGCCCGCGACGGAAGCCTAACAGGGAGGTGTGGGGCACATGTATACCACAACAGGGATCAAACTAACGACGGGGCGCGAGCCGAACGAACAGATGAAGTTCCACCTGGTGGGCATCGGCGGCGCGGGGATGTCCGCACTGGCGCGCTGGCTGTACCGAAAAGGGATTGCCGTCAGCGGTTCCGACCTGCACGAGTCGCCCACCCTTCACTCCCTGCGCGAACTGGGCATCCACGCCTATTCCCCTCACGACCCGAACCAGATGGGCAACCCCGACTGGCTGGTTGTGTCCGACGCCATTCACCCCGACAACCCCGAACTGTTGGAAGCGAACCGACGCTCTATCCCCATCTGGCGACGCTCCCAACTGCTGGCTTGGCTGTTGCGCGGTCATAAGGTAGTCGCAGTGGCAGGCACGCACGGCAAGTCCACCACGACGGCGATGCTGGCGCGCATTCTGGAGACCGCTGGGTACGACCCCGTCGTGGTCATCGGTGCCGATGTGCCCGACGGTGAGCCATGGCTGAGCAACTTGCGCCTCGGAAACGGTGAATGGGCAGTTGTGGAAGCCTGCGAAGCCTACGAATCGTATCTGGATTTCAACCCCGACATCGCCCTCATCACCAACATTGAGGCTGACCACTTAGACCATCACGGCACTTTTGAACGGCTTCAGGAGAGCTTCGTGCGATTTTGCCAACAGCTCAAGCCCGGGGGGCAACGGGTGGGGTGTGGCGATAGTGTAGGGGTGCTGAGGGTATGCGACCGCTTGCACGGAATCGGCGGACACGAACGCCCTCCCTTCTTCTACGGCTTCTCGGAGCGCAACGACCTCCGCGCCGAAATCGTGGAGCAGACCCCCGAACATACCTGCTTCCGCCTCCAGAACAGCGTCAGTTTGAATGCGGAAGAGGCGGAGTTTCTGCTCCGGGTTCCAGGGGAACACAATGTGCAGAATGCGCTGGGCGCGATTGCTGTCGCCCACCTGATGGGCATCCCCAGCGCGCCCATCCGCGAGGCGTTAGCCAGTTTTCAGGGGGTCAAGCGTCGTCAAGAGGTCGTCGGGGAGGTCGCTGGCATCACGATTGTGGACGACTATGCGCACCATCCCACCGAAATCCGTGCGACTCTCAGCGCGCTCAAGCAACGGTTCCCGCAACGCCGATTGGTGATTATCTACCAGCCTCACCTGTATAGCCGAACACGCGACCTACTGCAAGGGCTGATCGAGAGTTTGGCGCGTGCGGACTTCGTGGTGGTGACCGACATCTATCCTGCTCGCGAGAAGCCGATTCCGGGCATCAGTTCCGCGTTGATCGCCGACGGGTTGTTAGACCGCGAGGACGCCCCACCCACCCTGTATGTGCCTGTCAAAGAGCAGATACCCACACGCCTGCTCCCCCACCTTCAGCCGGGCGATGTGGTGGTCACGATGGGGGCAGGCGATGTGGAGCAGGTGGCGCCGTTGCTGTTGCAGAGGCTGGAGAGCGGTGCCTATCCGTATGTGTTGTCGCGCCTTGAGCGCAAACTGCGTATCACCGTGCTGATGGGGGGCGACTCGCCCGAACGCGATGTGTCGCTTCTATCGGGGCATCGCGTGATGCAGGTTTTAGACCCAGAGCGCTACGAGCCGATTGCCGTAGACCCCGCCCTCGTGAAGGGTAAGGAGGGTATCTGGGGCTTACAAGACCTGTTGCTGAACCCGCGCCCCGATTTGGCGCTGATTGTGCTTCACGGGCGTCACGGCGAGGACGGCGCGGTGCAAGGACTGCTGGAACTGCTCGGTATCCCCTACACAGGTTCGGGGGTGTTGTCGAGCGCGCTGGCGATGAACAAGCACGCCTCCAAAATCGTGCTGAGCGAGGCAGGGCTGACCGTGCCGAAGGGCATCTTGGCTCAAGACGACTCGATAGAGACCCAGGAGCGCATCCAAAGTAGCCTATCGTTGCCCCTCATCGTGAAGCCTAATCAAGGTGGCTCCACGCTTGGGACAACCCGCGTTTGGGAGTGGAGCCAGCTGGAACGCGCCCTGCGTAAGGCATTAGCCTTTGACACCAGCGTGCTGGTTGAACAACTCATCACGGGCACGGAGGTCTCGGTGCCAGTATTGGGCACGCGCCAGCCTGAGGCGCTTCCGCCCGTTGAAATCGTGCCTCGCAGTGGCTACTACGACTTCCACGCCAAATATGTGCCGGGCGAAACCGAGGAGATAGTGCCCGCTCGGCTCCAACTCGAGGTGCTGAGCCATGTGCAGGATGTGGCGGTCTCGGCGCATTTGGCGCTGGGGTGTCGGGGCATGAGCCGTGTGGACATGATTGTCCACGAGAACACTCCGTTCGTGTTGGAGGTCAACACCATTCCGGGTTTGACTCCCACCTCGCTGTTGCCTCGTAGTGCGGAGGCGGCGGGCATCCGCTTTGACCAACTCATCAACCGCTTGATAGAGGAGGCGTTAGAGACCCCGTGAAAGTTCACAGGCGTGAGTGCGGTCGGCGCGTGCGGATTCCTGCATCGCCCAACCCGATGATTTTTCGGGAGCCGGGCGGGGCGATCCCGCGTTCTGCTCGTCCCAAATCCGTACTATCCAAACCCAAACGCGCACGGCGCCCCACGCCAGCGTGGATACGCGCCGTTGGGCGCAACTTGGAGCCGATACTCTGGTTTGGGGTGTTGGGGGCGCTGGCGTTGAGCCTCTGGTTCTCGCCTCGCACCCAGCTCCACACGCTTCAGGTGGTGGGGGCGCCCGCCTCGGTACATTCCCAGATTTCCGAAACCATCGCCCGCTTGCCCGCTCTGGCACCGCGCTTATTAGAGAAGCATCTCCAGCGCTATCCTTGGGTCGCCCACGCTCAGTGGGAGGGCGTGCGTTCAGGGGTGTGGCGTATCACGCTCGTGCCTCGGCGTGGGGTTGTGGAGGTTCGCGCGCCTCAATCGCCCAAAAGGTACATCGACTCGGCAGGATTCGTCTTCTCCGCGCCGAACGACCTTCCTCAAGCGCCTACTGGCACAATTCGTGTGTTGGAGACCCAGAGAATGCCCTCAGAAGGCTCGATCCGTTCAGGTGAGATAGCCCGTGCGTTTGAAATAGTGCGCGCACTGGCAGGAGACCCCCGCCTCCAGCGCGTGCAGTTGAACCTGCATCCCGACGGGGCGCAGGTGCTCCATCTGCAACGCGCTACTTCAGGTGCCGAGTCGCTTCAGGTGCGTCTGGGTGATGCGTTGCAGTGGCGTGAGCAGGTGGGACTTGTCAAAAAGTTGCTGGACGCGCCCGCGGAGGAGCTGAGAAAGTGGGCTTATGTTGACCTGAAAAGTCCCAAGGCGCCCGCCATCCGCCTGCGCAACCCACTGCAAGGGGGTGAACGATGAGTACCAAGCCGGCTCAGATGGTGGTCTTCTTCATGGTGTGGATGATTGTGGGGATTTTGGTCGCTATCGCCTTGAAGGCGCAGTTTCGCCTGCAGACGGCGGAACTGCCCAGCGCTCGCTTACCCGAACTCACCCGTGCCTACCTGCAGGAAAAGCGTGCTGCCCAGCAGCTGGAGGAGGAGATCGGTCAACTGCGTCAGCGCACGACCGACTTGGAGAATGCCTTAGCCTCGGGCACCAAGCGTACCGAACTGCTTAACCAGAGCCTGCAGGAGGCGAAAATGCTCGCAGGCTTAGTTGCGGTGGAAGGTTCTGGCATCGAGCTTGTCTTACGCGACAGTACCCGCAAGGCGTCGCCCGGCTCTGTTGAGTCTGTGCTACCCGACCTGTTCATCATTCACGATTACGATTTGCTTAGGGTGGTCAACGAACTGCGCCAATCCGGCGCGGAGGCAATCAGCATCAACGGTCAGCGGATTGTGGCGAACACGGGCATCCGCTGTGTTGGACCGGTCATCTATGTGAACGATGTGAAGATGGCGTCCCCATTCACTATTCATGCCATAGGCGACCCCAAAACACTGGAGGGC
>OGCI01002180.1_pt1 | contig 13713 bp, 11 predicted proteins | sample 1570021 | NCBI WGS metagenome assembly OGCI01 (sample SAMN06264664, study PRJEB24512) | hot springs metagenome | isolation source: Hot spring water | place: South Africa: Tshipise | collected 2015-06-21 | reverse complement strand
CCCTCCCGCCGACCGGCGGGGTTCATTCATCGTTCCATTGTCCGAACGTCCGGGGGCAGGCTGAGCGAAACCGCGCCCCGCGGGTTCGCGATAGCCTGCACCCCTTGGTTGTGCAATTGATCTGTGCCTCTGTTCCTTGGCGCATCGCCTTGACCTTCTTTTCCCGGCTGTCTCGTCCCGGTCTTCTCGTGCCGAATCTGCCCCCCGCCGAAATCAGACCGTCCTCCCTCGCGCGCTGATTCTGTTCCACCCTTGGTTCTGTGCGTTCCCAGCGCGCATCGGGCGGCGTCATCTTTTCATCTTCCTGGCACAACGTCACGCTTTAGCCGCGCCGCGGAGCGGCGTAGGCTGAAAGCGTTTGTTGGCGACTTTTATTAGTTACTGCTGATCTTTGATGCCGTAGAACTTCCTTTCCTCAGCCGTGAGGTCTCTCGGACGCCAGACGGATTTGTTCCATGGCTTCAATGGGTTGTCGCTATATAGCGGATTGTCGTGAGGGGCTAATGGGTTGTCCTTGTAGAGCGGGCTGTTCCAGGGTGCCAGTGGGTCTTGATTCTTGGGTTTCTTCCCTTATTTGTTCGCCAACGTATTTTCGGTTAACGTCTCCCTTTTCCGGCAGGGAACGGCCTGCCAAGACGTCGAGGACGCGCTCGCCGCGCTTCGCGACATGATCCGCGTCCGCCACTACTCCTACCGCTAGACCTATCTCGATCGGGTCCGCCGGTTTTTTGACTACTTGCGGGAGGTCGGCGCCACCGTCCAAGGCCGGCCCGTGGTCACGACGGATGCGTTTCGCGGCTTTATCTCGCACCTGGCCACGCGCCTCAAGGTCTCCGCCAGCACCCAAAACCAGGCGTATGCCGCGATCCTGAGGCTCTGCCGCGACACCCTCGGCATGGAGGTGGGCGAGCTCGGCCGGATCGTCTGCCGGCCTCGCGTCAGCGATGTACCGATTCAGCGGGCTGTGCGCGAGGCGGCGGCGAAGGCGGGCATTCCCAAGCCGGTCACGGTGAACACACTTCCCCAAAAACCGATGCTACCCGTCATCCCCCCGTAACACAACCGACAGAGCCCTGCCCAAAGCGGGTCTGTACCGTTCAAACATCGAAAGGAACAGACTTCCGGGGCCGCGGCCAACGGCGCAAATCATGGGCGCCGGGATACTCTACAACAGCATCCTGGCTGGTTTCGGCGGGGTGGGCCACTGGTGGTCGCCGAATCGGGTGGCACAGTGATGGCCAGGAGCATCTTCATTGGCAACATGGAAAGAAGACTTAAAGGTCACCGGCTCCGGATGGCTGTTCCTGGCCAATACGATCGCCGTGGGGGGATGGCCATGATCAGATGAATTGCGACGATGGGACGATCGATGTCGATCATTTCGTGATCACCCACTCCGCCAGCTCGATGCAGTTCCACAGTGTGACGCTAAAGACGACCAGTACGAGAGCGAAAAACGCCGCCGGGTCCATCATCGGCTATGGCAGTCGCGCGGCCACGCTGCGTTTGAACGGAGCCGAAGCTGCGTGGGACTGGGAACTGGGGCCACCGGAGGGCCCGTATGACCTCGTCCAGGCGATCGGCGCTGACAGAGCTGGCCACCATCGTTGCGACAGTCGGCGGGCGCCCTCGGATGCCGCCGGGGGATCGGCGGTTCCCCCCGCTTCTCCTTCACTCGCGTTTCCTGGTCCCGATGGCCCGCGGCCGAAGCCGTCACGCCTCGTCGATGCGCGAGAGGCCAAAGCGACCGCACAGATCGTCGACGACCGGCTCCAGGTCGCCGTAGAAGGTCACGCGATGCCAGCCCATCCGCCAGCCCTCGGCCAGTTTTTCGAGATCGCCGCGGATCCGCGCAACCAGCTTGGTCCGGCAGGCCATGTCGTGTTCGTCGTTGGCGATCGTGACGGCGCGGTGGAACAGGACCTGGCGCACCACCGGATTGATCTCGAGCGTCGTGGTGATCCGCCCCGTAGGCAGCAGCGACTGTACGCACGCGCCCTTGCGGTCCTCCGAGTGGGAGCGGAGGCGGTACGGGTTCTCGGGGCCTTCCCGCCCCAGCGCGCGGGTCATCGCGACGCAGTGCGCGTAGCTGACCGCGTTGCGGGAGGTGTCGATGACGGGATCGGAGATGTAGCCGGGACGGCCCGTCAGCGCCGTCACGACCATCATCGTCAGGGCGGACATCTGGTCCGACTCGCATCCGCCGACGAGGCCGTCGTTGTTGAACTGGCAGAACCCGACGCACGGGTAGGCGGACATGTGGCCGCCGTAAAACCCGTCGAGACAGTTGATCGTGATGCCCCGTGCGGAGTGCCGGTCCATCAGGGCCTTCATTGCGCCGTACATGCGGCCGGACTTTTCCATCTCCGCAACGTCAGGCTCGACGATCCGCTCGGCCCTGCGCATCCAGTCTTCCGCGAACTCGCGCGCGGCGGCCGGGTCGGCGGCCTCGTACGCCGCCTGCAGTTCGGGAAAGCCGACCGACGTGAACTCGACGCCGAAGACCTGGGCCGCGGCTTTCCGAAACGCCTCGCCGCCCCAGCCGGGACCGCCAACGACGAGGATCCGTGTCTTCTTCAGCTCGGCTAGCGCGGCCTCGACGTTCGAGGGCACGAGGCGGTCGTTCGGCGTGGCCGGCTCGCCGTCCCCGGGCGTGCGGGCACGACGGGTTGCACGAAAGGCGGCGGCGATCTCGGCGGCCGTGCGGCCCTCCGCCAGCATTCTGAAATGGCGGGCGGAGGCGGCAAGGTCGTCGTCGTTGAGCGAGCTGACCCAGTCCACCGGCTGGCCGAGTGCACGGATCGCCGGCAGCCGGGTGAGGAACACGCCCGAGCCGCCGTAGACGTTGTCCACGACGAGGGTGGGCTTGCCGGTGCCGCACAGCCGGACAATGTCATTTTTCCCGCCGATCCCCTGCACGCAGATGAGGTATCCCTGGACCTCTGTATCGGCCGCCAGGATCGGCTCGACGTCCTCCGGCCGATCCATCATGCGGGCGGGGACGAATTCGACCTCGGGGCATTTCCGGGCGAGGAGATCGAGGATCTGCTGCCGCCGCGCGTCGAAGTCGTAGCCGATGTTGGGCCAGATGGGCCGATCGTTGGCGGTCTCACAGAACACCGCCCGGATCTTCGGGCGGGCGGCGGACGCGGCGGCGGCCCGCAGGCCGCCAACCGCGGCGCAGCAGCCGGCGCAAGCGGCGCATCCGCCCAGAAAGCTCCGGCGGGAGATGCGGAGAGAGTTGGGCGACGCTGTCATGGTGTCTTCTCCTGTGGTTTCACCGCCGTCGCGCGGCGCGTCCGGCGCGTCGCTCTTCGGCAGGTGGGCGGCGACGTAGCGGATGACCTCCGCCATCTCGGCGCGGTGGACGAGTTGGTCCACTCGTGGGGGTTGCTACGGTGGTCGTAAAGCTCGGCGCCGCCGTCGGCGCAACGGATGTACCGGAACCAACGGTCGCGGACGGCGTGATTGCCGCGTTGGTGAGTGCGCAGGCCGACGCCGCTCCAGTCGGCCTTGGGGTTCTTCAGGAGCGGCAGCAGCGAGGGGCCCTCTACGTGCGGCGGGGTTGGCAGCCCCGCGAGATCGCACACGGTCGAATAGATGGACAGGAAGTCCAACGGCGCCGCGCAGCGTCCGCCGCCGGCGGCAACACCCGGAGCGACCACCAGCAGCGGCGCGCGCGCCGATTCCTCCCAGAGGGTAAATTTGCGCCAGTGCTCCTTTTCGCCCAGGTGCCAACCGTGGTCCGACCAGAGGACAATGACCAGGCGGTTCGAACGCCACAAGGCGTCGGCGGCGGCGATCAGCCGGCCCAGTTGGTGGTCGAGGAAGGCGATGGTAGACAGGTAGGCCTGTACGCCGGATCTCCAAAGACCGGCCTGGAGCACCACGGCATGGTCGCCGGTGGGATCGGCCATCTTCACGCCCGCCGGCGGCACGTCGCCGAGGTCGTTGGGCTGCGTGGGCGGCAGTTGAACGGATTCGATCGGAAAGAGATCGAAGTATTTCCGCGGCACGTACCAGGGCAGATGGGGTTTGACGAACCCGACGGCCAGGAACAAGGGGCGGCCGTGGCGGGTCTGTAGCACGCCGGCGGCCCAGTCCACAAGCTGATGGTCGCTCATGTCCGCGTCGTCGCAATCCAGCGGTCCCCAGTCGAACTGGGCCCGGTTGAGCCCCGTCATGGACGGGCGCGGCGGCTGGGACGCCGGAGAGGACTTCGCGACGAAGTACTCGTGCCAGTCGGCGCTGCGTTCGTCGCGCAGCCCTCCGACCCCATGATAGATCTTGCCGCCGCCGGCGACGTGGTACCCCTGCTGCTTGAGATATCGGTTGAGCGTGAGCACGTCCTTCAACACCGGTCCGTAGGGCTGGCGGTTTTCGTAGATCCCTGTGGTCGATGGGCGCAGGCCGCTCATGAGCGCCGCCCTCGAGGGGTTGCAGGCGGGGGCCGCGCATTAGGCGTTTTCAAAGAGCACGCCGCGGGCTCCAGACGGTCGAGGTTGGGCGTCCGCGCCTGGGGATGGCCCCCAAGGCAACCGGTCCAGTCGTTGAGGTCGTCGATCGCGATGAACAAAATATCCGGACGCCCCGCCGCTCCGGTCGCCGCGACGGCGACGGCAAGCGCGGCGGCGTGACGCAGAAGGGAACACATCGTAACTCTCCCTGTATCGGGCAAAGTGTAGCAGAGACGGTCCGCGCCGCGCAAGCCGGGGGGGACGGGCTAGGGGGCAGCCGGATCGACCAGGGTCAGTACGAAGCTGCGCAGGTGCATCACCTCACGGCCCACGACCGAGGTGGCGCGTAGTTCAAGCGGCCCACGGCCAGCCGGCAGGCGGACCCGGCCGAGCCGCAGCGGCCGGAAATCCTTCATCATCGACTCGGCTTTCGGCCGCGGGATCACGTCCTGGTCGACGATCAGCGGCGGATCCCAGGCCGGCTCGACGCGGCCGCGGAGCGCGGCGCCGAGGACGCTCAGCTCGATCTCGGACCCCTCGTCGCCGGCGGCGCAGGTGTAGAGGATCTCGACCTCGTATTCGCCTGCCGTCGCGACGGCGACGTCCCAGACGATGCGGCCCTCCGGAGACGACCAGCCGACGAAGTACGAGCAGTTTGGAGCCTGCGCGCTGCGCCGGACGCGCCCGACGGGCCGGCCGTCGCGGGCCGGCAGCACGGTGCGGGGGAATTCACGGTACCCGACCGGGAACGGCCGCTCGTCCGGCCGTTGTACGATGTCCGACAGCCCCATCTGGCGCCTCCATTCCTCCGCAAGCGCGGCCAAGCGGCGGGCGGCCTCCGGATGACGCTCGCACACATCGACGCCTTGACCGGGATCGGTCCACATGTCGTACAGGGCTCCGGCGGCATCCATGCGAAAACGCTGGGGGCGGACGCTGACCCGCCCGTTCCAGTGGGCGAAGATCGGCCGGTCGGGCCACTCGATGGTGCCGCCCTCGAGCAGCGGGCTGAGGTCGCATCCGTCCAGCGGCAGGTCGCCGACGTGGGGAACGCCGGCCAGCGCGGTCAGTGTCGGCAGTAGGTCGATTGCTCCGCAGATGTTCGTGACGACGCGGCCGGCGGGCAGACGGCCCGGCCAACGGAGAAAACAGGGGGACCGCACGCCGCCCCCGTCCGTGTGTCCCTTTGGCCCATCATCCCACCGTTCCAGCGTCGGCTGTTCGACCCGTTGTCGCTGAAGTAGACGACGATCGTGTTCGACGCGATCCCGAGCCGGTCCAGCGCATCGAGGAGGCGGCCGACGTTGTCGTCGATGTTCTCGTACATCGCCATCACGGCGCGGGTGATGTCGAAGTTCTCGCGCGGGCCGTCGGCGCCGAGCTGGCCGATGGGCCGGTCCTTTCAACGGTCCCAGTAGGGGCGGGGCACGATGAAGGGCGAGTGCGGGGTGTTGTAGGCCAAATAACAGAGGAACGGCCGGCGCCCGGCGTGGCGCTGGATGAACTCCACGCCACGGTCGGTCAGGTCGTCCACGATGAAGCCGCGTCGTTCGATCAGCCGCACGGCCTCCGCCGGCAGGCGCTCGCCGATGTATTCGCCCTGTTGCGCCTCCTCCAGGCCAGGGAGGCTCCACGGGGCGAAATAGCCCTTCGGCGGCTGGCCCCAGTGGCCGCCGCCGACGTTCACGTCGAAGCCCTGGGCGGAGGGGCTGTGGGTTTCAGCCTCGCCAAGATGCCACTTGCCCACGTGCCATGTCTGATACCCGGCCTCCCGCAGCAGTTCGGCCACGGTCGTCTCCTCAAGTGCCAGCGCGTCGCGGTCCTCGACGTGGCCGAGAGGGGCGTTGGCGGGCGCCCGCATGCCCGGGATCCAGTCGGTGATGCCGACGCGCACCGGATGCCGGCCGGTCAATAGGGCGGCGCGGGTCGGAGAGCACACGGGGGCGGCGGCATAGGCATGGGTGAACCGGACCCCGCCGGCGGCCAGGCGGTCGAGGTAGGGGGTCGAGTGCAATGTGCTGCCGTAGCAGCCGAGGTCCGCCCAGCCAAGGTCGTCGACGATCATGACGATCAGGTTCGGGCGGTCTACGGCGCCGGCCGCCACGGCGATTCCGGCGGCGGTCAGTGCGGACAATGGGCGGGCAAAGGGGCCGCGGCGGTTCATGGTGTTCCGGTTGAGGGCGGCGGCCGCGGCGCGGCTACGGGCCGGGCGCCGGGGCGGGTGCAGCCGGACGTGCGGATGCGCTCCAGCTCCGCTGCCATCGCTGCGACGAGGTCGAGTTGCCCGCCGGCGAGATTGCGACGTTCGCCGGGGTCGTCGGCGAGGAGGTAGAGCTGCGGCTCCGGCGCATTGCCCAACTCGGCATTGGTGTTTTCGTTTCGCGCCGGCCCGCGCGACGGCGGGAGGAACTTCCAATCGCCCCGTCGAAAGGCGAGTTGGCCGGTGCCCTGCATCGCTACCCACTCGCGGCCGTGCGGCGATTCGCCGAGGAGGGCGGGTAGCACGTTCAGGCTGTCCGGCGCGTCCGTTTCGGCGAGCTCGACACCGGTTAGCGCGGCGAGGGAGGCCGGCAGATCCACCTGGCTGACCAGCGCCGTGCTGACGCCGGGCAGGACGCGGCCCGGCCACCGAACGACGAACGGCACACGGCAGCCGGCCTCGAACCGGCTGTACTTGCCACCGCGCAACGGGCCGGCCGGCCGGTGGTCGCCGTTGCGTTCGGCCGCGCCGTCTTCGTAGCCATCGTTGAGCACGGGCCCGTTGTCGCTGCTGAAGATGACAAGCGTGCGATCGGCCAGGCCAAGGCGGTCGAGGGCGGAGAGAAGGGCCCCGGCGCATTCGTCGAACTGAACGATCGCGTCGCCGCGCGGCCCCAATGGTGTACGGCCGGCGAAGCGCGGGTGGGGAACGCGGGGCACATTGGGGTCGTGCGCGGCCCAGTAAAGGAAGAACGGCCGGCCCGCGGATTCGATAAAACCGACGCCGCGGCGGACGAACTCGTCGGCCGTGTCCTCGTCTTTCCGGAGCGCAGCCGTGCCGCCGTTCATGTAGCCGATGCGAGGAATGCCGTTCACGATGGTCTGGTCGTGACCGTGGGTTGGCCGCATGCGAACCTGGTCGGGGTGGGAGCGGGCGGTGGGCACGCCGGGAATGGGGGTGTCGTAACTGACCTCGATCGGATCCGAGGGATCCAATCCCACGACGCTTCGGTTCTCGACGTAGACGCAGGGCACGCGGTCACCGGTGGCGGGCATGATGAACGCATAGTCAAAACCGATCTCGAGCGGCCCTGGCGCGATCACGCCGTTCCAGTCGGGCCGGTGGCGTCCCAGGCCGAGGTGCCATTTGCCGACGACTCCCGTCCGGTACCCGGCCCGCCGCGGCAGCTCCGCCAGCGTGGCGCGGCCGGGCTCGATGATGAGGCCCGCGTGGCCGGCCAAAACGCCGGTGCCCGGCCGGCGCAAGAGGTATTCGCCTGTGAGCAGCGCATAGCGGGACGGCGTGCAGGTGGCGCTGGTGGTGTAGGCATTGACGAACCGCAGCCCCTCTCGCGCGAGGCGGCCGATGTGCGGCGTGGCGATGCGCTCGGCGCCGTAGCAACCGACGTCGCCGTAGCCGAGGTCATCGGCGTAGATCAGCAGCATGTTCGGAGGCCCCTGCGCGGCACGCGACGGCGGTGCGCGGAGGACGTGAACGCCCAAACCAACGGCGAGCGCTAACACGGCCCGCCCCCACCACGATGTCGTAATTGGGACGTACTCCGGCCGACACTCCCCACACCGACCACAGCGCCGCACGATGGCCAAACCACCACGCGGTGTCGACCGGGGACGGACCACCGGCGGCGGATTGACACCGCCTGCCGTTGCATCGAGGGCATGTCCATCGCGCACACGATGGGCTGGCCCGCCGCTGCTGCGGCGACGGCGCCAGACGTGGCAGGTCGTCCCCGTCGAGGGGCCGTGGGCGGCCGGGGCTCCGTCGGGCTCCGGCGCGCCGTCGAAGATCGAGTTTCCCGCGCTGGACTCGCGGCATGAACATTTCGAGCCGAGCATCCGGACATTTTTGGGGTGTGGCGACTTGCCGAAAGGCGTTCACCTGTCCGCCGGCGGCGGGTGAGGGTGGGGCGCCGGTCGGCGACGACCGGCCCGGCTGGGTCCGGTGACGCTGCGGATTGCGCGCAGGCGTTGAGCCCGCCGGCCGCCGCTCCGGCCACGGCGGGAGTCAAAGGAGCGGCATTCGCTGGGTGCGGACGTTGGTCAGTCCGAATTCGCGAGCCCACGTGACCGCCTCGTCGTACTCGGCGCGCGTGAGCCGTCGGGCGATCTCGGGGTGTTCGCGGGCCCGGTAATACGGCGTGTATTGGGACATCACGTTGACGTAGGTCTCCCGGGGCAGATGCTCTGCGATCCAACGAAGCACCTCTCGCGTGCCGGCGACGCGGTTGGGCATCACCAGGTGCCGGACGATCAGCCCGCGGCGGATCAGGCCGTCGGGATCGGGCCGAGCGACCCCGACCTGCCGGTGCATTTCGAGCAGCGCGGCCTGGGTGATGGAGGGGTAATCGGGCACGCCGGAGTATTTCTGGCCGGCCTCCGCCGATCCCCACTTGTGGTCGGGCAGGTAGACGTCCACCACGCCGTCCAACTCGGCCAGCACGTCGGGGCGCTCCCAGCCGTTGGTGTTGTACACCAGCGGCAGGCGCAGACCGCGCGCGGCCGCCGCGTCGAGGGCGCGGAGGATGTGGGCGGAGCGGTGCGTGGGGGTGACGACGTTGATGTTGGCGCAGCCCATGCGCTGGAGGTCGAGCATCATCCCGGCCAGCCGCTCGACGGACACCTTCTCGCCGTCACCGCGCTGGCTGATCTCCCAATTGCAGCAGAAGACGCAGCGGAAGTTGCAGTAGCTGAAGAAGATCGTGCCCGAGCCGCCGCGCCCCACCAGCTCCGGCTCCTCGCCGAAATGCGGGCGATGGGAGCTCACGACCAGCTCGGCGGTGGTGCGGCACAGCCCGGCCTCGCCCTCCAGGCGGTTGGCCCCGCAGGCGCGCGGACAGAGGTCGCACTTGGCCATCCGGCGCCAGAGGCGATCGGCGCGCTCGCGAAGCGCGCCGGACCGGTGCAGGCGGGCGTACCGCGGTTCGAACGCCGCCGCTGGGCCCTCGCCCGTGCGTGGCGGCGACTCACGGTTGGCCGCGCTGTCTCCCGCTGCCGCCGCTGTGGCCCACGCAGCGCACCCCTCGAGGAAAGCCCGCCGCCGCCACCCGCCGCCGGAGCCTGCATGCATCATGGTCACCACCCCAGCGCAGTTTGGGGGGCCGCGGGCCGGCTGTCAAGCCCGTCGGGGCGCCCGGCGGGGCGGCTCAGTGGCGACGCAGCACGGCCACGGCCGCGGCGTGGGGTGGCCTCTCGAAACGGGCGGCACCATCGACGAGGCGGATGTCCGCGGCGCGCGGGGCGACGGCCGTAGGCTCGGACAAGGTGTTGCGGGCCCGGAGGGAGCCGGTGGCGACCAGCGTCAGTGCCGCATCCCGCCATTGGCCGGCAGCGGGCCGCACCTCCACGACGAACGGTTCGGCTACGGGGTTGACGACCTTGAGGATTACCCGGTTGTCGCCGGCGCGGGTGGCCACTGCGTTCAGCGGCTCGGCCGCGTCCTCGAGCGCCACCTGCTCGGGCGCGAAGTGATCCCACCACAGTTTCATCACCACGTAATTCGGCGCCGGAAACCAGCCCGCGGCGTCAAAGTTGATCAGCGCGTTGTCCCAGGCGCGCGCCGAGACATGCCGCAGGAACAGCGCCGGGGCGGCGAGGGTCACGACGTCGCCGCGGCGCTCCCTCGCGATGGAGCCGGCGTACAGGCCTGTGCGCCAGTCCGTGCTTTGGGCGTTCCATTCGGAGACGTAGAGCTTCAGGGCCGGGTTGCGCGACCGGGCGATCAAGTCGCGCAGGTCGGAGTACCAGCGCTCGTCCCGCGCCGGCCCGTCCGCGAACCGGTCCGGGCGTTCGTAGTGGCGGGTGCTGAGCACGTCGAAAAGGTCGGCGCATGCCTCGATGTGCCGCGGGTCCCACCGGTGGAACCGGCCCAGGTCGGCGTCCGTCCCGCCGCAAGACCAACAGGACGATTGAGGGGTCCGCCCTCCGCATCGCGGGCGCGAACTCGCGCAGGATGTCGATGTAGGTTTCCAGTCCGCTCTCCCACGTTTCGTTGTCGATCTCCCAGAGCCGGACACGGTACGGCTCGGGGTGGCCATGGGCCGCCCGCACGGCGCCCCACCGCGAGGTGGCGGGCCCGTTGCAGTATTCGATCCAATCCAGCGCCTCCTGAAGATAAGCGGCGCGGGGGGTTCGACGGTCGTGACGGCCAGTGTTGATCACGATCAGCGGCTCGGCCCCGACGCGGCGGCACAACGCGATGAACTCGTCGGTGCCCGGCGAGTTCGCGTCGAGGTCGTCCCACATCGGACGGGCATTCGGGCGGCGGCGCGATTGCGGTCCGATGCCGTTCTCCTCGGCGTAGCAGCCGTCCGGCCAGCGGATCACCGGCGGGCGCAGCTGGCGATCGCCTGCAGCAGGTCAGGGCGGAAGCCACCGGGCGCCGCCGCCGAGTCGGGCATCAGGCTGACCTGGTCCAGCCACACCTCGGCGCCGGCGCCGACGACGATCTCCAGCACGGCGTTGGACGCGGTCTCGGCCGGCGTCAGAGCCACGGGACACTCGACCCAGTCGGCCGCGGCGAGGGGCACGGTGACGGAGCACAACGCGCGCCGCTCGGCGGCGATGCGCGCCGTCACGCCATCCGGGGCGCGCCCCTTCGCCCAGAACGAACCGCGCAGCGTATCGCCCGCGCGCACGCACAGGTTGGTCTGGCGCAGGCCGGTTTTGCCCTCGGAGGCGTTCCGTACGAACGCGTATCGGTCGGCGTTTAGCGCCCCCTCCGCGCGGACCTCGACCGCTCCGTCGCCCACCGCCGACCAGTGTGGGGCCTCGAAGGCCGGCGGCGGGAGCGGGGGCCGACCCTCGAACAGTACGCGCCCGTCGAGCGAGGCGACGCGGAGGTTTCGAAAGCGGGCGCGAGTGTGCCACGTGCCCAGCCCCACGGTACCCGAGGCGATCGGGGCGGCGTCCTCGTACTCGAGAAGCAAACGGTCGTCCAGGAAGGCCGTCAGCCGCCCGCCTTCGCACCGGACGCGCACACAATACCAGCGGTCCTTCTCGATTCGCCCTTCGAGGCCGGGCCCGACCGGCCCTTGGCGGCCGACGGCCGGTATGCACTTCTCGAACGAATGTCGCCGGTTATCCCATCCGCCGAGGTTGAGCCAGTAGAATTCCCTCGGTCCCCGGACGCGCACCACCGCCAGGCAACCCTCTTCGCCCACCTTTTTGAGCGCCTCGAACGAGAGTTCCTAGTCGGTCCAGGTCCGGTCGCCAAACGTCAACCTGCAGTCTTGGGCGAGGCTGTCCTGTACGACCTCCTTACCGTCCGGCTTCCAAAGGCTGCCGGCGACCTCCTCGAAATTGCGATTCCAGACGACCTCGCCCCAGAGGCCGCCGTCGCACGAATGGTAGATGTGTTCGAGGAACTGGCCGTAGACGCCCGGATCGATCCGATTCAGCGTCCGGTCGGGGTCCGCGGTCCAGCGGGTTTAGCCTGGGGCGACGATCGCGGTCAGGGCGGCCAAGCCGTTCGCGCGCCTGCCAACGTCGATGCGTTCGGTCGGTTCATGTCGCGCACCTCCTTGTCATGGCAAATATTTATCACCCATAACAAAATGCGTCAAGCACCCCCCGCTAGAGGGTGCGCGCAGCGATCAGGGCGTCGTGGAGGGCGTCTCGGCCTTCGGCGCTTCGGCCGGCGCGGGCGTTTCAGGGGTTGCCGGAATCGGTGCAGGAGAGGGCGGCGCGCCCTCCGGGACCGGCGAGGGTGGCATTGCGGATGGCGCGGACTGGCCCTCGACCGGCGGTAGGTTCACCGGGATCGAAACGGCGGGCGTGTCGGCCGGGGACGGAGCGGCCGGCGGCGTGGCGGCCGCTTCCTTGACGACCGGGCTGTCCGCTGCGACGCCGGGTTCGCGGCCGGCGAAAAGGATGGCCAACAGCACCGTGTTGGCCATGAAGACGGACGCCAGCCAGATCGTCGCCCGCGTCAGCACGTTGCCCGCGCGGGAGCCAAAGATGGATTCGCCGATGTTGGCGCCGAAAGCGAGCCCGAGCCCCTGCTCGCGGGATTTCTGAAGCAGGATGACCCCGATGACGAGGAGGCTGAGCAGGGCTTCCACTACGACCAGCAGTCCGCGAAGGATCTCCATGACCCGTTCTCCTTTAGACGGCGGCGCGGCAGATGGCCGCGAACGTCTCCGCCTGCAGCGAGGCGCCGCCGATCAGGCCGCCGTCGATGTCGGGCTGCCCGAACAACTCCGCCGCGTTGTCCGCCTTAACGCTGCCGCCGTATTGGATGCGGATGCGCTCAGCCGCGGCGCCCGCCAGTTCGCGCAGAAGCCCACGGATCCGCGCGTGGACCTCCTGCGCCTGGGCGGCGGTCGCGGTCCGGCCGGTGCCGATGGCCCACACCGGCTCGTAGGCGATCACGACGCGGTCCCAGTCGGCCGCCGACAGACCCGCCAATCCTTGGCGGACCTGCCGTTCGACCACCACGAACGTCGCGCCGGCCTCGCGCTCGGCCAGCGTCTCGCCGACGCACACGATCGGCTTCAAGCCGGCGGCCAGCGCGGCGCGCGCGCGGCGGTTGACCGTCTCGTCGGTCTCGCCGAAGTACTGCCGGCGCTCGCTGTGGCCCACGATCACGTATGCGCAGCTCTCCTCGACGAGCATTGGTGCGGAGATCTCGCCGGTGAAAGCCCCCGACGCCTCCCAGTGGACGTTCTGCGCGCCGAGGCCGATCCGCGAGCCGGACAACGCCTCCCGGACGGCCCGCAGGCTCGTGAACGGCGGGCACAGCACGCATTCGACCCCGTCCAAACCGTCGAGAAGGCCGCGGACCCCGGCCGCTAACGCCGCGGCCTCCCGGGCCGTCTTGTTCATTTTCCAGTTTCCGGCAACGATCGGTGTTCGCATGCGTGGTGTCCCCGCAATTTGAAGCCCGCCCTTCTATCACGCGCCGGTCGCCGGCGCAAGCGTGGCCGAGGCTCGCCGTGGGGAGTTCCATGTGGGTGAAGACCGACCGCGGTCGGCTTTTCTCGGCGGCGTAGGCCGGATAATATGTTCAGTGGGCGGCGCAGGCCGCCACGGCTGAAAG
>OGCI01002178.1_pt1 | contig 13753 bp, 10 predicted proteins | sample 1570021 | NCBI WGS metagenome assembly OGCI01 (sample SAMN06264664, study PRJEB24512) | hot springs metagenome | isolation source: Hot spring water | place: South Africa: Tshipise | collected 2015-06-21 | reverse complement strand
GGGGGTGAGACCATGATAAATATTCTGAAGAAAGCGATGACGGGTGAAAAGGGACACGCATTACTTGCCACTCTCGTGATGCTCATGATCACGCCTGTCCTGAACTTGATGTCCACCGGCATTAAGTCTGGGCGAGTGTGCGCGCAGAACATTGACGAGCTTTACAGCGCTGATGCCGGAATTGAGGATGCCATTTGGAAGATAAAGAATCAGGTACCCGAGGTAGCTAACCTGACAACCCCCGGTGACGAATATACTTATCCACAGCCCAGCCACGCTCCTCTTCTGATTAACGGCAAAAGCGTTGTGGTTACCATAGAATACCTGGGCGGCAACACCTACCGTATCATGTCAACTGCCACCGGGGAAGGCAATGCAACCCAAATAGAGGCGTATATCGTTGTTACAAGTTTCAGCATAATGGACCACCTCATTACTATCCAGGAAAACCTTGACGATAAAGACGTGCAGGATCTCCAAAATGACCTTCGAAACCTGGGGCTCGCTTGTCCACTTGGATGTGGGGATGAGACGGTATGCGGAAAGGCGTATGACTACAATGGCGACGCTTACAGGAGCATCCCCCAAGAATGCAAGGGATGTATAGCTGTGTACAACGCGCCCATCGCAGCTTGGCCGAATGTGACTCAGCTGGTCACGCGCTACTCTGAGGATGTCCAAGGCAAACTCACCTATAACTCCGACACCAAGATAGACCTCAATGGTAAAAATTGTCCCGCAAACGCACCACTTGTAAACGGAGAGCAAGACAGCCGACTGACTTCGGGCCTAGGGCCGGCGCGCGTGAACGGCAAACTAACCATCAGGAACAAGGACAAGGACCGAGCTGCCTCAGGCTGTGAAAGTCAGCTTCCAAGTTTCACAGATACCCGCCTCTCTAGGACATTCGTACTATTACCGATTGGTGATTGACGCTACGAACGATTGCTATATACTTGTACTTAGCATCACGGGGAATGAGGAACGATGAAGACCATAGCCAGAAGAGCGATAAGAAATGAACGGGGGCAGGCGCTGGTTGTCACCCTCCTGCTGCTCCTTATAGGCTCAGTCATCATTGCCCCCACACTGAATCTTATGGGGACCGGCGTGAACACCGGTCGGACATACGAGCAAAAGATTGATAAGGTTTATGCCGCCGATGCTGGTGTCGAAGATGCCCTGCTTCACATCAAGAATGACAAGCTCCAAGCCTTACTCGGTACCAACTACGACTCGTATGATTTCTCCGCCTCCTATCCTTACCCATATGTACCATCGGTAAATAACAGAAATGTGATAGTTACTATCCAGAACGTCTGGATACCCAAGGATATTAGCACGCCGAGCCCAAGCACAGCCAGGCAGATTATTACTAATGAGAAGCTGCTCATAGTCGGCTATCCCAGCAGCACTGCTGCTACCTATGTGATCAAGATGTCCTTTAACTGGGCAACCACGTCGGAGAGGGACAGCTTGAGGGTCAAGACCATCGGGATATGGCTGTCACCTGGCTTTGAGTATAGCGAGTATAGCGGCAGTTGTAGCCTTCAGGGGCAAAGCTTTTACAGTCCCCCGTCTATTTCCCCATACAAGGGAGGGCAGGCTGTGGTCTGGACATTTAGCTCTCAGCCTCTTCTCAGAAACTTCCCCGGCGTCGTCACTGGACCACCCATGGTAGTAACCTTCACCTTCCGGTACACGGGACCAGAGCCGGGGCAAATTCCCGAGCTTGTATTCTCCTGGGTGGATACCACCGGAGTGAGTGGGGTCACTTATACCTGGGATGACAGCATCCGACTGTACAAAATCGAGTCGAAAGCTGACGAAGTCGAGATTGAAGCCTATGGCGCCAAGACCAAGTTCCGCAGGCTCAAGGGCACCATATCAGCCGATTACGCTATCGCCGGCAATACATTGATGAAGGCAACAGCCGTAAGTGGCGATGACAGATTCGCCAGAGATAGGCTCTACATGGAAACTACCAGCAATGTCACCAGGATCCCGTTTGAATCAATTCCTCCGTCGGGTCTGGTGCCCCCGGGAAAGATTCCCGAAGAGGCTATGATAGACAAGGTTTATCTCTACTGGTCAGGGTGGATAGACCCTTATTACTATTATTGGAAATCTACCTGGCCGACTGGCTGGACCTGGGCAACTATTACCGACCTGCGCTACAGCCAGAGAACAAAAGAGCAACTTATAGCCAATTCCAAAATCAACCAGGTCAAGTTCGGCGTTGGCAGTTATGCCCAAACAGTAACCGCCGACAGAGTACAGCTCAAGAATACAAGTGACGCTAGTGGCTCGTCCGACTCCTGGGCTTATTCGTGCTTCAAGGATATCACCAACCTCAATCTCACCAGTGGGCAGACTGTCCGCGAATATATCGAAAATGCCATGAAATCCACTGGTACTGGCTCGGTTATCTTTACCCTGGGGCATGCTGACGCAGTGAGAAACCTGAGAAGGTCAGGCACAGGCTCGGACTATTATTGGTTTGCCCTTTACAACCAGGACAATTCGCCGACAGGTCAGAGCACAGGCTATCCATTAGCTACTCCAGCCCACAAGAAGCCCGATGAAAGCAGCTATCAGAGCAGGTACCAGTGGACTCATGCCGGCTGGTCACTGATTATCTTCTACCGCAGCCCGGCTATTGCCCAACGCCAGCTTTATCTTTACGACGAGTTCCTGTATGTTGGTGCTGGTGGCAGCCCTGACACAGAAACCTTCACCATCACCGGGTTTCTGGCTCCCCCGGTTATCACCGAGAACGATAAGAGCCACATAACCTATCATGTCGGTGAAGGTGATGCGCACTACTACAATTGCTATATAAGGGTAAACGGCCAGGCGTTGAATAGCACTGGCAACCCCACGAACAATGTTTTCAACTCCTATTCCAACGCCTTGCCAATGACAAGTACCGATGGGTTGGACGTTGACACTTTCGTCTTGCCCACTAACTGCATATTGCCTTATGATACGTCAGCTACTGTAGCACTTATCACCCAGAGAGGCTACAACAACGTTGCGGAAATCTACACTTTGGTCTACATGGTTCTTTCTTTCCGCAGCGACCTGACCACGGGCAGCATTGTCACAAACTACGCAATCAAGCTCTTCTGACTAGGGACAAAAGTGCGGATAATTTCTGTATGAATGTATCCTACACGGTCACTGCACCCCTAGACAAGCCTTCTAGATGATGGTATATTACGATGAAATCAGATGGCTTGCCAGCCGAACGAGACTCATCCCAGGCAAAGCCGAAGCGTAAGAGAGCAGAAATTATGAACATAGCCCTCTGATTCGGTGCGACACTGGAAAAGAGAGTCGGAAAAAGCTGAGTCAGTGATGAAAATAAGTAAGAAGGCATTACTGGTCGTAGGAATCGTCGTCTTCGCCGTTGTCTTCGGTATGCTGGTAAGAACCTACATCGGGCAAGCTCAAGAGCAGAAGCAGTTGAGAACAGACATAAAGACGCAGCAGACTCTTCTGCAGACTCTTACCAATAGTAAGAAAGACCTGGAAGACAAGCTGAGCGCAGCTCAATCACTATTTGACAGCAGTAAAGTCGAGTTCCCTGAGTCAGTGGAGAGCATTGAATATGGCGAAGACCTATTTGCAATTGCTGAGGACTGTAACTTGGAACTGACCTCAATCAGCCTCTCCACACCCGGCACCAGGACAGCAGGGGTTGTCGCCTATTCTGTTGTCTCGTTTGCAGTAAATGTCGAGGGCAGCATCGAGAATGTCCTTAAGTTTATTTACGCCCTGAGAACAGGAGACGACTTCAGGCGGCCATGGAGTGCTGAGATACAGAGCATAAGCATGGATATCAGTGAGCAAACAACAGCTATCATCAATTTGAATGTCTACGGCTTTAGAGGATAAACAGGCATGGCTAAGAGCATCACCACATTATTCATCAGAGACACCAGCATTAACTTGCTGGTGATGAAGGGCAAGCAGATAGATAAGTGGGCAAGCCTCCCCTTAGAGCCTAACATGGTTAGCCAGGGGCTTATCCTTGACGAAGCTCAGGTCGCTGACAAGGTCAAGCAGCTATTCAAACAGACGGGAGCACGGGCAGATAAAGTTATCACCGCCATAAGTGGACATGATTCCTTGTATCGCATCATAACTCTGCCTCAACTGCCTGACGCCATACTTCCCGAAGCTGTGAAGCGTGAGGCAAGGAGAACGATACCCACACCTTTAGAAGAGGTTTACTTCGCATATCAGCGCCTGCCTTCCACCTCCGAGGGGGAGTGCCGCGTTTTCCTGGCTACCTTCCCCCGAAATCTGGTGGATGCTCTGGTGCGAACACTGCGACAAGCCGGCGTCAGAGCATATCTTATGGATTTGGCTCCTTTAGCGCTGTGCCGAATCCCGAACGAGCCCAGAGCCATCATTGTGAACGCCCGGTTAGACCACCTTGATATTATGGTCGTAGCCGACAGATGCCCACAGGTCGTTCGCAGATTGTCACTGCCCGGGGAGTCTCAATACCTGGAAGAAAAGCTGCCGCTCATTTCTGAAGAATTTAACCGAACCGTGATGTTCTATAATTCCACACATCTGGAAAAGCCTTTAGATACTACTGTGCCCGTGTTTGTCTCCGGCGAACTGGCAGAAGCGCAGGAGCACTGGCCATCCGTGGTGGGTGGAGCAAATTATGCGGTCTCACCATTGCCTTCGCCTGTAGAAGTTCCCGAGGGCTTCAACCCTTCCGAATTCATGGTCAATATCGGGCTCGCCCTCAAAGAATTGCCCATGGAAAAGGAAAGGCCAAATTCTTCTGTGGTGAACTTCAATGCCCTGCCTGAGGCTTATATACCTCCACGCTTCTCCATAGCCCGAGTCCTTATCCCTGTTGGTACTGTTATCGCCATCGGTCTGATTGTCTTCGGCATGATTTTCGTCCAGTATAATCGCGCTTATACCGAAGAATTGCGTTCAGAACTGGCTGCCGTTAAGACTAAGGCTTTTCAAAAACAGGGTGAGGTAACGACATTGCGAAAACAGGTTGACTCTTTGCAGGCTACCGTTGGCGAGCTGGACGCCATGATTACTGCGATGGAACGGGGACGGGCTAGGTTTCACGAAGACTTAACCCAAATCGAGAAACTGGCAAGAAATAAGGTAACCCTGTCCAGCATCAGTCACACGGGCAACGCAATAAAAGTGACCGGAGAGGCTTCAGATGAGGATGATATTTTTGACTATGCTCGAGACCTGAGAGCGTTGAAAGATATAACCAATGCCCCCATATTCTCCCGAGTTTGGATCAATTCCATCACCTCCGCTGAAACCGGCTTGACTTTTGACCTTTCCCTAGCGAAATAAACCCCGATGTTGAGCCCTGAACCTAGCCAAACATTGAGCTTCAGCATCTGAACATCAGACTCCACCAAATTTTTCCTCTAAATAATCTCCCTGAGTCCCTTTCTCAAGACCGGTCTTAGCGAAGTCAAACATAGAGTGTTAGGTACCGAGTTTACCTTGATACCGTCGCGATGAAATTGGCAGGAGTGTAAATGGAGATTCAAGGAAACCACAAGGAATATGGTGCGAGACTTCAGCCTCGTGCGAAGGGTAACACATCCTAAAGGGTCGCACTACAGTCCACTGGCAACTGAAGGCTGACTACAGACTTATGCACCCGTTTGAAATTTGGACTCTGTCATTTAGATTTTTGTAATTCGGAATTTGTCTGAATGGCTTAGTTAGGACTTTCTTACTATTACCATTGGGATATTGACACTGGAGACAAAAAAAACCTACACTGTCTGTAAATATACTCAAATATGCTGTAATAACAAATGAAGATAGTTCTTATGCTTGAGTTAGGAACCATATTCTTAAAAGTACGCTGAGTGGGAAAGAGGGAAGATGGATATTTTCTCGTTACTTCGGTTAGGTAAAACAAGACGGGCTAGTGACTTACATTTAGTTGCCGGGGCACCGGCTATATTTCGTATTGATGGTTCTCTTGTATCAGCAGATGGTGTTACTCCGCTAAGTCCCGAAGATGTAAACGAAGCTTTTCTACAGCTAACCACGCCTGAGGAAAGAGAACGCTTCCACCGCCAGCTAGAGCTGGACTTCGGTTACACCTTGCCTGATGTCGGTCGTCTACGTTGCAACGCTGCTCAGCAGCGTGGCTCCATCAGCTTGGCTGTGCGTCTTCTGCCACCCAAAATACCTACCATTGATGAATTGGAATTACCGCGAATATGCAAGGAGCTGGCATTGAAGCCCAGAGGACTGGTAATAGTTACCGGACCTACTGGCAGCGGTAAAAGCACCACGCTGGCAGCTATGATCCATCATTTGAACACGCACGAGACCCGCAAAGTGGTTACCATTGAAGACCCTATCGAATATGTTCACCCGAGCATCAAATGCTCCGTCACCCAGCGCCAATTAGGCACTGACACCCTATCTTTTGCTAATGCTCTCAAGCATGTTCTGAGACAGGACCCGGATGTGATCCTGGTCGGCGAGATGCGAGACCCGGACACCGCCGACGCCGTCCTCACCGTGGCTGAGACCGGGCACTTCATTTTGACTACCGGTCACGCCCCCAGCGCCACGCAGGCTATGGAGAGAATAATAGACCTGTTCCCACCTCACCAGCGGCACCTAGCCCAGGTTCGGCTAGCTTCTCTGCTTGTGGCTGCCTTATGTCAGGTGCTTGTGCCCCGTGCCGACGGCTCTGGCAGAGTTGCCGCTGTCGAAGTCATGCTCGGCAACCCGGCTGTTAAGAACCTCATCCGCGAAGGCAAGCTCTACCAGTTGCCCAACGTCATCCGTACCCACCGCGATATCGGCATGATTTCCCTCGACGAAGCCCTAGTCGAGCTCTACCTCAAAGGCATCATCACCGGCAAGACCGTGCTAGATTACTGCAACGACAAGCAAGAAGTGGAAAAGCTCATCGGCAAGATAAAAGTATAGCCTGTTTGCGTGGATAGGTTCAAAAGTTCAAATTTCAAACCGACACTCGATGCTACCCTTCAGGTCGTGCTGTCCATCGCCCGATGCCCTCCAATACGGGTTAAAGCCTGACACTACGCCTTATCCCGTTTAAGGTAAGGGGAACTCTCACTTCCCCCTTAGCGTAAGGGGGATAAGAGGGGGTTACTTCCTTGACTTCGTAACTCCCCCTAGCCCCCTCTTATCCTAAGAGGGTGACCGTAACAGGGGGATTCATAATTCAGGGCAACCAGTCTCCCCCTTAGGATAAGGGGGACCAAGGGGGTTATGGCCTTTTTGTAATTGGAACCACCCACCACACCACTCCCCATCCACGCACGCTTGCCAGATGACGCTCGTCGTCGTACGATTTGTCACTCTGCTTTTTTGGCTTTGCCATCCCTGGCTGAAATCTTGAAAGTTTCTTCCAGCCCGTGAGGCTTCCGACCGCCAACAAAAAACTTACCGGCGGAGCCGCTTTCTGTAACCCCGCCGGTAAGTCCCTGCCAATTAACTTTCTACCGGCTTCACTACATTACTACGGTCTAACCCACTTGCCGTGATAACCATCTTCGCCAGATGAACCAGCAGACCACTCAAGGCCATATTGTTGCCAGCCTGTGCCCTCCAAAATCCAACCCCACGCAGTGTCAAAAGTATAGGAGCCCGTAAGGTTGCCTGCTAGGAATGGTTCAAGTTCGTCTGAGTCTGCGGGCCAAGCCTCGTTCTCAGCGTAGTAAGCCATGGACGCAGTCTTCACATTCTCAATCTCCGAGTTGGCTGCCGACAGACGCCCGGTGATCATAAATGCACCCAGGTTGGGGATGATTACGGCTGCGATAATACCCAGGATGGCGACCACGATTAACAGTTCGATCAGGGTGAAGCCCTTCTCTCCACGGTGCAGGCACTTGAATATCGGATACCTTTTCATTTTTTAGCTCTTTTGCCTCCTTTCTTTATTTTTCCGGATTCAGCCCCGGTAAGCTCTTTCTGTGGATGTACTTTAACTTACCTCCAGTCTCACCTCCTTCTTGTTCTGGGTTCAGCTCCAGCAATGTTCTTGAATAATATTGAATACACTAATAAGTATAACTGAAGCTAAGCACGTGTCAATCACCCGTACGTAATGGGAAATCTGTACCTGAAGGCAAACACACGAGAGGATACAACTAGCTAAGTCTAGAATCTAGAGCCGAAATCTCTGGCAAAGTGAAAACCAGAAGCGAAAAGCCGGGACATATCCGTAACACCGCCTGTGTCTCTTGGAGAAAGCCACCAGTACCTGCTGCCCTGACACCAAGCTAGACACCCCAATACACAACGGCACCGTACAACTTTGTGCGGTCTGGTTGGAAACCTAGGCTTGCTCTGGCTTCGCCGGAGATGGCTGTTAGCGTACACCACCCATGGCAATCTAGGACCTTCCCTATTCCCAGCTACAGTTGTGCCACCTCGAACACCCTGATCCCCTGGCGCTTGGCGAACTGCATGGCTTCCTTGGTCAGCCCGGGAACAGCGATAAAGACCTTGTCCAGAATTCCAGCATCATAAGCCTTGTCATCGAAATTGAACACCCACTCCAACCCCATTGGCTTGTCATCCACCGCTGTGCCAATAGCCACACGGTGAGTGATGATACCCTCATCCTTGGTCGCCAATATCTCTATATAATGGACAGCGCTCGACCGCCCTTTAACCTCAGCATTCTCCCTGACTGTGTAGCCGTGTCTCTTCAGGTACTCGATAAGGTCTGATTTTGATTTGTATACAAACGGCTCCTTGGCTCTCTCCTGACCTGTTCCCGGACTGCCAGACAATAATACAGCCAAATCATCAGGCTCAAGCACCTTTATCCTCTGGTAAGCGGCAAATTTCTTGGCGTCTTCATCTAGCCCCGGGATAGCAATCAATATCTTGTCGTGAATGCCACTGTCGTAAGCTTTAACATCAAAGTCGAATATCCTGTCCAATCTTACTTGCTCCCGTGCAATCTCAATATCAATGGCGACAGTGTGAGCGATGACACCATCGTCTCTAGTCGCCAGCATATCTACGGTGTGTTCCGCCCCCGACCTTCCTTTGACAGTGGCATTTTCCTTTACTTCGTACCTATACCGCTGCAGGAATTCCACGAACTTAGCTTTGGGCTTAAGCTCAAACTCCAGCCAATTCTTCTTCGATTCATCAAATGTGTAAGTATGCACAATTACCTCGCCGACCTCATCTTCGGTAGCCAGAGTGGAACATTTCAAACAGCGCCATTTTAGGAATGGCACGTTGAATATTTCAGCGCAATCGCGACACTTATACAGCACTCCCTGGCTCTGATAGTCACCGCCCAGTGTCCGCATCTCCATCTTACACCTGGGACAGATATATTTGCCTTTGGCTGTGAATTCTTCCTCCACGCCCACGTACTTACAGGCGAAATGCTCCAGAATCCGACCCCGCACAATGTATCCCGAGCCGCATTTCGGGCAATGGGAGCTGGGTCTGAGATTGATAGACTTGCAGCGCTGGCAACGGATGAGTCGGTCGAAGAAACTCTTTTTCAATATGCCCTTAGCGGTCAGGGATTCCATCAGTGTCACTACTTCCTGCCCTTTGATATTCAATGTTTGCTCAGCAGCGGGATAAGCGAAGCCCAATTCGGTGGTGAAATCATACTGAGGTTTGATGCTAACAATTCTCCCCGCCACCATTTCCGCTACCAACTTCTTCGCTAAATCATCCATACCTGCAGTTGCTTGTATTGCTCCTGCTACCTTCTCGCTATCTGCCATACCTTGCCTCCATTCATATCCTCACGAAAGTATAATTGCTCAATAGCACATAAGTCAATGATAGAAGAGTACCAGCTTTGCGAGCCACTGCCGCTTGCGGCGTATTCATAACTCCCCTGCCCCCCCTTACCTTAAGGGGGAATTCATATCTCCCCCTTAAGATAAGGGGGATTTAATGGGGTTATGAACTTCTGACCGCTTTTCCAACTTCGATTCAGGCGGTGCTAACCCAGCAAGGTCTCTTACCTTAACAGGATTTCTTGTACTTCCCCTTTAAAATAAGGGGACTAGAGGGGTTATTTGCCACGGTGCTGGAATCTTTTTGGAGCAGCTTGGTGCCGAGGGAGGGACTCGAACCCACACTCCTTTTCCAGGAAGCGGATTTTAAGTCCGCCGCGTCTACCATTCCGCCACCTCGGCTCGCCTTCATTGTAAACTGTGCCAGAGATCCAGTCAAAACCAGTCTCTGTTTTTATGTGTGTCTTTCTTTTCCTGGCTGACTTGAACATCAAATACCGGAATACAGAAACTGGCAAGCTTGAGTTTGGAATTTTTGGGTCATTGAGGCTGTGATATTGCGTAGGATTTAGTGCTTGAGATTTAGGATTTCTGACTCGGAGAAAGGCGGCGGGCGGATTCGAACCGCCGTATCGGGGTTTTGCAGACCCCTGCCTTAACCACTTGGCTACACCGCCATAAGAACTTGCTAAATATTGGAGCGGAAGACGGGATTCGAACCCGCGACCTCTTCCTTGGCAAGGAAGCATTCTAACCGCTGAACTACTTCCGCCCAGGATAGATTTTACCGCCTTTTTCCAGCCCCCGCAAGCTAAACTTCACCACAAAATAGGGGAATTAATCATGGTGCCGAGGGGGAGATTTGAACTCCCACGGGCTTTCGCCCACCACCCCCTCAAGATGGCGTGTCTACCAGTTCCACCACCTCGGCACTGTGCCCTCGAAAAGCTCTTTCTCCGCTGTGAATGTTGACTTCCTAGCAGGGGTGGCAGGATTCGAACCCGCGACCTGCGGTTTTGGAGACCGCTGCTCTAACCAAGCTGAGCTACACCCCTGAAGCTAGCTAATTATATCAAAAATACCCCTGGGGCGACTCGAACGCCCGACACGCGGTTTAGGAAACCGCTGCTCTATCCAACTGAGCTACAGGGGCACTGGTCTCTTCATTGTAAACCGTACCAAGCTTGAAGTCAAAAGTAGTAGGGTATGTGGATAGTCTGTGAAAAGACGTAATCAGTTTTGAATTGGTGGAGATAGGGGGATTCGAACCCCCGACCCCTGCGATGCGAGCGCAGTGCTCTCCCGACTGAGCTATATCCCCTCAAATTCAATTTTACCAATGCTTCAACCTGCGGGTCAATTTGACCCTGCCTTGCCCATGTCTGTTGCCCTTGCTATACTGAGCTAGCTATGGACTACGAAATCGTCATCGGCCTAGAAGTTCACACCCAGCTACTAACCAAAAGTAAAATGTTTTGTAGCTGCAGCGCTGATTATGCCAGCGCTCCTCCCAATACCCTTGTCTGCCCCATCTGCCTGGGCTTACCTGGCGTTCTGCCCGTCATCAATAAGAAAGCTGTGGAATACACCATAATGACTGCTCTGGCTTTAAACTGCACCATCCCGGAATACACCAAATTCGACCGCAAGAACTATTTCTATCCGGACTTAATGAAAGGCTACCAGATTTCCCAATACGATGCCCCTATCGGAAAAGGCGGCTGGCTGACTATTGATAGTAACGGCAAGCGTAAGAAAATCAGCATCACCCGAGTACATCTGGAAGAAGATGTCGCCAAATCGTGGCACAGGGGAGATTATAGTCTGATAGATGTCAACCGCTCCGGGGTGCCTTTGATGGAGATTGTGAGCGAGCCGGAAATAAGCTCGCCTGAAGAAGCTCGCGACTATCTGATGAAGTTGCGGAATATCCTGCGTTATCTCGGAGTCTCTACCGGCAATATGGAAGAAGGCAGCTTCAGATGCGATGCCAACATAAGCGTACGACCAGCGGATAGCAGGAAGCTTCTGCCCAAGGTAGAAGTCAAGAATATGAACAGCTTCAAAGCAGTCTATCAAGCCCTGGAATACGAAGCCAAGCGGCAGATAAAGGTGCTGGAAGAAGGCGGGCAACTGGTACAGGAGACTAGAGGATGGATAGAAGAACAAGGAATAACGGTAACCCAGAGAACCAAGGAATACGCTGACGATTACCGGTATTTTCCGGAACCAGATTTACCACCCTTGGTTTTGGATCGTGCCTGGATCAGGGAAATCAAAGCCAAGCTCCCCGAGCTACCTGAAGCGAGAAGAGACCGGTTTATGAGTCAATACGGCTTGCCTTTGTACGACGCCAATATTCTAACCAACTCCAAAGCTATGGCAGATTATTTTGAAAACTGCGTCAAGTTAACAGGCACTAACAAAGCCAAGATGGTCAGTAACTGGCTTTTAGGAGATTTCAGCCGATTACTTAACGCTACCGATACTGAAATAGAAAATGTTAAAATAACTCCGCAACGGCTAGCAAAATTACTTGCCCTAGTAGATAATGGCGACATCAGCGGACCGGTAGCTAAAGCAGTGCTGGAAGAGATGTTCCACACTGGCAAAGGAGCCGGCGAGATTGTAGCAGAGAAGAAGCTGAGCCAGATTAGCGACGCTAGCGAAATAAGAGAAGTGGTAAAACAAGTGATAGCTAATAATGCCACAGCGGTAGCAGATTATACTTCGGGCAAACAGCAAGCTCTGACGTTCATCGTAGGGCAAGTAATGAAAGCTACCAAAGGGAGAGCTAACCCTGGTATAGTAAGAGAGATTATTATTCATGAGTTAGGAGGTAAATAAATTGCCTACTTATCTTTTAGTGGCTCAGCTACTAGTAGCAATAGCGTTAACTGCCAGTGTTATATTTCAGCTACGTGGCGGAGGAATAGGGGGGATCTTCGGACAAGCTGATTCAGTATATCGAACCAGACGAGGGATAGAAAGTACCCTTTTTAAACTGACCATAATCTTAGCTATTGTACTAGTAATTTTGGCTACTTTAGTCGTTGCCCAGTCCTGATTCACATGAGCGTCATAATAACCTTGACCACCGACTTTGGTTATAACGATGCTTATGTGGGTGCTATGAAGGGCGCTATCTTAAGCATCAACCCTGAAGCTCATATTGTAGATATCACTCATTCTATTGAGCCCCAGAACATACTTCAGGCTGCTTTTATACTGAGCACTGCTTATCGCTATTTTCCCAAACAGACAGTCCATCTGGCTATCGTTGACCCTGGCGTCGGCAGTGAACGGCACGGAATAATACTAAAAACACCTACAGCTATCTTTGTCGCCCCCGACAATGGCATTCTCAGCTACGTCATCGCAGATCTATTTGCTATTGATGAACACTCGCTGGACGAACCTGGTCGCGAACTTACAGAGGTAGTCTTTAAAACAGGGCTGGAGGCAGCGGCTATCACTGATCCGCGCTTCTGGCGACATCCGGTTAGCCCAACTTTCCATGGCAGAGATATCTTTGCTCCCGTAGCTGCCGGTCTCTCCCTAGGTATCTCACTCTACGAATTTGGAGAGAAAATCAACTCGCTTCATATCTTTCCTATACCGAAGCCATATCTCGACTCAGAGGGTAATTTGGTTGGAAAGGTTTTGCATATTGACCACTTCGGCAACTTAATCACCAACGTTAGAAACAGCGATTTGCCTGGAAAGAATGTAACGGTTGATGTGGCTGACTATCGTATCCAAGGTGTCAGCGATTACTATGCGCAGAAGGAAGGGCTAATGGCTATTGTGGGTAGCAGTGGCTATTTGGAAATAGCGCTGAGGGACGGCAACGCTTGCCAATTTCTGGGTGCCACAGTAGGAGATAAAGTGAAGGTAATCGTGACCACTTAGCGAGAACTACATAATATGTCAGTCCATCTCACCACGCTCAGTGAAAATAC
>OGCI01002173.1_pt1 | contig 13790 bp, 12 predicted proteins | sample 1570021 | NCBI WGS metagenome assembly OGCI01 (sample SAMN06264664, study PRJEB24512) | hot springs metagenome | isolation source: Hot spring water | place: South Africa: Tshipise | collected 2015-06-21 | reverse complement strand
AAAACTGAAGCGAGAGTAGATTTGCCTGAACCATTTGGTCCCATTATAGCATGAACTTCACCAAAATTTACATTCAGGTCTATTCCTTTAAGAATTTCATTTCCGTTTATACTCGCATGTAAATTTTTAATTTCTAATAACATTATATCTCCTTTTTAATTTTTAATTTCATTTTTGATGTAACAATGAGCCTTACTGTCGTCAGAAAAACTTGTCAAAGTTTGACAATCATCCTTCGACAAGCTCAGGATGAAAAACTATCCTACACTTCCCTCTAAACTAATACTCAAAAGTTTTTGTGCTTCAACTGCAAACTCCATTGGTAATTCAGCCAAAACTTCTTTAACATAGCCATTAACTATCAAATTTACAGCATCTTCTTTTGCTATTCCTCTCTGATTCAAATAAAATATTTGATCTTCACCAATTTTAGAAGTTGTAGCTTCGTGTTCGACTTGTGCAGATGGATTATTAATTTCAAGATAAGGAAAAGTATGAGCTCCACATTTATCACCAATTAAAAGAGAATCACACTGAGAAAAATTTCTTGAGTTGTCAGCTTTTTTACCAATTTTAACAAGCCCGCGATAACTATTGTTGCTTCTTCCAGCAGAAATTCCTTTAGATACAATTGTACTTTTCGTATTCTTACCAATGTGAATCATCTTTGTGCCGGTATCAGCTTGCTGAAAATTATTTGTAACTGCTACTGAATAAAATTCTCCTATCGAGTTATCTCCCTGTAGAATGCAACTTGGATATTTCCAGGTAATCGCCGAACCTGTTTCTACTTGTGTCCAGGAAATTTTAGAATTTACACCTTTACATAAACCTCTTTTAGTAACGAAATTGTAAATACCTCCTTTTCCTTCTTTATCACCCGGATACCAGTTTTGAACAGTGGAATATTTTATTGTTGCGTTGTCCATTGCAATCAATTCAACTACTGCTGCGTGAAGTTGATTTTCATCTCTAATCGGAGCTGTACAGCCTTCAAGATAACTAACATAAGAGCCTTCATCAGCCACTATTAAAGTTCTTTCAAACTGGCCGGTTTCAGAAGCATTTATTCTGAAGTAAGTTGAAAGCTCCATTGGACAACGTACTCCTTTCGGAACATAAACAAAAGACCCATCGCTGAAAACTGCAGAATTTAAGCTTGCATAAAAATTATCAGTATATGGAACAACGCTACCCAAATATTTTTTTATCAATTCAGGATGCTCTTTGATTGCTTCAGACATTGAGCAGAAAATAATTCCAAGCTCTTTGAGTTTATCCTTGAAAGTAGTAGCAACAGAAACAGAATCAAAAACCGCATCTACAGCTACACCAGCTAACATCATCTGTTCTTCTAAAGGAATTCCAAGTTTGTTGTATGTCTCCCTGATAGCCGGATCAATTTCATCAAGCGAATTATATTTTGGTTTTGTCTTAGGCGCTGAATAATAAGAAATATCCTGATAATCAATTGCATCATATTTAACATTTGGCCATTTTGGTTCTTCCATTGTTAACCAATGGCGGTAAGCTTTTAATCTCCATTGAGTCATCCATTCCGGCTCACCTTTCTTAGACGATAACTGTCTAATTATATCCTCATTCAATCCTTTAGGCAATTTGTCTTCTTCAATCTCAGTAACAAATCCGTATTTGTATTCACGATTTGCCAGCTCTTCTATTTTTTGGGTTTCGGTTACACTCATTATCTCTCCGATTAGATTTTATTAACTAATCAAATTTATTTAATCTTTACAAAATTGTCAAGATTATTCATTAACAGAGGATTTTTCATATTAGTTCAAGTCATTTGAATTAATTGGTTACATTATGTCATTAAAATTAGTTTAATATCAGGGTTAAGTATTTAATTATTCAATTATGAGTAATTTTAATACATACTTAAAATTCATTTTAATTGTTTTTTGGTCAATTATCGGTTAATTTTGGGCAAATAATAAAAGAATTACTCATTGAGCGAACAAAACGAAAATAAAAGTGTAGTCCCTTCATCAGAAGGTAATATAAGCAGACCTTCAAATTGGCGAAAAGGCAGAAGAAGATTCTATCCAAAGAAAAAGTCTATCCCGAATGGTGACAAGAACAAATCGGAAGTTTCATTTAAAACATCATTTAAGAAAATTTCTATAATAGTACCTTTGTACAATGAGGAAGAATCTTTACAACCATTAGTAAACGAAATTAGAAAAGCTCTTAGACCTTTGAATACTTCATATGAAGTTTTATTAATAGATGATGGAAGCAATGATAAATCTCTTAGTGTAATAAAAGAAATAGTCAGAACTGATAATAGATTTAAATTTATTAGTTTTAGGAAGAATTATGGTAAATCAGCAGCTCTTCAGGTTGGATTTAAGAATGCAACTGGGGATGTTGTAATTACAATGGACGCTGATCTACAAGACGATCCTAATGAGATTGCTAATTTGATAAAAAAATTAGAAGAAGGTTACGACCTTTGCTCCGGTTGGAAAAAACAGAGATTTGATCCATTCATTAAGAAATTTTCATCAAGATTTTTCAATTTTGTGACAAGAATTATCAGTGGGATTAATATTCACGATTTTAATTGTGGGTTAAAAGCATATCGAGCCGACGTAATAAAAAATATTAAAGTTTACGGTGAATTACATAGATATATTCCTGTGCTCGCTAAATGGCAAGGGTTCACAGTAACGGAAGCAGTGGTTAAACATCACCCAAGAAGATATGGCAAAACTAAATTCGGGATTTCAAGATTCTTCAAAGGTTTCATTGATTTAATTACTGTTGTTTTTGCTACCAGATATATTAAAAGACCAATGCACTTTTTTGGTTTTTTTGGTGCTCTAGCTTTCTTTATTGGTATTATAGTAAATTCTTATTTATCCTATTTGTGGATTACTGGTCAACCATTAAGTAACAGACCGATGTTATTCTTAGGTATTCTTTTAATTATTGTTGGTGTACAATTTTTCTCCGTTGGACTTTTAGGTGAAATGATTGTTCACAGCACTATGAACGACCGCGAATATGTAATTAAAGATAGAAATATTTAATACCTACCTTAAATGAAATACGATCCGGTTAAAAATGTTTTTGCTTCGGTAATTAAAAAAATACCTTTTCTTCGAATTGCATTTTACAAACTACTCGATTTAGTATTTCTTCGTTCTTGGTATGTTAGAAGAGAACTGAAAAAAATCCGTTTATTATTTGGAGAAGAAGAGATATCTATTCTCGATGCCGGAACAGGGTTTGGGCAGTACACTTATTTTATGTTTCGGAATATGAATCCTTGTAAAATCATTGCTATTGATATTAAAGAAGATTGGATTCAAGATTGCCAAAATTTTTTTTCAGCAAAAGAGATAAAAAATGTAGAGTTCTTGGTTGAAGACTTAACTGAAATAAATTATGAGAAAAAATTTGATTTAATTGTTTGCGTTGATGTGATGGAACATATTCAAGATGATGTTAAAGTATTCAAGAATTTTTACAATGCATTAAAGACTAATGGTTATTTGCTGATTAATACTCCATCAATTTTCGGTGGAAGTGATGTTCATGATGAAGAAGACGAAAGTTTTATCGGTGAACACGCAAGAACAGGTTATTCAAAAGAAGATTTTGAAAGTAAACTTCATCCGATTGGATATACAACTTATCAATCAAAATACACTTATGGTTTTTGGGGAGATAAAGCATGGCGTATCGGAATAAAATATCCAATGCTTTTACTCAATCTCAGTAAGTTATTTTTTTTAATTCTTCCATTTTATTATTTATTAACTTTTCCTTTTTTTATCACAATGATGTATTTAGATTTTTACTCAGAAAATAAAATTGGTTCGGGAATCAATTTCATTGCATTGAAAAAAGATTAACGGAGAAATAATGGCTAAACAAAAAAATATTGTTAAAACTTCCAAGCAAAGTGAAGAGTCTTTTTTATCCAAATTCGCTTTGAATAACATAATACCACAAAAGCATCATCCTTGGATTGTTATTCTGGTTATTTTCATTTTATTTCTGATTTTTCTTAACCCACTTTATTTCGGAAATAAGACTTTCGAGTCTGGTGACATAATAACAATGGAAAGTATGAAAACTTATCTCGAAAAAGATAGAGAAGGCTTTTCATTATGGAATCCTTATATTTTCGCTGGAATGCCTGCCTACGCTTTAAGCACTGAACCAACTTGGTTTAATATCATTTATACTATCTACACAACTATCAGAACGGGATTTGCTTCGCTATTCTCAGTTCAATATGCAATGTGGAGTTTTTATTTAATCGTTTTGACAATTACTTCATTCTTATTAATGAGATACTTGACCAAAAATACTTTAGTAAGTCTGTTTACCGCTCTTGCAACTTCTTTCTCAACAGGAATCATTGTATTTCTTTATATTGGTCACGTAACGAAATTAACTTCACTTTGTATGTATCCTCTGATGTTCCTTCTCATCTTGAGGTTGAAAGAAAAATTCACGCTTTTAGATTTTCTTTTATTAGTAGTAACACTTCAGATTTTAATTCAAGGATTCCACGTTCAGATTATTTTTTACATTTTTTTCGCCACAGCAATTTACTTCATTTATTTCCTAATTAGGCATTTTATTAAAAAGGAGAAAGATCAACTCAAAGGATTAGTAAAAGCTGGTTTCTCTGTAATATTTGCTATCATTATTGCACTTCTGATTCAATCTGATAATTTCACTCAGATTTATGAATATACTCCATACTCTACACGCGGAACAGAAAGCATTATTGAAAAATCAAATCCGAAAACAGCAAAATCTGAATCAGATTATTATGAATATCATACAGAATGGTCATTTTCAGTTGGAGAAGTTCTTACATTTATTGTTCCATCTTATTATGGCTTCGGAAATTCTACTTATAAAGGTCCGCTAACAAATAATCAACCTGTGGAAGTTAACACATACTTTGGTCAAATGAGATTTGTTGATGTAGCAATGTACATGGGCATTTTGATTTTCTTCCTCGGCATTTATGCTATGATAGTTTTAAGAAAAAATCCTCTTGTTCAATATTTAACAATTTTGGTTATCATTTCACTTTTAATTTCTTTTGGTAAAAATTTTTCAATCTTTTTTGATTTGATGTTTTACTACTTCCCCTACTTTAATAAGTTCAGAGTTCCATCAATGATTTTGGTTTTGATACAAATAAACCTACCTATCCTCGCTGGTCTTGGATTGATGAACATTTTATCATTAAGAGAAAAAAAAGATGAAAAAATTAAAGTAATCTTAAGAAACATTAGTTTGGGAATTTCAGCAGTTTTTTTATTAACTATCTTACTTAATTCTGCTATTTCTAATTGGTTCATTGAGAGAATAAACTCATACGCTGATACTCTTCAGAATTCTCAGTTAGCTCAACAGTATAAAGTTCTCGCTGATTACACTTCACAGATGTTTGTTACAGATTTAATATTTGCTGTCTTATTCTTAACAATTTGTTCTTGGAGTATCTTCCTTTATTATCAAAGAAAATTTTCTGCTGATATTTTAATTTTAGTTTTCATAATTGTTACAATGACAGACCTTTGGAGAATTGATTCAAGAGGAGCGAAGTATATTGACAATCCTGATATCAAGAGCATTTTCGCTGAGCCTGATTATGTTACCTTCATTAAATCTCAAAATGATAAAGAGCCTTTCAGAATTTTCAATGCTAAACAGGATGGTTCGCCTGGTTCATTAAATAACAATACTAATTTCCATGCATATTTTCTATTAGAAGATTTTTATGGTTATTCGGGAATTAAACCACGTGCTTATCAGGATTATATGGATGTTGTTAATCCAATAAATCGTTACTTATGGAATATGTTGAATGTTAAATATTTAATCACTGATAAACCTGCTTCATTACCGGGGTTAAAAGAGCTGTTCGCTTCGCAAAAAAGTTTTGTTTACCTGAACGAATCTCGTTTACCAAGAGTGTTTTTCGTAGATAAGATAGAAAACATTTCGCCTCTTGATTTTCTTAATCAGTTTAGAGACGGACTTATTGATCCGAAGCGAATCGGAATTGTTGAAGGTGAAATACCAAAAGTAGATGCTCCTGATTCTTCTGCGAATATAAAAATTTTAAAATATGATGAGGCATTGATTGAGGCAGAAATTACTGCCAACGGTAATAACTTTATTTTTATCGGAAATACTTATCACCCGGGTTGGAAAGCAACCGTAAATGGCAATGAAACAAAAATCTTCAAAACAAATCACGGATTTTTAGGACTTGTCGTCCCAAAAGGAAATAATAAAGTTAAAATTGAATACGCACCTGAAAGTTTCTTCCTTGCAAGAAACGTTTCTTTAGTTCTCAGCAGTCTGGTTGTTTTAGGATTATTATTAACGATTATTCTTGATTTAATCAGAAAGAAAAAAAATCAATCAATTGGATAATACAGATACAAAAATAAATTTCAGTTCATCTGGCTTTAAAAAGTATTTTATAAATACAGGGTGGATGTTCTTTGAAAAGATCTTAAGAATTCTTCTTGCTTTTACTGTATCTATTTTTCTTGCAAGATACTTGGGACCTTCTGAATACGGATTATTTAATTATGTATTAAGTTTCACCGGTTTATTTACAATTCTATCTTCATTTGGAATTGAAAATATTTTAATCCGGGAATTAGTACAGAATCCAAGCAAGGCAAATGAACTTTTAGGAACTGGTTTCAGATTAAGAATTATTGGTTCTTTTATTTCCATCATACTTACACTAATCACCGCCTTATTAATCGAAGAACCTTTGTCAACATTAATATTAATTGTCATCATTTCTTCCGGAACAATTTTTCAATCTATGATGGTTGTTGAACAATATTTTCAAGCTAAAGTTGAGGCAAAGAAAAATGTTATTGCTCAATCAACTTCTTTTTTTCTGACATCTTTGCTAAAAATTATTTTTATTTTATCAGAACAGCCATTAGTTATGATTGTGTTTGCTCACACCAGTGAATTCATTTTCCTTTCAATCGGTTATTTCATTATCTACTGCAAAACGGGGAATAAATTCAATCAATGGTTTTTCAATCTGCAAACAGCAAAAAGTATGTTCAAAGATTCCTGGCCTTTGATGCTATCAGGATTGGTAATTTCAATTTATATGAAAATTGATCAGGTGATGATTAAAAATATGATGTCTTCTACCGATGTTGGGTATTATGCAGCAGCAGTAAAATTAAGTGAGGCGTGGTATTTTATCCCAATGACAATCAGTGCGTCTCTATTCCCAGCAATAATTAATGCAAAATCATTAGGAAAAGAATTTTACTTCAATCGCTTACAAAAGCTTTATGATTTATTAGCCGCAATAGCAATAGGAATAGCAATTCCTATCACAATTTTTTCTGATTTAATTATAAAAATCATATTCGGAAATGAATTTATGCCTGCCTCGACTGTTTTAACAATTTATATCTGGGCAGGTGTTGGAACTTTTTTAGGGGTTGCAAGCAGCCAATATTTAATCAGCGAAAATTTAACTAAGTTATCATTCTACAGAACACTCATTGGAATGATAGTAAACGTGTTATTAAACATTTTCTTAATACCAATTTATGGAATCAATGGTGCTGCTTTTGCAACATTGGTATCATACACTCTTGCAACATTCTCAATCGGAATTTCAAAGGTTACATTCGAACAAATGATAATGATGATTAAATCAGTATTTTTAATAAATCTTGTTAAAGAATTTTATAAGTATGTCTCTAAGTCTAAAAGAAAAAGTTAATACGATTTTCTATTTTATTACCCATCCTTCAGCGTTGAAGATGGTTTTATCATTGAGTGAATCCGGATATTTAAGAGATGAAGGATGGTTCAAATCTTTCGACTTGAAACAACCATTAGATAGATATAGTAATCCGATTCCATGGTTTACATATCCAGCAATTGAATTTCTGAGAGAAAGATTAAAAAAAGATATGTGTGTTTTTGAATATGGTTGTGGAAATTCTACACTGTTTTTTTCCGAAAGAGTGAATGAAATAATTTCTGTTGAAACAAACTTCGATTGGTATAATAAAATTAAACAGAAGTTGAATTCAAATTGTAATCTTATCATCTATAACGAAAAATCTGCTTTTGAGTATGCTGAGACAATTAAACAGTTTAATAAAAATTTCGATATAATTATCGTTGATGCGATAAAACGAAATGAGGTCATAAAAGTTGCTGTTGATTATCTTAATCCAACGGGCGTGTTAATACTTGATAATTCGAATGTTGATGAATATAAAGAAGGTATTGATTTTATGTTAAATAAGGACTTCAAAAAATTAGATTTCTGGGGAATACAAGCCGGATATTTCAATAAAACCTGCACTACAATTTTTTATAAATCAGATAATTGTCTAGGAATATGAATAACTTAGCTCCGATTGCATTATTCGTTTATGCCAGACCACAAGAAACATTAAAAACAATCGAAGCACTTAATAAAAACTTCCTTGCATCAGAATCAATACTTTATATTTTTTCAGATGGGCCTAAAGGAGAAAAGGACCTGAGCAATGTTTTAGAGGTGCGAAAACTGATTAGAAGCTTACAAACAGGATTCAGCAGCGTTGAAATAATTGAAAGAGAGAAAAACTTAGGACTCGCAAATTCAATTATCAGCGGTGTTTCGGAAGTTCTTGATAAGCATAATAAAATAATTGTGATGGAAGAAGATCTTGTGTCTTCACCTAACTTTCTGAACTTTGTGAATGAATCATTAAATAAATATGAAAATGAAAAAAAAGTTTTTTCTGTTACTGGTTACACCTATCAAATCCAAGTTCCTCAAGATTATTCATTCGATAATTACTTTACTCCAAGATGTGAATCACTCGGTTGGGGAACATGGAAAGACCGATGGATTAAAGCTGATTGGGAATTGAAAGATTTTAGAGCTTTCTTGTCGAACAAAAAATCTATAAAAGATTTTTCAAAAACAGGAAACGATTTATTTGGTATGCTCTTAAAACAACAGTTAGGTAAAGTTGATTCGTGGGCAATTAGATGGTGTTATGCTCACTTTCAAAACAATGCTTTATGTTCTTATCCTATCAAATCAAAAATTACTCATATAGGTGAAGGTGGTTATGCAACCCACGTTAAAAAAGAATTAAAGTTTCTTGATACAGAATTAGATAGTGAACTTAAAATCTCTTATGATTTTTCAACTAAGATTGAAATTGAGTATGAGATTTTTGATCAATTCAAGCTTTATTTTAAGAGAAGCATATCGAACAAAATTAGAAATATTTTTCTGCGATGGTTTATTCTATATAATTCCAAATTTTCAGGTAAATAATATTTAATAAATTATCTGTTCCGACGTTATAGCAAAATATAAATGGAATCAGTTTATTTAAATTTATAAATTCATCTTGTCTGAAAAGATTTTACAAAACATAGTAACAGCCCAAATATCCTTATCTTTGCAAAAATAAATTTTCCTAAATATGAGTGGAATTGACAAACCATCAGTAAACGATAATCGTAACTATGATTATTCGGGCTTTGCGGAGTTCGAAAGACCTGATTATAAATTCATCGTTGAATTGGTTGAAAATAATTCAAAGGTAGTTGATCTTGGTTGTGGTAATGGAAGTTTAATTCAAAAGTTAATGATTGAAAAAAATGTGATAGCAAAAGGGATAGAAATTTCTGAAAGCGGAGTTAAGATTTGTAAAGAAAAAGGTCTTGAAGTTTATCAAGGAAGAATAGATGAAAAACTCAATTTTAATGATAATGAATTCGATTTTTCAATCTGTCACATTACTATTCAGATGGTAATGTATCCCGAAGTTTTACTAAAAGAAATGAAAAGAATTTCTAAATATCAGATTATCTCATTTCCAAACTTTGCTTTCTATAAAAACCGACTTGAATTACTTCTAAAAGGTAGAATGCCTAAAAAAATGTTATTCGGATATTCTTGGTTTAACACGGGACATATCCATCAATTATCGATCAAAGATTTTGAAGAATTGGTAAAAACCATTGGTGGAATTGAAATCATCAAAAAGTGCTTTATAAAGAGTAATTCTTATAAGGATAGATTTGTTTTGCTTTTACCAAATTTATTTATGCAGTTCCCTATTTTCCTATTGAGAAAGACTGATGAAACTGATTGATAAAGTATTGAATCATCCTCTTCTATTAGAAAAGCCACCAGTGCTAATTGATATCGGAGCTTCAGAAAATCTAAACTCGAAATGGAAATCGTTTGCAAGATACTCTATTTGCATTGCATTCGATGCGGATGATAGAGATTTTTCAATTTCTTCAAGAGACAACGCAGGATTTAAAAAACTTCATAAGATAAACCGAATAGTTTCGAACAAAGAATCAAAATCAGATAAATTTTATTTAACTAAATCACCTTACTGTTCAAGCTCATTAAAACCAGATCTATCATCTCTTTCAAATTATACTTTTTATGATAAGTTCGAAATTGTATCTGAGAAAGTCTTGCCTTCAGTTAGAGTAACTGACATTTTGAAAGAATTGAACATTGAATACGTTGATTGGTTCAAATCAGATAGTCAAGGAACTGACTTAAGATTGTTTCTTGATTTAGGAGAAGAAACTTATCAAAATGTAAAAGTAGCTGAGTTTGAACCGGGAATAATTGATGCGTACATAGAAGAAGACAAATTGATTGATGTATTAAAAAAACTAAATGAACTAAATTTTTGGTGCAGTGATTTTACTATAAAAGGTAGCGTACGAATGAATTATAATTTGTTGAATTACATTTCGAATAATGATTTGCTAAAAAAATTGATTCAACTCTCATTAAAGCCAAGTCCGGGATGGGCTGAACTGGTGTTTTTTAATTCTTTCAAAGAGATTAATTCATTAAGAGATCATTTGCTTGGTTGGGTTTTTTCAATCTCTCAGAAACAATACGGTTTTGCTTTTGAATTAGCTGATAAAGCAAGAAAAAATTTTAATGATCCGATTACAAATGAACTATTTAATAAAACTAAAAATTTAATTAAATACAGAATGTTTAATAAAAATTTAATTACGCAACTTGTTAAAAGTAAATTTTAATGATATACAATTTTTGCACATTATTCGATTCAAATTATTTATCAAGAGGAATCGCTTTATATCGCTCTCTCGAACAGTATTGCGAAAATTTTCACCTTTATATTTTTGCTTTTGATTCGATTAGTTATCGAATCTTAAAGAAATTGAACTTACAAAAAGCAACCATAATCTCCCTTGCAGAATTTGAAGATGAAAAACTAATCGAAGTCAAACCAACACGAACAATTGCTGAATACTGTTGGACTTCAACTTCATCAACTATCCTTTATGTTTTAGAAAACTTTAATGTTGATAACTGCACTTACGTTGATGCTGATGTTTATTTCTATTCTTCCCCAAAACCAATTTTTGATGAGTTAGGGAATAAATCTATTCTAATCACAGAGCATAGATATTCACCTCAGTACAATAAAGAACTAAAAGCAGGTAAATACTGTGTGCAGTTTGTAACATTTAGAAAAGATGAAAATGGATTAAAAGCATTAAAATGGTGGAGAGATAGATGTATTGAGTGGTGTTATGCAAGATATGAAGATGGAAAGTTTGGGGATCAGCTATATCTTAATGATTGGACAGAACGATTTGAAGGTGTTCATGTGATGAAACATCTCGGTGGTGGATTAGCTGCGTGGAATGTTCAACAATATGAATTTACTAAGATAGATGATAAACTTTTTGGAAAGGAAATTTCTACTGGAAATGAGTTTGAAGTTATTTTCTATCATTTTCATTACTTAAAATTTTTGCAAAATGGAAAAATTGAATTAGGACGACGCAAACTTTCAGAAAATGTGATTAACATTTTTTATAAAAACTACATTAAAGAACTTGAAAAAATTAGCAACGAAATTTCAAAACTTGATTCTACCTTCGATCCAAATGGCTCTGTTAATTCGCAGATTAGCTGGAAGACTCCAATTCTATATATTTACAGAAAACTTCTCGGAGTTTATAACATTTATAACAAATCAAAACTTTTGGATGGTTAATGGCAAAGCTAATTAAGTTGAAAACATTTTCTGATAAAAGAGGAAATCTCACTGTAATTGAAGATCAAATTCCTTTTGAAATAAAAAGAGTTTTTTACATTTATGGTGTGGATGATTCTGTTCGTGGCGGACACAGACATAAAACTACCAGACAAGCAGCCGTGTGTATCCACGGAAGTTGTATTGTTTCAAACAATGACGGTACAAAAAAGGAAGACTTTGTTCTTGATCATCCAAGCAAATGTTTAATACTCGAAACCTACGATTGGCACACAATGCATCATTTTACTCCAGACGCTGTTTTACTTGTTTTTGCAAATACAAAATTTGATCCAAACGATTACATTTTTGATGAATACAAATGATCTATTACGAGAATTTATTTCATTCGAATTCAAAGTTCCTCAAAGAGTACGAGCAAAAGTTTAATCAGGTTTTAAATTCAGGTTGGTTCATTTTAGGGAACGAAGTCAGCAATTTTGAAAATCAATTCGCTGGTTATCATAATGTCAGATTTTGTGTTGGTGTTGCTTCTGGTTTAGATGCATTAACATTATCCCTTCTTTCAAGTGGTATTGAAACAAAGAGCGAGGTCATTGTTCCATCAAATACTTACATCGCAACAATTCTTTCTATTCTTCATTCAAATATGATTCCTGTTTTGGTTGAACCTGATATAAAGACTTATAATATTGATCCGGATAGAATTGAGGAAAAAATAACATCAAGAACTAAAGCTATTATGATTGTTCATCTTTATGGTAAAAGTTGCGATATGGACAAAATACTTAGGATATGCAGAAAATATAATTTAATTCTAATTGAAGACTGCGCTCAGTCTCATGGAGCAAAATATAAGAATCAATTGACCGGAACATTTGGCGAGTTTGGAGCTTTTAGTTTTTATCCCACTAAGAATTTAGGAGCCTTAGGTGACGCAGGAGCAGTTATAACAAATAATGAGCAATATAATGAAAGACTAAAGATGCTCAGAAATTATGGTTCGCACAAAAAATATCACAATGAACTTGTAGGTTTCAATTCACGTCTCGATGAAATTCAGGCAGCTCTACTTTCAGTTAAACTAAAATTTCTGGATGAAATAAATAATCATAAAAGAAAATTAGCAGGAATTTATCTTGATAATCTGAAAGATGAATTTGTTAAGCCAGTTTTTGATGAAAATTATTTCGATGTTTATCACATCTTTAATATCAGACATCCAAAGAGAGATCAGCTGAAGGAGTATCTTTTAAAGAATGAAATACTAACAGAGATTCATTATCCTGTTCCTCCTCATAAACAAAAGGCTATGCAAGGAATAATAAATGGAGATTTTCCGATAGCTGAAGAGATTCACAATACAACTTTAAGTTTGCCGTGTTCATTTGGACATACAGAGGATGATATTTATAAAGTTGTTGAAGTAATGAATAAATTCTGAGAAAAATTATTTGAGAATATTTGAAAGTTCAGCGGCAATATTCTTTCTGTTAAAGTCCATAATTTTTTCTGAGTTGAGTTCAACATTAAATTTTGTTTCAAAAAAAGAGCTGACATGATCATTATAATCGTACATTCTTCCTGCCGAAGTTTTTTGTAGTATTCTTTCCACTTCTTTATTGTCATTTCCAAATGCTATTATTGGTTTTCCTACTCGCAGATATTCAAAAAGTTTTCCGGGAACATGTCTTTTCTCAG
>OGCI01002172.1_pt1 | contig 13810 bp, 12 predicted proteins | sample 1570021 | NCBI WGS metagenome assembly OGCI01 (sample SAMN06264664, study PRJEB24512) | hot springs metagenome | isolation source: Hot spring water | place: South Africa: Tshipise | collected 2015-06-21 | reverse complement strand
TAATCTTTGTTATTTTCGCTTGTCTATAATTCAATACTCTCAACTTCATTTCTGAATAAGCCTGTTAGGTTAACTGATTTACTGTGTACCAGAATATATATAATTCAACACATGGTTAGATTTTAAATTTTAAATTATATTTTGATTTTTGATATTTGAAGTTAGATGTTTTATATTTTAAGCAAGTTTCATTCTCGGAATTCTGTCGAGGTTTTCGATATTATCAACAAATAGATTTTTCTTTGCTTTAAAAGAAGCAACTACACCAATCATTGCCGCATTATCACCATTTAGATATTTAAAAGGAGGAAAAAAAACCTGACCATTGATTTTTTTTGCTAATTGACGAAATCTTTTTCTTAAATATAAGTTATTGGCAACACCACCAACCAGCAAAAGGCGATTAATCTTAGTTTGAAAAATCGCTTTTTCGGTTTTTTTAATTAAGCTATCAAAAACAGCTTCTTGAAAAGATGAGGCTAATAAATATAAATTTTTAACTTTTTCTTCAGAAGAAAGTTTTTTTAGAAAATAAAAAAAAGAAGTTTTTAAACCAGAAAAGGAAAAATTTAGATTATCGCTTGATATTATTGGACGAGGAAAACGGTAGAAGTCTTGATTGTTGACTTTTTCTGCGAGTTTTTCAATTACTGGTCCTCCAGGATAGCCCAAACCTAAAAGTTTACCTGCTTTATCAAGAGCTTCACCAGCAGCATCATCAATCGTCTCTCCTATTATTTGATAGTTAAGATGATCTTTAAAAATCACCAATTCTGTGTGTCCTCCTGAAGCAATTAAAACTAGGTAAGGAAAGTTAAATTCAATGTTTGGATTACTATGTCGATTTTGAACAAAAGGAGAATATATATGTCCTTCTAAATGATTAACATTAATTAATTTTAATTGATGTTTTTTTGCTAATTCTTTTGATTTTTTGATACCGACCTCTAAAGCCACTGCCAAACCTGGTCCTTGGGTGACAGCAACTGTGTCAATTTTTTTATTAGGAAAGTCTTTTTTAAATCTTTTAACTGCTTCATTAATGAGAAAATCAATTCTTTGTTCATGTGCTCTTTTGGCAATTGAAGGAACCACGCCTCCCCATTTTCGATGAAGAAGAATTTGAGAATAAATTAGATTAACCAAAACTTTTCTTTCTTTAACAATGGCAATCGCGGTTTCATCGCAAGAAGTATCAATCGCTAAAATATTCATAAAAAGATTAACTTTTAATAATAATTTTTCTTTTTTTCTGAGTTAAATAACTCATTTTGATATAAATAACTTTAGCTTTTTTAGCAATTAAATTAAAAAAATCGGCACTTTTTTCTCCCCATTCAAAAACTAAAAGGTTATTTTTTTTAACAAGTTTTTCAATTTTCAGATATTTAAACTCTTCTTTATCATCGATATTATAGAGATCAAAATGAAAAAACTTTCCTTTAGTTATTAAATATTCATAAAAAATAACAAAACTAGGAGAAATTATATTTTCAATCTCAAAATATTCAGCCAGTCCCTTAACAAAAATAGTTTTTCCTACTCCTAATTCGCCTTCAATAATAATGGTTAATGGTTTGCTTAATCTATGAAAGTCTAATTTTTTAATCATTTTTTTGGCAATTTCTTTAGTTTGGTTTTCTGATTGAGAAATATATTCTTCTTGATTTTTCAGAAACTCAAAATCTCCTCGTCTTAACACTTTTATCTCTGGGAAACTAATATCAACTACTGTTGATGGCTTATTTCTAGGCAGTTTTCCTGCATCAACAATTAAATCAATCAGTTTTTTCTTATAATTTGGGAGTTGTTTTAAAAGACTAGCAATTGAATAATGGGGTTTTTTTCCTCCTAAATTAGCCGAAGTGGCGGTAATTGGTTTGCCAAAATTTTTAACTAAATCAATTATCGGTTGATAATTAATTAGTCTTAAACCTAAGGTTTTTTTCTCTGATTCCAAAAGGTGAGAAACTTTACCTTTGGATTTTAAAACCACTGTAAAACAACCAGGCAAGATTTCTTTTAAAATCTTTTCTTGGTTTTTATCAAAATAAACTAAATTTTTAATCATATGAAAATCAGAGACAAAAACAGAAATTGGTTTTCCTGGCGGTCGGTTTTTAAAAGTAATTAGTTTTTTGACTGCCTGCTCATTTTGAGCATCAACTAAAGCACCATAAACAGTATCTGAGGGAAAAACCACCAATCCTCCAGCAGTTAAGATTTTGACTGTTTCTTTAATTATTTCCGATAAATTGTTTGATTGAGTTTTCAATATCTTCATTGTTTAATTATTTTACTATACAAATAATAGTTTTAAGGTCTCTTTTATTTATTATTTTTTCTGATAAAATATATCATATGGCAAAAAACAACAATCATAAAAAACAGATTTTTAAAGAGTTTAAATTTAATTTAAATATAAAAAACGTTTTTTTAATTATCTTTGTTGGTCTTTTTTTATTCTCTATTTTTCAAAATCTAAGAACTGAGTTAAAAAATATTCTTCCAGAAAAACCTCTAACAACGGTTATTAATGAGGCTAAGCAAGGAAAGATAAAGAAGTTTGAGATAATAGAAAATAAAATAATTGTTTATTATAGAGATGAAAAGTTAGCGACAACTAATAAAGAATCCAATGATAGTTTAATTAAGATTTTAAAAGATAATCAGGTAAAAACTGATAAGATTGAGATTGTTGTTAAAAATATACAGACTTCAGCAGGATTTATTAATCTTTTGGCTAATTTATTACCAACAATTTTAATGATTGCTTTTTTTGTTTTTTTATTTCGTCAAGCTAAAGGAGCTCAAGACTCAGTTTTTTCCTTTGGTCAGTCAAGAGCAAAAAGATTTTCTAAGTCATTAATTAAGGTAAAGTTTGCTGATGTAGCTGGTGTTGATGAGGCAAAAAAAGAATTAGAGGAGGTGGTTGATTTTTTAAAACATCCAGAGAGATATAAAAAATTAGGAGCAAGAACTCCAAAAGGAGTTTTGTTAGTTGGACCTTCAGGTTGCGGAAAAACTTTGCTAGCTAAGGCGGTGGCTGGCGAAGCTAATGTACCATTTTTTTCTATTGCTGGTAGTGAGTTTATGGAGATGTTAGTTGGTATTGGTGCTGCTAGAGTAAGAGATCTTTTTGAAAATGCTAAAAAAAGCGCTCCATCAATAATCTTTATTGATGAGATTGATGCTATTGGTCGAGCCAGATCAATAAGTGTTTTACCATCTCATGATGAAAGAGAGCAGACTTTAAATCAGATTTTAGTGGAAATGGATGGTTTTACGCCTAATGAACAGGTAGTTGTGATTGCTGCTACTAATCGAGGCGATCTTTTAGATCCGGCTCTTTTAAGACCAGGTCGGTTTGACAGAAGAATTGTTGTTGATTTTCCTGATATTGAAGGAAGAAAAGCAATTATGAAGATTCATTCTCAAGGAAAACCTTTTGATCAAACAGTTGATTGGGAAAAAATCGCCAAAAGAACGGTTGGTTTTTCTGGAGCTGACTTAGAAAATATGCTAAATGAGGCGGCGATTTTTGCTGCTAGAAAAAGAAAAACAAAAATTAGTGCTGATGATATTGAAGAGGCAGCTACCAAAGTTAAGTTAGGACCAGAAAAAAAACGACTCCAATCAGATTATGATAAAAAGCTAACTGCTTATCATGAGGCTGGTCATGCAATTGTTTCTCATTTCTTATCTCATACTGATCCAGTTCATCGGATATCGATTGTTTCTCGAGGAATGGCATTAGGATATACATTGGTGCCACCAGCAAAAGATAAAGTTCATGAGACAAAAACTCATTTAATGGAAAGAATTACTATGATTATGGGTGGTCGAGCAGCTGAGGAGGTTGTTTTTAATGAAGTTACTACGGGAGCCGCCAATGATTTTGATCAAGCAACCCGAATTGCCCGGGCAATGGTGATTGAGTTTGGAATGAGTAGTTTAGGACCAATTAATTTAGGACCAACGGTTGATATTACTGAATGGGGAAAAAGTTATTTTGAACAACCAACAATTTCCCAGGAGATGTTAGCGAAAATAGATAGTGAGGTTAATAAAATTTTAACTCAGTCTTATAAAAAAGCATTAAAAATTATTAAAGAAAAGAGACCTTTTTTAGATAAAGTAGTTGAAGAGTTACTAAATAAAGAAAGTTTAGATGATGAGGAGTTTATTAAGATTGTCGGAGCAAAACCTAAACCGGAAAATTGAGATTTTAAAATGAAAACTTTGCTGCTGATTGATGGTAATCCTATTCTTCATCGCTCTTATCATGCTTTGCCTTTGTTAAAAACTGATAAAGGAAAACCAACCAATGTCATCTATGGTTTTTTTTCCATTCTTTATAAATTAGTAACAACTTTTAAACCAAATTATTTAACTACGGTTTTTGACACTCCAAAACCAACTTTTAGAAATGAGCTTTTTAAAGACTATCAAGCTCAAAGACCAAAAATTGATGATCAGTTTGCTCAACAGATTCCTCTTGTTAAAGAAGGAATAACAATGGCAAAAATTTTTAATTTAGAAAAAGAGGGATTTGAAGCTGATGATGTTATTGGAACAATGACTGAGATTTTTTCTCAACAAAAAGACTATCAGATTATAATTGTTTCTGGAGATAAGGATATTTTTCAACTAATTAAAGATAATGTTTTTGTGGCGACACCGATTTTAGGTTTAAACTTAAAGATTTACAATCGAGATGAGGTAATTAAAAAATTAGATATTTTTCCGGAGGAAATTCCTGGTTTTAAAGCTTTAGCTGGCGATCCTTCAGATAACTATCCTGGTGCTAAAGGAATAGGTCCAAAAACTGCGGTAAAATTAATTAAACAATTTAGGACAATAGAAAATCTTTATGAAAATTTAGAAAAAATTGATTCAAAAAAGATCCGTCAAATTTTAATTAAGGAAAAAAATAATGTTTTTTTATCAAAAAAATTAGCGACAATTGTAAAAAATGTTCCATTAGAAATAGATATTAATAAAATGGAGTTTAAAGAGTTTAATAAAAAATTAAGAGATTTTTTTGAAAAATACCAAATTTATTCCTTAAAAAAAAGATTTTTTTCGGAAAGAAAACCATTAGAAAAAAAAGTAGAAAAGAAAGAAAATCAGATAAGTTTGTTTAGTTAATTTTTTATTTGAGTTTAAAGTTTAAAAAAATTATAATATCTTTTATGTCTTTTAATCTTCAGATTACTGATAAAGATATTCTTGAGTTAATTTTTTCTTATCCTCAAGAAAAACAAAATGAGATTGTTTTAAAGGCATTAAAGATTGGTTTAATTGCTTTAAAAGATGCTCAGATAGTTGGTAATGTTGATTATGTGAAAAATGAGTTCTTAAAGTTTAAAACTGATTTAGAAAAAGAGTTTATTGAGTTAAGACAACAGTTTTCAGAAAAACTAAAAGAAGCTGATGAGATGATTAAAAAAGAGTTAGAAAACAAGTTTGATCCTCAGACTGGCATCTTAACTCAAGTATTAGAAAAGTATTTAGGAGAAGGAGGAAGACTTTCTGATTTATTTGATGAAGAAAAGAGTAGTAGTGCTATTGGTCGAATTAGACAAATCTTTGTTGATTATTTTGATACTGATGCTTCAAAGATTGTTCGTTTGCTTGATCCAAACAATCAAGACAGTCCTTTAAGTAGTTTAAAAAAAGAGTTAACTGAAAGGTTAATTAATTTAGAAAAAGAGATTAGAGCAATTGGAGCTGCTAAACAAGCAGTAAAAGAAGAAGCAGAAAAAGGGACCCAAAAAGGGTTTGCTTATGAGCAGTTAGTTTTTCAAGAGGTTGAAAAGATGGCTTCAGTTTTAGGAGATAGTTGTTTATTAGTTGGTAATGATCCCGGTTTAATTTTTAATAGTAAAACTGGTGATATTGTTGTTAGTTTAAATCCTTCACAAGCTGGAGGTGCTAATTTAAAGGTTGTTTTTGAGTGTAAAGATAAAGAGATGTCTTTACCAAAGTTTTTAGAAGAGTTAGATGAAGCAAAGAAAAATCGGGCTGCAGCTATAGCAGTGGGAGTGATTAGTCGAAAAGAGATTTTAAAAGGAGTTGATGGTGCTCTTGGTGTTTTTCGGGATTATCCCAATGATAAATCTATCTGTGTTTTTGATAAAGAGATGATCGAGACAACTGCTCTCGAAGTAGCTTATAAATTAGCCCGAGCAAAACTTCTTTTAGGTTTAAAAGTGAAAAAGATGAAAACAGATGAGATTGATCTTGATGGAATTAAGATTTTGATTGAGGAAATTTCTCGAAAGTTAAATGATTTTAGTTTAATTAAGTCTACTTTAACTAAGGCGAATACTGCCATTGATCAAGCAAAGATTGATATTGATGAGATGAAAGATGAACTTCAAGAAAAATTAGATGGGCTACTGCAAAAAATAAGAAAGAGTTGATTTTTTAAGGAAAATTCATTAAACTAATACTAATTTAGTATATGTTTAATATCAGCAAACAGTCTGATTATGGCTTATTAATTATCTCTTATTTAAAAAATAAGTCTAGTTTTGTCTCAGTTTCAGAAATTTTAAAAGAGTTAAAAATTCCCAAAAGATTTTTAGCTAAAATTGCTTTTTTATTGGTCAAGAATAAGCTTTTAGAAAGTAAAGAAGGAATTAATGGTGGTTATCGGTTATCAAAGAGTGCAAGAAAAATTAGTTTTTATGATTATTTAAAAATTTTTGAAGGTGATTTAAAAATTGTTAGTTGTTTTTCTTCTGGTGATTATTGTATAAACTGTCAAAAGTGTCATCATAAAAGATACTTACAGAATTATCTTTCTAAAAAGATAATTAGAATTCTTAAAAAAGATAAATTGTTAAAAATCATTTAGTTTTATTAACATGTTAGTTTTAAAAAACTTAACAGTTTTTGCTAATAATAAAAAGATTATTAATAACTTAAATTATTCTTATGAGAAAAATAAAATTTATACAATAATGGGTCCAAATGGTAGCGGAAAATCAACTTTGGCTTATGCAATTTTAGGTCATCCTAATTACCAGTTAGATAAAGGTTCAAAAATAATTTTTCAAAAAAAAGATATTACTGATATTGAGCCTGATAAAAGAGCAAAAGAAGGAATTTTTTTATCATTTCAGATGCCCTTATCTTTAACCGGAGTCAATGTTTTTCAATTATTAAGAGTTAGTCTTTCTGGGAAAAAAGATCCCATCAAATTAAAAAAAGAGATTGATGATTATAAAAAAATTCTTCATATTAAAGATGAGTTAATTTATCGTTCTTTAAATGAAGGAGCTTCAGGAGGAGAGAAAAAGAAAATTGAGCTTCTTCAAGCAGCGATTTTAAATCCAAAACTTTTAATTTTAGATGAGATTGACACCGGTGTTGATGTTGATGGATTAAAAAAAATTGCTCAATTTTTATACTTAATTAAAAAAGAAAAAACAATTATTTTAATCACTCATTACAATCGGATTTTAAAACATTTTTTACCAGATAAAATCTTGATACTTGTTAATGGTCAATTAGTTGATCAGGGTGATAGAAAATTAGCCGAGAAAATTGAAAAAGATGGTTATAAAAAATATTTTAAATAAACTCTTTCTTATGAGAAATAATTCTTTTGATTTGAATTTTGATTATAAATATGGTTTTTCAATGCCGGAAAACTATGTTTTTAAAGCAAAAAAAGGCTTAGATAAAAAAACTATTTATTATATTTCCAAAAAAATTAAAAAAGAACCTGATTGGATGACTGATTTAAGATTAAAGGCTTATGATGAGTTTTTAAAAAAACCATTGCCTAGTTGGGGAGCTGATTTATCAAATATTAATTTTGATGATATTTACTATTATATAAAACCTGTTGATAAACAAAAAAAATCTTGGCAAGATCTTCCGAAAGAGATTAAAGATACTTATGACAAAATTGGTGTTCCTCAAGCAGAAAAAGATTTTTTAGCTGGAGTGACAGCTCAGTATGAAAGTGAGGTAGTTTATGAGAGTATTAAAAAAGAGTTATCCTCAAAAGGAGTAATTTTTTTAGATATGGATGGTGGATTAAGAGATTATCCTGATATTGTCAAAAACTATTTTTCTACTATAGTGCCAATTAATGATAATAAGTTTGCCGCTTTAAATAGCGCCGTTTGGTCAGGAGGGAGTTTTGTTTATGTGCCAAGAAATGTTAAAGTTGATTTACCTCTTCAAGCATATTTTCGAATTAATGCGCAGAACTTTGGTCAGTTTGAGCGGACTTTAATTATTGCTGAAGAGGGAAGTTATGTTCATTATATTGAAGGATGCACCGCTCCAATTTATACAACATCTTCTTTACATGCAGCGGTGGTTGAGATAATTGTTAAAAAAGGAGCAAGGGCGAGATATACAACAGTTCAAAATTGGAGTAAAAATGTTTTTAATCTAGTGACAAAACGAGCTTATGTAGAAAAAAATGGAGTGATGGAATGGGTTGATTGTAATTTAGGTAGTCAAATTACAATGAAGTATCCTTCATGTATTTTAGCAGGAAAGAATGCGCGAGGAGAAGTATTATCAATTGCTTATGCTAATAAAGGTCAACATCAAGATGCAGGAGCTAAAATGATTCATTTAGCAGCAAAAACTTCTTCAAGAATTATTTCTAAATCAATCTCTGGTCAAGGAGGCCGGACCTCTTATCGAGGATTAGTTTATGTTTCTCCTGAAGCTTTTGATTCATCAGTTTATGTTAGCTGTGATGCTTTGATATTAGATGAGGAATCTCGATCTGATACTTATCCAACGATGAAAGTAAGAAATAGCCAGGTTGATATTCAACATGAAGCAACGGTTGAAAAAATTGGTGAGGAAAAACTATTTTATTTAATGTCTCGAGGTTTGAAAAAATCTGATGCAGAAAGTCTTTTAGTTAATGGTTTTATTGAGCCAATAACTAAAGAGATTCCTTTGGAATACTCAATTGAGTTAAATCGATTGATCAAGTTAGAAATGGCTGGATCAGTTGGTTAAGTTTTTATTTTTAATTATTAGATATGGTCAAAAAAATTAATATAAACAATCTTAAAAATCAAGAAAAAAAACTTGTTTTTGATAAGCCAGGTGATTATTTAGTTTATTTTAAAAACCTATCAGGAACAATTATTTTTAACATTGTTTCTTCTAATATTAATCTAAATATTTATGGTTTATATATTGGTAAAAAAAATCATCAGTTTAAAATTAAGACAGTTCAAAATCACAAAGTAGGTGACTCAACCTCAAATCTTTTAATTAAAGGAGTCTTTTATCACTCGTCTCAGTTTTATTACCAAGGATTAATAAGAATTGAAAAAGGTGCTCAAAAATCACATGCTTATCAAAAAAATCAAAATCTAATTTTATCAGAAAAAGTTTTTGTTGATTCAAAGCCAGAATTGGAGATTTTGGCCAACGATGTTTTTTGTACTCATGGCTCAACCACTGGTAGACTCAATAAAGAACAGATTTTCTATTTAAAAACAAGAGGATTAACAGAAAAAAAAGCAGAAAAATTATTAGTTGATGGTTTTATAAGAGAAGTTATTGAAGTTATAAAATAAATATGAATAAAAATGATTTTCCTATTTTCAAAAATAATCCTCAGTTAGTTTATTTAGACTCAACTGCTACTTCTTTAAAGCCTAAGGTGGTGATTGATAAATTAAGAGATTATTATGAGAGTTATTCAGCAAATATTTTTAGGGGAGTTTACAAAATCTCAGAAAAAGCTACTGAAGAATATGAACAGACAAGAGAAGTTGTTGCTGATTTTATTAATGGTCAAACTGATGAGATTATTTTTACTCGCAATACTACTGAGTCGATTAATTTATTGACTTATAGCTTAGGAGATTATATTAATGAAAAAGATGAGATTGTAACAACGATAATGGAGCATCATTCTAATTTTGTTCCTTGGCAGCAATTAGCTTTAAAGAAAAAAGCAATTTTTAAAGTTATTGGTATTAATAAAAATTATTTATTAGATATTAATGATAAAAATATTGAAAAAATCATTACTAAAAGAACTAAAATTTTAGCCTTAACTTATATTTCCAATGTTTTGGGAACGGTTAATCCAGTTGAGGAGATTATTAAAAAAGCCAGAAAAATTAATTCTAAGATCATAGTTATTATTGATGCGGCTCAGGCAACGGCCCACCTTAAAGTTGATGTCAAAAAAATTAATTCTGATTTTTTAGCATTTTCTGCTCATAAAATGCTTGGACCAACAGGTTTAGGAGTTTTATGGGGTAAAAAAGAAAGATTAATTACTTTAAAACCTTTTAATTTTGGTGGTGAAATGATTAGTCAGGTTTTTATTGAAAGAACTTTTTTCAAAGATCCTCCCTATCGTTTTGAAGCTGGAACACCAGCAATTGCTGAAGCAATTGCTTTTAAAGAGGCAATTAAGTATTTAAAAAAAATCGGAATAAAAAAAATTGAAAATCATGAAAAGAAGTTAGCCATTGATTGTTTTAAAACATTAAAGCAAGAGTTTAAAGAAAAAATAAGGATTTTTGGACCGAACAAGTTTGATAGTCGAGGAGCAATTATTGCTTTTAGTTTTAAAAACTATCATCCTCATGATATAGCTTCAATTCTTGATGAAAAAAATATTGCTGTTCGAGCTGGTTATCATTGCGCTATGCCTTTACATCAAAGATTAAAAGTTAATGGGACGGTCAGAGCGAGTTTTTATCTTTATAATACTAAAAAAGATATAGAGAAATTAGTTACTGGTTTAAGATTGGTAGAGAAAAAATTAAAATAAGATATGAATGATATTTATAGTGAAGTTATTCTTGATCATTATCAAAATCCAAGAAATAAAGGAGTAATAAATAATCCTAGTTATCAAGTTTTAGTTGTTAATTATTTATGTGGTGACAAGTTAAACTTATTTATAAAGATCAATTCTAAGGGAATAATTAAAGATATTAAGTTTTTACCTTCAGGTTGTGCGATTTCAATTGCGACAATGTCAATGCTTACAGAGTATTTAAAAGGTAAACATAAAGACGAATTGAAAAAAATTAATAAAGATTTTATTATTAAGATGTTAGGAATAAAGTTAGGTGTTAATAGATTAAAATGTGCCTTGTTATCTTTGGAGGCAATTAAAAAAATTATCCATGAAAAATAAAAATAATTCTCAAAAAAATGATAAAAATATTAATAAGAGAGTCTGTCCTTATTGTAATCAGTTAACTCTTAACGGAATGCCTGGAAGTGTTGAATCTATATGCAAAAATTGTGGTTATAAAGATCCTTGTTGTTATGATTAAACTATGATTGATTTTACGTGGAAAATTGCTGGTGAGGCAGGTTTTGGAATAATGACTTCAGGATTGTCTTTTTCAAAAATTGCCTCAAGATCTGGTTATTATATCTTTGACTCAATTGAATATCCATCACTTATTAGGGGCGGTCATAATGCTTATCAGGTAAGAGTAACTGATAAAAAACTATCTTGTCAAAAAGAGATGATTGATGTTTTAGTTTGTTTAAATAAAGACACTTATGAAAAAAATAAACAGTTTTTAACAGAAAATAGTTTTGTTATTTATGATAAAGAAGATTTTGAGATTAAAGAAAATTTTAAAAAGATTGCTTTACCAATAAAAAAAGTTATTAATGATTTTAAAGCTTCAATTTTAATGAGAAATACTTTGACAATTGGTGCCAGCTTAGCTTTATTAGGGGGAGAGATAGAGGTTTTTTTAAAGCTGATTGGCGAAGAATTTGCTAAAAAAGGTGAACAAGTAGTTGATTTTAATCAAAAAACGGCTTTAGCAGGTTATAACTATGTTAAAGATAATTACTCTGATAAAATTGTTAACTGGTTAGATAAAAAATCAGCTAAAGAAAAGTTGGTTTTAACAGGCAATGATAGTTTTTCTTTAGCTAGTATAGTGGCTGATTGTCGATTATATTGTGCTTATCCAATGACACCATCATCGTCAGTTTTGGCAACTTTAGCTTCTTGGCAAGAAAAAACTGGTATGATTGTTCGTCATCCTGAAGATGAGATCTCAGTTATTAATACTGCCATTGGCGCTTCTTTTGCTGGTATTAGAGCAGCCGTTGGGACATCAGGCGGTGGTTTTTCTTTAATGGTTGAGTCAATTTCTTTGGCTGGAATAACTGAGACGCCTTTAGTGATTTTTTTAGGTCAGCGGCCTGGCCCAGCTACTGGGATGCCGACTTGGACTGAGCAGGGAGATTTATTATTTGCTATTCATGCTGGTCATGGTGAGTTTCCTAAAATAGTGTTGGCACCAGGTGATGTTGAGGAGATGTTTGAACTAACTTTAAAAGCCTATAATTTAGCCGATATCTATCAAACTCCAGTAATTATAATTAGCGATATGTATTTATCAGAAAGTCATCAAAGTATCGAAAAAGAGTTGATTGATAAGTTAATTTCTGATTATCAGATTGATCGAGGCAAATTAATTAATAATTTAAAAACAAAAGTTGAGAATTCAAATTTAAAAATTAAAAGTTTTTTAAGATATCAAATTAGCAATGATGGGATATCACCAAGATTAATTCCAGGAGTTAAGGGATATTATTATCAAGCGAATTCTTATGAACATCTAGAAGATGGTCATACCACTGAGGAATCATTACCAAGAAAACAACAAGTTGAAAAAAGAAATAGAAAAATTACCACTTATTTAAGTAAAGATTTTCAATTACCAAAGTTTTATGGAGATGAAAATGCTGAATTAGTTTTTGTTTCTTGGGGATCAAATAAAGGTATTATTTTAGAAGTGCAAAAAAAATTAAGAGAAAAAAACATTAAGACCGGTTTTTGGCATTTTAGTTATTTATATCCATTAGATAAAAAAAAGATAGTCTCAATTTTTAAAAAAGATAAAAAATATATTTTATTAGAAAATAACTCTTGGGGTCAGTTTGGAAAATTATTAGCAGCAGAAACTGGAATAGTGATTAACGATAAGATTTTAAAATATGATGGTAGACAGTTTATGCCTGAAGAGATATTGATTAAGTTAATATAATATTTATAACGGTTATAATTATAAAGTAATTTTATGACACAAAGTTCAATTAATGATTTTACTGGTTATTCTCCCACTTGGTGTCCTGGTTGTGGCGACTGGGGAATACTAACTGCTTTAAAACAAGCATTAACTCAGTTAAATCTTGATCCATCACAGGTGGTTTTTGTTTTTGGTATTGGTTGTTCAGGAAATATGAATGATTTTTTAAATGGCTATGCAATTCACTCCCTTCATGGTCGAGCGATTCCTAATGCGATTGGAGTTAAGTTAGCTAATCATAAACTTCCAGTTATTGTTATTGCTGGTGATGGTGACTGTTATGGAGAAGGTGGTAATCATTTAATTCATGCCGCTAGAGGAAATCATGACATTACAGTCATTGTTCATGATAATCGAGTCTATGGTTTAACTACTGGTCAGGTAGCACCGACAGCTCAAAAAGGATTTAAGTCAAAATCAACTCCTTCAGGAATAATTGAAGTTTCTGTTAATCCTTTATCAACAGTGTTAACTAATGGAGCTACTTTTGTTGGTCAAGGATTTTCTGGTTATATGGTTGATTTGGTTCTTTTAATAAAAGAAGCAATTAATCATAAAGGTTTTTCTTTGGTTAATATTTTACAACCATGTGTTACTTTTAATAAAATTAATACTTATCAGTATTATTTACAAAGAGTTTATAAGTTAGATGAAGTTTATGAACAATCTAATTTTCAATTAGCATTAGAAAAGAGTTTAGAAATTAATCAAGAAAAGTTTCC
>OGCI01002170.1_pt1 | contig 13832 bp, 16 predicted proteins | sample 1570021 | NCBI WGS metagenome assembly OGCI01 (sample SAMN06264664, study PRJEB24512) | hot springs metagenome | isolation source: Hot spring water | place: South Africa: Tshipise | collected 2015-06-21 | reverse complement strand
AAGGCAAACCCTTTTACAAAACAGTTCTCGGCTTTCTTTTGAGAAATCCTGTTTACGCCGGAAAGGTTAAACATAACGACCAAATTTATCAAGGAATTCATGAGCCGATAATTTCAGAAGAAATTTTTGATATGGCCCAAAGAATTCACAAAAAGAAAAACAAGAAATTCAGAGTGTACCGCGACTTTCTTTTTGGCGGCTTGGTTAATTGCAAAGAATGTAATTTCAAAATGAGCCCCTCTTTTGTCAACAAATACCCTCAAGGAAAACTGCAAAGATACTATTACTACCGCTGCAACTCCACCACTCACAAAGATTGGAACTCCTGCCCCACAAAACAGGTTTCGGCCGACCGACTTGAAAACTATATTTTGGAAAATTTGGAGCGTATTTCTTTGGATAAAGAATACATTGAAAACCTTGTTTTTCGGTTAAATCATGGCTCAAATGCTGGCCGTCGCTCTGGCTACGAACTAACGAAGTCGTGCTCCAAATTTTCAGCAGAAGGTATCTCTTCTACCCTAAAATTATTTCTTTCCGGCCTCGCCAAAAAGAAAGGAATTGACAGAAATCTTTTGGCCCGGGAATTCATTGAAAAGATAATTTATTCCAAAGAAAAAATTGAAATTCCCCTATTTTATACGGGAATTTCAAAAAATTTTGCGGCTCAAAAAAGCCCCGCCCCGCGTGAGCGGGGCGGGGCGTCGGGTCGAAGTGCCGATAAAGAAAATCTAATTTTTTCTCAAAATCGGCGGTTCGCCACCGACAATATTGCTGCGGGGGTAGGAATCGCACCTACATCTTCAGGTCCAAAGCCTGACGTGACTACTATTACACCACCCCGCATTATGATTTATTATAATAAATTTTGAAAATTTTGGCAAGTTTTCACCAAAGTTTTTTTACCTCTTGCCAAATTGAATCATCTCCTTTTTCTTTCAGCCAATACCACCATTCAACACCCCAAAAATAATTTTCTGGAAATCCGGCTCGCTTAGCAAATTCAATGATTTTTTTAAATTTCTCAATATTCATTAACCGAATTTGTTCAGAAAAAGGAACCTCAATCAAAGGTTTGTCAGACCAAGGTTCAGCCTGAAGTTCAAGGCAAATTATTTTTTTGACGCCGCTTAAAAATTTTACTATTTCACCTTTTAAAAAATAAAGTCCAGCTGGATAAGGATAAGTGAAATATTTAAAATATGGGTTCCAAACAACCCGATACATTGTAATCCCTAAAATATCAGCATAGCGACTAGCCGGCAACCAAGTAGAAAGTTCACCACTTTCAGAAACAATAATTGGTCGATTATCTAATGACCTGACAAGATTTATTTCTCTTTTAAAAAAATCTTTATCAAATGGTGGGCAAATACCAAACCAAGTTAAGAATGGTTCATTTTCTACTTGCCAAACCTTAATAACTTTCTTTTCTTTATATCTTTCAATAACTTTTCTTAAAAAAATAATCAAACTATCTTCTCTTTCTTCTTTAGATAAACCATTTACCCATTTTGGCAGATGACATTCTGGCCAACCAGGTAATTTTTGACCAATTGCTAAAATAATTTCTCCACCTTCTTTTTCTACTCTTTCAATTTGCCAATCAAGGGATTCAAAATTATATTCCCCCAAATTTCTTTCTATTTCGTCCCAATAAGCACTTAAACGAATCTTTTTGACTTTCAAATCTTTTAAAATTGCTAAATATGTTTCTCGCCAGTCAAGATTTAAAGATTCAGCTTTTTTTTGACTAAATGTCACCCCGAACTCAACCTCAGTTTTGAGATTTTTCTCTTCGATTTTTTTTGAAAAAAAATATATTCCGGAAATAATAGCAGTGATCAATAAAATAAAAAAAATAACCTTTCTTAGACCAAACATATTATCTAGCGAAAGATAAAATAAAAAGGCCAATTAAAATCAAAATAATAGCGATAATTTTTTGAAGAATAACCTTTTTTTCCAATTCCTCTTGAAAAAGATAAGAAAACTTTTTTGAAATTATTAGAGCAAAGAAAAAAATAAAAATATATTGGAGACCTTGTAAGGCATTAATTAAGGGAACGCTGACTAAAGAAATAGCTAAATTTAAAAGAATGAAAGCAAAAGCGGAAAATCCTTGATTACTCAAAAAGAGTAAAGAAACTTTTTTCTCAGTTGTTTTTAGAGAATCAAAAATAATTTTTCGCCATTTTCCAATCAGTAAAAATCCGAGAGAAAAAATAAAACTACCAAATCTTATCCAGATAAAACCGCTGATAAAAGGTAATTGAAGGTAAATAACTTTGCTCAAAACAAAAGAAAAAGCAAAAAATAAAGAAGCTAAGATAACAAAAAACCAACCCTGAATAAACCATTCTTTACCTTTATATTTTACAATGGCAATCAGAAATCCACCTAAAATAAGAAAACAAAGAGCAATCAGAGTTAAACCAGAAAATTTTTCATCCAAAATAAAAAAACTTAAAACAAAAGAAAAGACCGGAATAAAACTGCCAACTAAAGGAATAACTCTTGATGGTTCATTAATTTTTAAAGATTGGAAAAAGAAAAGAAGGGCGAGAATAAAAAGGGCACCAGTTAAAAACGAGATAAAAAATTGAGTAGTGGTCGGAAAAACTAATCCGCCAATAAAAATAAGAAGCAGAGAAAAGATACTCAAAATGCCAATATAAAAAGTATAGGAAATTGGTTGGGGAATTTTTTTAGAAACCAAGAATTTATCAATAGTAGCAACAAGAGCAGCAAAAAAATAGGAAACAATAGTTAAAAAAAGCCAAGTCATATTATTTTTTGTACCACTTTAAGAAATATTTTAAGGCACTGGAAATATGAATCCAGGTTATTTTTGAAAATAGGGCAAAAATTCCTTCCTGTTCAGCTGAGGTTCTTTGATAATAATGAAACATTTCTGATGAAGCAAGATAGAAGACTTTCCAACCAGCTAATTTCATTCGTCGAGATAGATCAACGTCTTCAAAATAAAGAAAGAATCTTTCATCAAAAAGACCGACTTCTTCTAAGGCTTTTTTTCTAATCATCAAACAAGCACCTAACAGCCAGTCGACTTCTTTGTTTTCTTGATGATTAAAGTCGGTCATTAAGTAATGATCAAGTCTTTTTTTTGCCCAAGAAAATTTTCCTAAAAATGTTCTTCTTATAATTGGGATATACCATTGAGGAAATCGATAACAAGAAAATTGAATACTTTTATCAGGATTCAAAAGTTTTGGTCCGCAAATTCCTACTTGAGTATTCTTTTCCATAAATTTATAAAGATTCTCAATCGAATTTTCTAAAACAACAATGTCAGGATTTAGAATAAGAAGATAATCGCCTTTTGATTCTTTAATGCCTAAATTACAACCAGCAGCGAAGCCTTTATTTTGATAACTCAAAATAACTTTAAACTTTAAACCATAAATTTTAAATTCATTAAGCATTTCTTGACTTCCATCTTTTGAAGCATTGTCAACAACAATAATTTCATAATCTAATTTTGGTTTAACTAAATTAATTCCTTTTAAAGATTGCTTAAGAAGATTTTTTTGATTGTAATTGACGATAATTATGGATAACATACAAATCGTACAAATAATATCACTAATTACTACGAATATTAACTATGCGCTTAAATATTAAACCACTTCTTGTAAAACTAACCAAAAGACCTAACTTTAAATTTGTCGCTTTCAAATAACCTAAAACTTGACAGATATCTCTAAGATAGAAGTGTGGTGAAACCTTGATTTCTAAAACAACTTTATTTTCAATTAAACGGCACAGTTATTTGTTCCTGAAATTTTATTTTTTCTTTTTTAAATTTTTTAGCAACTGCTTTCTGATAATATTTTTCTGGATATCCACCCCCTAATTCATTGTACACATCAAAAAGAATACCAATTAGCTTATAACTTAATTCTGGATATATTAACTTTATTTTATTTGTAGTCATTGGCGATAGAATTAGTACAATTGGTAACCTATTCCATCCATTTTTTTATCTCTTTTGGAAAAATTTTTTTATTTTTCATAATATATTTTCTTTTTTTTAACATTTTCGGCAATTTTTTAAAAACCTCTAAAATTGCTTTGAGTGTTTTTTGTTCAAAAAAGATGAGATAAAGAAATTTTTTAAATTCATAAAATAAAATAAATGGTAGATCTTTTAAAAAATTGATCAAAAAATCATTTTTAATTAGGCAAAATAAATGATTACGATAAGAAAGATAGTTTACTAATGGTGATTTTTCTCTTCTTCTCTTAATTATTTCCTTAATTTTATTTTTAGTGCCAAAAACTTGACGGTAATGATAAGCAATTGCTTCTGGAAAATAAATAATTTTCCAACCAAAAAGTCTCAATCGCCAAGATAGATCAATATCTTCTTTATAGGAAAAAAAATCCTCATCAAAATACTCTTCGCAAATTTTCAATTTACAATTTTCAATTTTCAATTTTATGTCTTCGAGGGCTGCCAAACGAAGAAGAAGACAAGCGCCGGAAAGACCAAAGACTTCTTCAATTTTTTCATATTGCTTTTGATCTAACTCTCCTTCGCCCCGGTCAATAATTCTTCTTGATTTGAAAATTTTTAATCCAGTTGAATCAATGATTTTTGTTTTTACTTTCTCATTTATTTCTGGTTCACTAGTATAAATTTTTAAAAGTTTTCCACTGATAGCACCAATTTTTTTATCTTTCTCAATGATTTTCAAAATTTTTTCTAAGAAATCTTTCTCTAAAATTATATCTGGATTAATAATAAATATATAATCAGCACCTTGACTCAATTTTATTCCTTGATTATGAGCTCGAGCAAAACCTAAATTCTTATTATTTCTTAAAATTTTAATTTGAGGATAATTTTTCCTTAAAAATTCTATTGTCCCATCATTTGAGGCATTATCAATAACCAAAATAGAAAAATCTTTATAAGTTTGATTAAAAATTGATTCTAAACAATCAGGTAAAAATTTTAAACTATTCCAAGTCACAATTTGAATAGAAACTTTTGACATAATATAAATTTATAAAAAACTTATCACCATCACTTGGTAAAAAATGCCAAGAGAATGAAAAAGAAAAGGACCGGTTAGATTGGCTAAAACTAGGCTGGCTAAACCAGCTAAAAGCCCGATATAAAGTCTTTTTTCTTCACTTTTGACTAAACAAATTTTCTGAAATAAACGATAAAAAAGATTGGCTAAGAAAATTAAATAAGCCAACAGACCGAAAAATCCTAATTCAAGAGGCATCTCAAACCAACCCCAGTCAAGATGATAAGTAGTTTTAGGCAATTGAGTAATTGGCTCTATAAAACTAATTTCTGTACCTAAACCAGTGCCAAAAAGAAAATTTTCAGAAATTTTATTTTTAAGTTCAGGTAGAAGACTCAATCGAGTCAAGGCGCTTAATTCCTCTTCTGGTTGATAAATTGTTTCCATTCTTTGGCCGAGTAATCTTCCCCCAGTTAACTGGCCAGTTACCAAAAAATAAAGAAGAAAAAACTCTAAGATTAAAATCAAAACAATGAAAATTATACTTACTATCCACTTTCGCCAAGAGAGATTTATTTTTAAAAAACAAAGTCCAAAAAGTAGGGCTAAAAAATAGATTCGGGAAAAATTAGTCAAAATTGCTAAACTAATTAAAATAGATAAAATTAAAAGATTATTTTTCAATTTAGATTCTATTTTTTTTGTTAAGAAACAACTTACCAAAATTAAAAAAACTGGCACTAACCAAAGATGAGATGGAAAAACAATCCTAAAAAAATTATCAGGCAAAGCAGTAATTTTGCCAATCGCTATATTCCTTATCCAACGATAATATTGATCATGGACACGAACTAATTGTTGTGAATATAAAAAAAGATTTAGCAAAGTAAATAAACTCACCCCAACAATAGCGACAATCAAAATTTTTGAAAAATGAATTTTATTTTCTTCTTTTTTAAAAAAATCAACCAAGGGAAAAACTAATAAAAAATAACCATAAGAGATGAAATCACGAATAGCTAAAATTTTTTGATTACCACCAATAAATCCTTTAAAAAATGCGATGAGAATAAAGAGACTGAGAATTACTAGATAAATGAAAATATTACTTTTCAAAAATTGAAATTCTTCTTTCCTGACAATTTTTCTAATTAGCCAAAAAATTAAAATACTGAGTAATAAAGCTAAACGAAGAGAGATATTTCTAAACTCAAAAAAATGACCTGCTTGTCCAAATAAAAACTCAGCTAATAAAATTAAGAGAGCATATTCAAATTTATAAAAAGCTAGGCTTATGGTAGCCAGTAAAATAAAAACAAAAGCTATGTTTCTAACTGGCAAATAAAAAAAACCAAAAATTGAAAGAAGGTGAAAAGCAATAAAGATAAGGGAAAGATAAAGAAAAATCTTACGGCTCATAATTTTTTAAATTTTCTAACTAAAGGAAAAATTGAAGTAATCAGAGCCAATAACAGACTAAAAGGAAAAATAATCAAAAGAATAAAATAAGCAAGAAAAGAATGGTGCTTTTTAAAATAGTATAGCAAGGATTTATTAAATTGCCACTGATTTTTAAAAGGTAAAACTTGAGAGAAACTGGCTGCTTTCTGATGAATAATTTCTGCTTCTGGATAATAAAAAATCTGCCAATCTTTATTTTTTGCTCTTTTACAAAAATCAACTTCTTCAAACCAGATGAATAATCTTTCATCAAAAAGACCAATCTCGTCAAGTAATTTTTTCCTGATCATAAAAAAAGAACCCATCAGCTGGTCAACTTCTTGAGTTTTTGAATAATCAAAATCTAGGACAAAATATTTCTTAACTGGTGAGAAATCTTTTAAAAAATGATGCAACTTTAATAAAACAATAATTTGAGAAATTAATTCAGGAAATTTTCTTACTGAAAGTTGAACAGTTCCATCAGGATTTAAAATTTTTCCACCGGCAATACCTGCTTTTCGATGAGTTTCCATAAATTCAATCATTTTGTTTAAAGTATTTTCTTTAATTTCTGTATCTGGATTTAAAAGTAAAATAAAATTTCCTTCTGAGATTCTTATGCCTTGGTTGACAGCTTTGGCAAAACCGAGATTCTGATTGTTTAGAATAAATTTGAATGGCTTTATTGCTAAATTGCTAAATTGTTTAATTGTTCCCTGACTCCCATCTGTTGAGGCATTATCAATGACAATTATTTCATAATCAATATTTTTTCCGTAATAAAAAATAGATTCTAAACATTTCTTTAATAGATCCTTGGTCTGCCAATTAACAATAATAATTGAAAGTTTCATATTTTCTATTCTGAAGTTTCAATCTTTTCAATTGATGGTGGTTCTTTTTTTATTAATGATTTAATAAAAAGATCTTTGATTTCTTTTAAATCATGCTTATCCAAAGCTTTTAATAAATAAATAGCAATAAGGTAAGAAATAAAGCTAACAAAAATGATTAAAATTATATGGATTTTATCTTTTAAGAAGAAGATGATACCGCTCATCAATAGCGTAGATAATAGAATCAAAAATAGTTTTTTGCCTAAATATTTTAAATCAATTTTAACAACTTTTTGAACCCAGATGAGTTGAAGAATAAAGAAAACAAAAAAACTTGTAGTATAAGCCAAACTAGCACCATAATGTAAAAGTTTAGGTATTAAAATAAAACTTAAAATAACATTAATAGTCAGGGCTAAACCCCGGGAAACAGCATTAAATTTTTGTCGGTCAGCGGCTGTTAAAAGAGAACTAAAAGGAAAATCAAGAAACATAAAAACCAGTCCGACCAATAAAATTTTTAAAGCCAGTGTTGAACCAGAAAATTCTTGACCATAAATAAGAAGGATAATTTTTTCTGCCAAGATAATCCCAGCAAATAAAATTGGTAAAGCAAGAATAGTCAGATAAAAAACAACTCGGCCAAAAACTTTATCTAAAAACTCTTTGGCATTAGCATAATAATAACTAAAGGCAGGAAAAGTTGAGGTCCCAAAGGCTAAGGGAATAAAAAGTAAAGCCTGAGGAATTCGAAAAGCAGTTGAAAATAGACCAACAAATTTATCCTCACTTAGAAAGGAAAGTAAGACTGTATTAATTTGGGAAAAAATATTAGCAAAAACAATGGCTAAAACAATTGGTAAAGCGATTTTAAAAAAATAAGAGAAAATTTTTTTATCAAAAGAAAAGCGAATCGGAATTTTTAATTTTTTAATTATAAATAAAGGATAAAGAAAATAAAAAATTGAACCAAAAATCAATGGGAGTATTAAAATCGGTAAAGGAAATTTTAAAAAGATAAAAAGAAAACCAAAGCCAATATAGATAATTTGATTAAAGATAATACCAAGACTTTCGTAACGCAAATTTTGCCAGCCTCTTAAGGTGCAATAACAAGTTAGGGCTAATGATTGAAGAATCATCATCAAACCAGCTAAATAAACAACCTGTTTAGTTAAAAGCGGATATTTTAGTAAATTGATTAAAACAATAATTAAGAAATAGATAAAAAAAGAAAGGATGATTTTAAGGGTCAAATTATTACTAAGGTATTCGCTTGACTTCTCTTTATTTTTTGCTGTCTCTCGTGTTAAAACCACCGAAAAGCCAAAATCAAGAAAAACAGAAAAAATCGCCACAAAGGAAAGGGCAAAAGAGTACTTACCCATCCCATCAGCACCTAAATACCTAGCTAAAAAAATAAAATAAAAAAAGGCCAATACTTTTTGGATAATATAAGCCAGAAGTAAATAGACTGTATTTTTAGAAAAAGAATAAGACTTTAACATAACCTACCTCTTCTGCCATTGCGGTGCCCGACGAGCTCTTTTTAGTCCTGGCTTTTTTCTTTCTTTTATTCGAGCATCTCTGGTAAGAAATTCAAAAGGTTTTAGAATTTTTTTAAATTCTGGATTATATTGAATTAAGGCTCTGGAGATACCTAATCTTATACTTTCCGCTTGACTATTCACCCCTCCACCTTTTACTTTTATCATTAGATCAGCATTTTTTAGATTTACTGCCTCAAGGGGGTCTAAAACAATTTTTTGCCAAGCAAAATAAGGAAAGTATTCTTTAAAATCTTTTTGATTAATAATAATTTTTCCTTGACCTTCTGGTTTAAGTTTTATTTGAGCAATAGCACTTTTTCTTTTTCCAGTCGCTAAAATAAATTCTTCTTTTTTTTCTTTGATAACAGTTTCTTCAGGAAGGGTAACTTTTCTTTTTTTTGGCATATTATTATGGAATAAATTTTAATCTTTTAATTCTGAGCTTTCTCAATTTGTTTTTTGGTAACATCCGATAAACAGCCATTCTGAGAACTTCTTGGGGATTTTCTTTAAATATCTCTTTCAATTTTCTTACTTTCAGACCACCAGGATAACCGGAGTAACGATAATATTTTTTTTGTTCTAATTTTTTACCAGTAAATTTTATCTTCTCTATATTTTTAACCATAACAAAATCTCCAAGATCTTTATAAGGAACAAAATCTGGTTTATTTTTACCAGTCAAAATTATAGCAATTTCAGAAGCAAGTCTTCCTAATGCCTTACCACTGACATCAATAATATAAGTTTTGCGTTCCATAAAGTCAAAAATTAAAGATAAAATCTAAAAAACACAAATGAAAAACTTAAAAACTTTATTTTAAAAATGACCAATTTACCTAATTTCTAATTAACCTAATCAAAACCTAATGACTAATGACCAAAAATTTTTAGATCTTAGAATTGATTAGAATAATTAGATCAATTAGTTATTAGACATTTTTACATATTTGATATGTATCTTTTATTTTTGGTTTTTTATTTTTTATTTTCATCAAATTATTCTACTAATTCTATGATGGCTATTTCTGCTCCTCTCTCTTTCTTTCCTAATTTGATAATTCTAGTATAGCCACCCCTTCTTTCTTTATAACGAAGGGACAAATCTTCTAAAATTTTTTTAACTATTTTTTCGTCTTGAAAAAAAGATAAAAGTCTTTTTCTCACAGAAAGATTATTTTTTTTGCCAAGAGTTATTAATTTTTCTATAGTTGGTTTTAAAAATTTTGCTTTTGCTAAGGTTGTCTTTATTTTTTCATAAATAACTAAAGAAGAGGCTAAATTCTTAAGGAGTGCCTTTCTTTGATCAATTTTTCGATCTAAAATTTTCCCCTTTTTTCGATGTCGCATAAACGCTTCGCCCCGCCTGTCATCGCCTATCAACCATTTTTTTTATTAAGTTCAATCTATTTTCAAAAGTCGGACCTAACTTCTTAAAAACATAATAGGCAACTGGCGGGCAGGTAAAATTAAAAATGAAACATAAAATCTCGAAAATATAAACCCCTTAAATGTAAAAATATTTTAGTTTTTCGTCTGTATTTTTTACCCCGAACTAATCCTCGCTTCACTCGGGTAGTACGGAGCAAGTATTGCTTAGAATAAACTCAATATCAGATACACTTGTTCCATAGTTAAATCCGAAGGATTTATACTATTGGAATTTTTGGTTTTTTTATTTTTTATTCTCACCTTTCCTTGGTCTACCCCTCTTTCTTTTTACTTCTTTCTTTATTTTTTCAACTTCCAGAGGTTTAAATTTTTCCTCGAGATAAGAGAAATGGTCTTTTAACATTCCAACTGCTTGAATAAAGGCCCCTAAAGGTGAAATAGTCCCATCTGTCTCAATCGGCATAGTTAATCGCTCAAAGTTTGTTTTTTCTCCAACTCGAACATTTTCTATTTTAAGACCGACCTGTCGAACCGGACTAAAAACAGCGTCAATTAAAATTTTTCCTATTTCTTTTTCTTCTCCTGCTCTTTCTTCAACTGGCAGATACCCGCGACCCTTTTTAACAAAAATCTGCATCTCTAAAACTGCTCTTTTATTAGTCAAAGTTGCCAAAAGAAGATTAGGATTAACTATTTCGACTTGAGCATCTTTTTCTATATCTTTTGCATAAACTTTTTTCTCTCCCTTTAATTTAAGAGATAACCTTACTTCATCTTCGGTAAAAATCTTTAAACGAAGTTGTTTTAAATTCAGAATAATTTCTAAGACATCTTCCTTAACAAAGGGAATAGTGGAAAACTCATGTTTTATTCCCTTTATTTTAACAGCTGTTACTGCTCCACCAATCAAAGAAGAAAGTAGAACTCTTCTTAGGGCATTGCCCCAGGTTGTACCGTAGCCAGGATAACATGGTTCAATAACAATTGCCCCTTTATTTTTATTTTCTTTGTCCTCTTGATATTCAATTTTTGTTGGTAAAAGAATTGGTTCCATAAATTTTTTATATTATCGACTATAGAATTCAATGATTTTTTTGATTTCTAAATCCTTTGGTAAATCATCAATTTCTGGTTTTCTTAAAACTTTAATCAACATTTTCTCCTCATTAAATTTAAGCCAGGTCGGTAATTTTATTCTTTCTTTACCTTTAGCCACCACTATCTCATCTTTTATCTTATTTATCATCTTGCTGGTTGGTTTTAAAGTTATTTCATCACCAGGTTTTAACAAATAAGAGGGGATATCAACTCTTCTGCCATTAACTCTTAGATGCCCATGACTGACTAATTGCCTGGCCCCACTCTTTGAAGAAGTAAATCCTGCTTTATAAATTACATTATCTAATCTTTGTTCTAATAATCTTAACAAATTTTCTTCTGGATTACCACTAAGTTTCATTGCCTTTTCATAATAATTTTTTAATTGTCTTTCTGAAATTCCATATATTCTTTTGAGTTTTTGTTTCTCTCTAAGTTGTAATCCATATTCAGAAAGTTTTGGATAGCCTTTTGGTCCATGGACACCAGGTGGATACTTTCTCTTAAGCAAAGGACATTTTGCTGTATAACAACGCTCACCCTTTAAAAAGAGTCTTATTCCTTCTCGCCGACAAATTCTACATTTTGAATCTATTATGACCATTGTTTTAAGTCTATGATTAAACTATGATTAAACTCGGCGGACCTTTGGTGGTCGACAACCATTATGAGGAATAGGGGTGATATCTTTAATTGATAAAATATTAAGCCCAGAATTAGCCACTGCTCTCACTGCCGCATCACGACCCGTCCCTATACCCTTGACAAAAATCTGGACTTCTTTAAGACCGAATTTTTTTACTCGTTCCATCACATCTCTGACCACAATTCCAGCCACGTGGGGGGTTGCCTTTTTTGGACCGCTAAAACCAAGTTTGCCGGCACTTGAAGAAACAATTACATTACCCTGAAAATCAGTAATAGTAATGATAGTATTGTTATAAGTAGAATAAATATAAATTCGGCCAGCTGGCACTTTTTTTACTAACTTAGTAATCTTAGTTTTATTCATCTTTTGACTTGTTTGTTTGGACATAGTCGATAAGTTATACTTTTTTGGCGGCTGCTCTTCGGCCAGAACCCATTGTTTTCCTGATATTACCTCGAATCGTTCGAGAATTAGTTCGAGTTCGCTGACCACGAACCGGCAATCGTTTGCTATGCCTCCCCCCTCGGTAACAACCAATTTCTTTAAGCCTTTTAATATTGGCTATAATTTCTCGTCTCAATTCTCCCTCAACTTTATAATCCTTCTCAATGATATTTTTTAAGAGGTCTATTTCCGGGTCAGTTAAGTCTTTTACTTTTTTATCAGGATCGATATTAGCGATTTTTAGAATCTTGTTAGACAGACTTTTACCAATACCAAAAATATAGGTCAATCCTATTTCGATCCTTTTGTTAGGTGGTAAATTTAGACCGGCAATTCGAGCCATATAAATTCAATTTATCAATTAAACAATTTAACAACTAAGCGTCTTAACACTTTTTTCCTTTTGATTTTTCTGTTTATTTGTTTAACTGCTTAAATGTTAATATGTTTCAGCCCTGTCTTTGTTTATGTTTTGGATTTTTACAAATGACAAAAAAACGCTTTTTGCGGCGAACGATTTTACAAGACCGACAAAATTTTTTAACTGATGAACGAACCTTCATAAAGTTATGCTTCTCCCGAATTTTCAACGAATGAAAATGAATTGAAAAACGAATATTCGAGAAAAATTCGAGACCATTCGAAAAAAAATTCGGGAAATTGGTTAGTAACGATAAACAATTCTTCCTTTCGTCAAATCATAGGGACTCATTTCAATTTTCACTTTATCTCCTGGTAAAATTTTAATTTTGTTTATTCTCAATCTTCCTGAGAGATAGGCAAAGATTAATCGACCGTCGCTAAGCCTGATTCTAAAATTGGTTGAGGGTAAAAGTTCTTCAACAATTCCTTCAACTTCAATAAAATCCCTTTTTTTTGGCATAATTTGTATTTCTCAATGTTATGATACTAAATTTTAAAAAAATGTCCAGCCCTTTTAGAGGGTTAAACTTAGAAGCCAACTAATTCTATCTCTTCTTCTAATTTAATCCCAAATTTATTTTTAACTTTCTTTTTTATTAAATTTATTAATTTAAAAACGTCTTTTGCTTTAGCTCTGTTTTGATTAATAATAAAATTAGCGTGCTTTTCGCTAATTTTAGCCTCGCCTATTTTTTTACCCTTTAAACCAGACTTTTCAATTAACCATCCAGCTGGTATTATACCAGTTTTTTTAAAATCTTTCAACTCTGCCGCCCGACTTCGTTGGGCAAACCTCGCCTGAAAGGGGCGGGGAATTTTATATTTTGCATTCTTGAAAATACAACCCGCTGAAAACCCAGAAGGAATTTTCTCTTTTCGCTTTTTTAAAATCTCTAAAATTTCTTTTTTAATTTTTTCTCTATGACCATTTTTTAATTTTAAAGTAGCTGAAATGATAATTAAATTTTTATTTTTTTTAAAAATACTCTCTCGA
>OGCI01002169.1_pt1 | contig 13842 bp, 12 predicted proteins | sample 1570021 | NCBI WGS metagenome assembly OGCI01 (sample SAMN06264664, study PRJEB24512) | hot springs metagenome | isolation source: Hot spring water | place: South Africa: Tshipise | collected 2015-06-21 | reverse complement strand
CTACACGACGCTCTTCCGATCTTACCTGTTCCCAGTATTCCGGTTCGGAGGTGTACTGGTCGCAGGCAATCACCGCCCATTTTTTCAAATCAATGCCCGGACGGGGCAAAAGAATTTCACCGATTTGAATACCGAGGTCAGGGTATGTGCTCATGTATCCTATTAAAGCATTTTCGGGCGGCATTTGCCAGCCCGAAAATTCCTGATGACACTGGAAAGATGTCACAATTTGGCAGGGCTTAAAGCCCGCTCATAAAAGCAATTCCAACGCAACCCGGTCCGGTATGGGTACCAATGACAGGTGAGACGGGAACAATAACCGCTTCGCTGATATCATCCACGCTGACTTTCTGGCGGGCGCGCTCGAGGAGGCGTTCTGCTTCTTCCTGAGCGTGGGAATGCAGAATAGCAAGGCGGATGGGGCGTTTCCCGCGGGCTTGTTCGGCGAAAATCTCCAGCAGGCGGTCTGTGGCTTTGGACATTGTGCGCACTTTTTCAATGGCTTCAATGCGCCCGTCGCGCAGTTGCAGGATGGGTTTAAGGTTCAGGGCTGTGCCCAGGAAAGCCGCTGCACCTCCAATGCGCCCTCCGCGATGGAGAAATTCAAGGGTGCTGACAAGGAAGAACACCGATACATTTGCCAACCCCCGCAAGGCAATGGCTTTACATTCTTCCAGGCTGGCGCCGCGCGTTGCCGCTCGTGCCGCTTCCAGAACGGCAAAGCCCATGCCCATGGATGTGGTGAGAGAGTCTACAATTTCGATGCGCGCGTCCGGTAACATGGCTTTTGCCTGGAGAGCGGAGTCCATCGTCCCGGACAGTTTGGAACTGATGTGGATGCTGAGAATGTCGTAACCTTCTCCCTGTAAGCGCTCGTACACCTCCTTGAAAGCGGCGGGAGAAGGTTGTGAGGTGGTAGGGAGTTCTTTAGCGTTAGCCAGACGTTCATAAAATTCATTTGGAGTAATATCCACCCCATCCAGATACGTCTTCTCTCCCCAGATGAGATGAAGAGGAACAACCTCAATGCGATGTCCCTTGACCAGTTCAGGGGGTAGATAGGCGGTGCTATCGGTTACAATGGCTACTTTTGACATGCTTCCTCCCAAGGCGTTTTATTTGTGCATTATTTAAACACAGAATTTCCCGTTTCGTTGCGTAGTTGTATAAGGCTTTACAACCGCTTTTCAGCGATGAAAAAGATATTGAAGCCCGTTGAATTTTGCATTAAGATTGAATGGGAGAAGCGGGAGAATCCTTGACCTGCCTGAGGGTGGGTCTTATAATTTTTCGCTCGGGCTTCACCCTAAAAAGGAGTCTGAGAGTAAATTTATGAACATTGATGATGAGCACGGTACGACTGTTCTTCGCCGGGTAGCGGATGAGCCGCCTCGGCGTCGATTTTTGGATGTTCTCATTGGCAAGCCGCTGGCAACTGCCGACGCGCCGCGAGAGACCATCGGAAAAGTGATTGGGTTAGCCGTCTTTGCTTCCGATGCACTTTCCTCAACGGCTTATGCAACACAGGAAATGCTGGTTATTCTGGCGGCAGCGGGAACGATTGCGTTTGGGTATGTATTCCCAATTACGCTGGCCATTGTTTTACTTTTGGCGATTGTCACTTTCTCTTATGAACAAACTATCCATGCCTATCCCAATGGCGGGGGTGCCTATATCGTAGCCCGAGATAACCTCGGTGAAGTTGCTGCAAAAATTGCTGCTGCGGCTCTCCTTTCTGATTACGTTCTGACTGTGGCGGTCTCCATTTCCTCGGGCGTAGCGCAAATTGTATCTGCTTATCCCCATCTGTTTCCCTACCGTGTCTGGATTGCAGTGGGCATGGTGGGCTTTATGATGCTCATCAATTTGCGTGGGGTCCGTGAGTCGGGTATTGTTTTTGCAATTCCTACATATTTCTTTGTGGTTACCATGTTCACTATGGTGATCACAGGGTTGATTCGCTATTTTACCGGTAATCTGGGACTGGTCGTGGATCCTCCAGAACTGGAACTTTTACATGGAGCACAGCCAATTACCCTCTTTTTGATTTTGCGGGCATTTTCCAACGGTACGACGGCATTAACCGGCGTTGAAGCCATTTCGAATGGCATACCTGCTTTTAAAGAGCCGCGTAGCCGCAACGCAGGGATTACCCTTATCTGGATGTCTACTATTTTGGGATCCCTCCTGTTAGGAATTTCATTCCTTGCGGCTCATGTACAGACCATACCTTCGGAGTATGAGACGGTTATCTCTCAACTGGCGCGAACAATTTATGAAAACAGAGGTTTTCTCTACTTAATGACCATCTCTGCCACCACGGTGATCTTGATCATGGCAGCCAATACTGCCTTTGCAGATTTCCCTCGATTGAGCGCATTAACTGCGGTTGATGGGTTACTCCCCCGTCAACTGGCTCAGCGGGGAAGTCGTCTGGTTTTTTCGCGCGGTATAATTGTTTTGGCTTTGGTGGCTTCTCTGTTGATAGTAGTTTTCCAGGCAAGCGTAACGCGATTGATTCCGCTCTATGCTATTGGGGTGTTTCTTTCCTTTACGCTCTCCCAGTCTGGCATGGCGCATCGCTGGTATAAAATCGGCAAACTTTCCCCCGGTCAGGAGATTAAAGAGCGTGGCTCGGTGTTGCGCTATGACCCGAACTGGAAAATCAAAATGCTCATCAATGGCTTTGGGGCAACTGCCACCTTTATAGTGATGTGGATTTTTGCCATCACCAAATTCACCGATGGGGCTTATCTGGTAATCTTCGTCATTGCATTCCTGTTTGGGATGTTCACACTGATTCATAATCACTATTTGAGCGTGGCAAAGAGACTCAGTCTGGATCGATACGGCACTACCCCCCCAAGAATTGTGCGCAATCGGGTCATTTTGCCCATTGGTGGGGTGCACCGCGGAACGCTGGCGGCGTTGCGCTATGCGCGGGCATTGTCTGATGATATTACCGCGGTTCATATTGCTTTAGAGCCGGAAGAAGCCGAGAAAGTCCGCCGAAAGTGGGAAATGTACGGTGATGGCGTGCGTCTGGTGATCATTGAATCCAGTTACCGGGTGTTCATGAAGCCGTTGCTGGATTATATTGAGGAGATTTACGCTTCTCGTCAGCCCAATGAAGTCATCACCATTGTGGTACCGCAGTTCATTTCCTCTAACCGGTGGGCGAATCTTCTCCACATGAATACGGCTGATGCATTACGCGAAGAATTGCTTACCTACAAAGGCATCGTCATTACCAACGTGCCTTATTTGATTGATTGAAAATTCGAGAGGACTTTATGAGAGCCTTGATTGTTGGTTGTGGTCGTTTGGGCGCCGAGTTAGCCTATCGGCTCTACCAGCGCGGACATGAAGTGTCTTTGCTGGACCTGGATGAAAAAGCCTTTGAAATCCTTCCGGCAGATTTTCAGGGGCGTTTTCATGAGGGCAACGCGCTGAATTATGATGTGTTACGGCGATGTGGCATTGAGGACATGGACTCGGTTGCGGTGCTTACCAATTCCGATGTGGTCAATGGCGTGGTGGGGTACTTAGCCGTCAGGGAATTCCACGTACCCAATGTGGTTGTCCGGAACTACGACCCCCGCTACCGCCCGATTCTGGAAGCCTATCATTTACAGATGGTCTCTGCTCTCTCGTGGGGAGCCCAGCGGGTGGAAGAGATGATGTACCATGCCGAAGTGCGGGCGGTTTTTTCGGCAGGGAATGGGGAAGTGGAAGTTTATGAAGTGCTTGTTCCTGAGCATTGCCATGGAAAACGCCTGAAAGAGGTTATAGACTCTTCTATGTGCATTCCTGTGGCGGTTACCCGTGCGGGAAAGGCAACCCTTCCTGACTGGAATATGCTTTTAGAAGCCGGAGATGTCCTGCATTTGAGCGCCACGCTGGAGGGAGCGGAAGCCATTCGGCAGGAATTGCTCCGCAAGGAGGGAAAATAATATGTTTGTGATCATTACCAGTGGCGGACGCACCGGCGCAACGCTGGCAAACATGCTCATCGGCATGGATCATGAGGTAAAAGTTATCGAATGGCGAAAGGATGTTCTCAGCCGCATTCATCGCGAATTGCCCACCGAAGCCATTGTCGAAGGCGATCCGCTGGATTTGAGCGTGCTGGAACTGGCAGGAATCAGACGGGCGGATGTTATTGCAGCAACCACCGTATCGGATGAAGCCAACCTGACGTTGTGTTACCTTGCGCGGGAACTGTATGGTATTAATCGCACCATTGCTCGAGTCAACGATCCGCGCAATGCCTGGCTGTTCGATGAGAAATACCATGTAGATGTAGCCGTCAATCAGGCGGAACTGCTTGCCAGTCTGATCCAGGAAGAAATGTCCCTCGGCGATATGATTACCCTGCTAAAACTGCGCCGTGGACGTTACTCACTGGTGGAAGAAAAGATTCCCGCAGGAGCGCGCGCCATTGGCACAGCCATTAAAGATCTGGATTTGCCCGATCACTGTGTTATCGCGGCAATCATCCGCAAAGGCGAGGTGATGATCCCCCGTGGGGTAACCACGCTGGAAGAAGGTGATGAGGTTCTTGCCGTGACCGACCGGGAGGGTGCTGAAAGCCTGGCGATGCTTTTCTCTGCGAAAAATAGCGAGCAAAATGGCAAAGCCCGCAACGGAGAAAAAACTACTGCGCACGGGTAATTGACCGGTAGAAGGGCTTGCGGTATAATTACGCTTTGCCAGCCGGGAGGCTGAACACTGGAATGGACAACCTCCTCCCGCGTGATCGAAACGTTGGATCCTCAAAGGGATGTTTCGCTTCGATCAGCGCACGGAGGAAACCAAAAATTACGTATTGAAAGGATCGTAAATGTCTACGAAGCGAACCTATCAACCCAAAATTCACCGCCGCCTGCGTGTGCATGGTTTCCGCGCTCGCATGGCTACTGCTGATGGTCGCCAGGTGCTTAAGCGACGCCGTCTAAAAGGGCGCTATCGCCTGACCGTTTCGATGAATAACCACACCAAACGGATTCGCTGGTAATTCCGTCATTGATTGGGGAGACTGCCCCGTTTTCAGGGGTTCAGGAGCATGGGTGAAACGCAGGTTTCGCCTGAGGCACAGGAGCGATTTTGAGCGGGTGCGGCGAGCGGGCAAGACAATTCCGCACCCGCTAGTCCTGTTCGTGGTGGCACCCAATCAACAGAATGTTGTGCGAATCGGAGTGGTGGCGGGGCGTTCCGTTGGTTCAGCGGTCGAGCGAAACCGCGCAAAACGCTGGTTGCGTGCCAGTTTGCAGGAATTTCTTCCGGTGCTCCCGCCGGGGTGGGATCTGGTGGTCTTTGCCCGCCGCCCTGTTCTGGAAGCAGGTTTTTGGAAGACACGAGCCGCAGTGGAAGAATCATTGAAACGCGCGGGGTTGTTGCCGTAAATGGAAAGTATGAACGAAGATTATCCGAATGAACCGCGATTGCGGGATTTGCCCTTAACGGTCTGGAATATCCCGCGATGGATTTTGTTGCTTCTGATTCGAGGGTATCAGAAGTTCGTCTCGCCGGGCTTGCCCTCCAATACCTGTCGGTTTTATCCTTCCTGTTCTCATTACGGCTATCAGGCTGTGTATAAGTATGGCGCCATCAAAGGCGGTTTGATGGCAATTTGGCGGGTACTGCGATGTAACCCATTCAACCCCGGTGGGTATGATCCGGTGCCTTGAAGTGGTATTGTGGATAGAAAGTGACCCTGTGAACATTTCCGGAATATTTATGAAGAAATTGAAAATCCTCCTCTGGTTAGGGCTTGCCATGGTTTTTCTGGCGGCCTGTGCGGGTACACCGTTGAATAACTGGCCTGGCCTGGCGGCAACAGAAGACACAGTTGTCCTGGCATATGGCCAGGTGCATGTGGTTGACGCCAAAACTGGCACAGAGAAATGGAAGTACCCCGAAAAGATAGATAACGCATCATTAATCTTTAGCAATCCCGCAGTGGTTGACAATAAAATCATCGTTGCCTCCTATGCCAATGTCGTGCAGGCACTGGATGCTCAAAGCGGCGCGGTGCTTTGGACTTTTGATACCTTCAAAGGAAAAGGCAAATTTGTGGCTGGTCCTGTGGTTGCAGGTGAGGTGATCCTTGTTCCTTCAACCGATCACCACCTTTACGCGCTGGATTTGAGCGGGAAAATGCTGTGGCGTTTTCAATCGCGAAATGCTCTATGGGCTCCTGCCATTGCGGATGAGGAACATGTGTATCTGGCTGGGCTGGATCATTACCTGTACTCCATTCGCCTTGCGGATGGACAAAAGGAATGGGAAGTGGACCTGGGGGGACCGCTCATTCATGCACCCGGTTCCGATGGCAATGGACGCCTCTACATGACGACCCTGAAAAAAGAAGCCCTTGCCATTGATAAACAGAATGGCAATATTGTCTGGCGCACACCGATTACCGGCAGTGCCTGGGCGGCACCTGTGGTTGCCGATGGCAAAGTGGTCTTTGGAACAGACCAGAAGAAAGCCTACATTTTGAACGCAGAAAATGGTCAGGTGCTGGCTTCTCTGGACGTGTCGGCAGGCATTATCGGTGGACCTGTCCTGTTTGATGGCGTACCGGTGCTGGTCACTGAGGGCGGCGAGGTGTTTCAGATGAAGTGGGACGGAACCCGCGGCTGGACACGCACCATCAAAGGTCAACTGGGAAGCACACCGGTCATTAGCGATGGTCGCCTGGTTGTTTCCGGTTTGCAAATGGAACACCTCATTGTGACCTTCCGTCCAGATGGTACAGAGGATTGGAGCCTTACGGCTTCTAAGTAGGAGTATAAAACATGTGGGATTTACTCATCATCCAGCCGTTTACCAACGTTCTGTTGCTGATTTATTCGTATCTGGGACAGAACTTTGGTGTGGCGATTATCTTGTTTACCTTGCTGATTCGTTTGCTCACTCACCCGCTGATGGTTTCGCAGATCAAAGGTTCGCAAAAAATGATGGAACTGCAGAACCATCCGCGCTATAAAGAACTCCAGGAAAAATACAAGAACGATCGCCAGAAATTACAGGAAGAGCAAGCCAAGTTGATTCAGGAACTTAAAATCAACCCCTTTGCCTCGTGCTTGCCTCTGCTCATTCAGTTCCCCATCATCATTGGGCTTTATCAGAGTCTCTATAAGGCAATGCCCAACACCCCCCATGATTTGCTCAGCCTGACGCGCATACTTTATTCCTTTGTGGATATCAATGCCATTTTGCCCATCAACAATCAATTCTTATGGATGGACCTGAGCCAGCCTGAGCGGTTGTATCTGCCGTTCCTGCCTTTTGGCATTCCGGTTCTGGCAATTGTGGTGGCATTAACCACCTACGTTCAGGGTAAATTGATTACCCCTCCCCCGTCCAATCCAAATGATCAGACAGCCATGATGAGCGGAATGATGAACCTGTATATGCCCTTCTTGATGGGTTACATGGGCTTAACGCTTGCTTCCGGGCTATCCCTTTATTTCATCGTGTCCAATCTCATCGGTATCTTGCAGTATGCCATGCTGGGCAAGGTGAACTGGAAAAACATTCTTCCGTTTCGTAAATCCTCCGGTGAAAAACCGGTTTCCCCCGCGAAATCCGTTGCAACTTCCAGAAAGGGTGGAAAAAAGAAATGAGCCAAGAACAACGCACAACGCTTGAAGTGATTGCCCCCACGGTTGAAGAAGCCATTCAAAAAGGCCTGGAGCAGTTGAAACTGACTGAGGATGCTGTGGATGTGGAAGTCCTGGACTCAGGTAGCCGCGGTTTGTTCGGGATTGGAAGCCGACAGGCTCGCGTGCGTTTAATTGTCAAGGGAGAACAGCCCACTGCAACCACTCCGGCTTCGATTATTGAGGAAGATGTACCCAACCATGAAGAAATCATCTGGGTATCGGAAAAGGTTGTGAGCGATTTGCTGGAGCGCATGCGCATCAAAGCGCGCGTCAAAGCCAGTATCCGCCCGTCAGCCTCAAAGGATGAAGAAGAAACCGTGCTGGTGAACATTGAAGGGGATGACCTGAGCATCCTCATCGGCAGACGCTCAGAGACTCTCAATGCCCTGCAGTACATTGCCAGTTTGATTGTGGGCAGACGTCTGAATCGCTGGATACCCATGATCATTGATGTGCAGGGGTATCGCCAGCGCCGCGAGCGTCAACTGCGAATGCTGGCGCGCCGTATGGCAGATCAGGCGGTGCATACCGGGCGGCGACAGGTGCTGGAACCCATGCCTCCCAACGAGCGCCGGGTGATTCATCTGGAATTGCGCGATCACCCTCTGGTAATTACCGAAAGCATTGGTGAGGATCCGCATCGCAAGGTCACAATTACCCCCAAACGCCATTGATGTCTGCAAAGAAGGAGGAAAGCCGGACTTCGGTCCGGCTTTTGTTTCTATGCTGGAATGGATTCTGAGTACCCACCAGGTTTCTACGCTGGCTTTTGCCTTCCTGATGCTTCTTATTGCCTGGCTCAATGGAGTGATGATGAGGCGTCTGGAAACCTATCCGCCTGCCAGGAAAGTTCCGTTTGTCTCCATTCTCATCCCTGCACGTAATGAAGAGCGAAACATAGAAGCCTGTCTGAACGGATTGCTGAGTCAGGATTATCCTGCTTTTGAAGTGCTGGTGCTGGATGACCATTCCACCGATTCCACACCTCACATTCTGGCAAAGGTTGCGGCACAAGATGCCCGTCTCCGGGTTGTTCAGGGCGCCGATTTGCCGGATGGCTGGCTGGGGAAACACTGGGCTTGTCATCAACTGGCACAACTGGCTCAAGGAGAATGGCTGTTGTTTGCCGATGCAGATACGGTTTTCCATCCTCGTACAGTGAGTGACGCGATTGCCGCGGCAGAATATGAACGGGCTGATTTCCTTACAGCAGTGCCTCATGAACAGATGGTCACGCCGGGTGAACGGCTTCTGGTGCCCTATTTTCTGATTTCGGCTCTCTCTTTTATCCCGGTGTTTCTTTCCCGGTGGATTCGCCATCCCGTATTGACATTTACCATTGGACAGTTCATTCTGATCCAAAAGCAGGCATACCTGGAAACTGGCGGGCATCAAGCCATCCGCGATAACGCGGTGGACGATCTTGCTCTGGGAAAACGTGCCGTAGCCATGGGATTGCGCTGGATCATTGCCGATGGGCGCAACCGTATTACCTGCCGGATGTATCACGGTTTTCGTGAGGCATGGCGGGGTTTCTCCAAAAATATGTTTGCGGCTTTTGGGTATAATGTGGCTGTATATTTGTTCATCTGGCTCTGGTCGGCGGTATTGTTCCTGGAGCCGCTGGTGGTGATCGGCGGGTTTGCACTGGGCTGGGTTTCACCATATTTTCGGTTGGACCTGGCGCTGTTGCACTGGGGTATCATTTTGCTGGTCTGGATGCTGGCGTATCATCGCCTGCGTCTGCCGGTTGGGTTAGCATTGATCTACCCGGTACCTTTTTTGCTCTCGCTGGCGGTTGCCGGACACTCGATGTGGTTGACTTTTCATGGACAGGCTGAATGGAAAGGGCGCAAAGTCCTTCGTCCGAAAATTCGTTGGATCTAGAGGAGCGTATGCGAGCAGTTGATATCATCATCAAGAAGCGGGATAAAGGGGTGCTCACCAAAGAAGAAATTGATTTCTTTGTGGAAGGATTTACCCGTGGAGACATCCCGGATTATCAGGCAGCGGCATTTGCCATGGCAGTCATGCTGAACGGTATGAATGCTGAGGAGACCACCTATCTCACTCTGGCAATGACGCGTTCCGGGGAGGTGTTGGACCTGAGCGGGGTGGTGGATTTTGTAGTAGATAAACATTCCACCGGCGGTGTCGGAGATAAAACCACGCTGGTAGTGGAACCCGCTGTGGCAACCTGCGGTTTGCCGGTAGGCAAGATGTCCGGGCGAGGGTTGGGATTCACCGGTGGAACGCTGGATAAACTGGAGTCCATTCCCGGGTATCGCACCAATCTGTCTACCGAGGAGTTCATTCACCAGTTGAAGGAAATCGGGCTGGTGCTGACCGGTCAAAGTAAAGACCTGGCTCCTGCCGATGGGAAACTGTACGCACTCCGCGATGTGACTGGCACGGTGCCCTCTATTCCACTGATTGCCTCTTCGGTGATGAGTAAGAAAATCGCTGGCGGTGCTCATGCCATCGTGCTGGATGTCAAAGTAGGGCTGGGTGCCTTCATGGAGACGCTGGAAAGTGCCCGGGAACTCTCTCGTTTAATGGTGGACATTGGACGATTGAGCGGTCGCAAGGTGGTTGCGCTGCTTTCGGATATGAACCAGCCACTGGGACAGGCGGTTGGCAACGCCCTGGAACTGAAAGAAGCCATCGAAACCCTGCATGGCGGCGGTCCGGAAGATTTCCGGGAGCACTGTCTGGTGGTTGCCAGCCACATGCTTAAAGTGGGTGGTAAAGCCACCTCACTGGAAGAAGCCCGCCAGATGGTAGAACAGGTCATTGCTGAAGGAAAGGCATGGGAGAAGTTCCGTCAACTGGTTTCCGCTCAGGGCGGTGATGTCAGTTATGTGGATCATCCTGAGAAACTGCCCTCTGCGCCAGTTGTGGTTCCGGTTCTGGCTCCACAGTCGGGTTATCTGGCACAGGTGCATGCCCGTATGGTCGGCGAAACGGCGGTGGTTCTGGGCGCTGGACGGGCAAAGAAGGAAGATCCGATTGACCATGGTGTCGGTATCATGGTGCATGTTAAGGTGGGCCAGAAGGTAGAGAAAGGACAGCCGTTATTCACTGTTCATGCCCGCACAGAGGAAGACGCCCGCATGGCTGAAGCGCGCTTGCTCGATGCGGTTAAGTGGAGCGAGAAACCGGTGGAACCGTTGCCCTTATTCTATGGAGTGATCGAATGACCTTGCGGGGCAGGTCTGTATCGTCAGGGTTGTCTGATTGAACAGAAATTTCAGTTCTCATGCTTCCGCGCGCTTTCTCAGAAAATTCTTTACCAGAAAATCTTCAGAGCCTTCACGAGCGATGGGATCGCCGTCGAAGGCTCTTTTATCTTTTAGGTTCACTGGCGGGCGTTCCTTCCATTTTGGCGGTCTGGTTTCAGCATCGTCTGGATAACCCATTTATTGCGCTCACTTACCCTCCGCTTATCCTTGCGGGGGTACTGTGGAGTATAGCCCTGCTCTTCAGGCGCGTTCCTTTGTCCTGGATTGAGAAAGCTGTGCTTTTTTCAGTCAGTCTGCTGTTTCTGAGCAAACTGGTTTATCTGTTGTTCTTTCTGGGCAAGGATGCCAGAACCTGGAATGAAGTGGAGGCGGTATTTTGGGTGATTGCCCTGCTGTTTATTCTGGGATACATTGCCATGGAGAGAAGATGGGCGCTGATCTATAGCCTGTCTGTTCTGGCATTTACGGTAGGAGTTGGGCTTGTCCGATTCTGGGGTTACTTCGATGAAACCATGGTCGAATACGTTCGCCTGGAGGCACGGGTTGTGGCAATTTCCTTCTTTTTGTTCATTCTTGCACGAACCCGGGATGAATTCAACCGTACATTGATGACTGCAAATGCCATGCAACAAATGGCGAATACCGATTCCCTGACTTTCCTACCCAACCGTCGGTGGCTCACCCAAACGCTGGAGGAACGCCTTTACCGCAAAAAACGCTTCACGCTGATACTGGTGGATATTGATCACTTCAAACAAATCAACGATACCTACGGGCATGAAGTAGGGGATGCCGTACTCCGGGAGGTGAGTGATTGTCTGCATCATCAGATTCGCGCGGGCGATGTCATCGGGCGATGGGGTGGCGAAGAGTTTTTAATCATTGCCTCAGAAGAAGACGGAGAGGGAGCGTTGCAGTTAGCCTATCGCTTGCGAGAGACTCTGGAGAATTTCAAACTGGAAGCCGGTTTCTCTGTGACCGCATCCTTCGGAGTCTCGCTCAGTCGGGAAGATGATACCATGACAACTCTGCTGAAGAGGGCTGATCTGGCTTTGTACCGCGCGAAAAACAATGGTAGAAATCGTGTAGAGTGGGAAGCACCGTAAGTTTTTGATTGACGTGTACCCGCGAGGCTGATATAATTTGACCCGAAAGGCGATGATGGAAACGAGTACGTTTTCCCGCCCTCTGACAGCGAACCCGGAAGTGGTGTGAGCCGGGGCAGAGAGGAAAACGGAAAATCCTTCCGGAGCCGCAACCTGAACGTAAGAGCCGTCTTACCAGTAGGGACGCCGGAATCGCTCACCGTTAGCCGGAGCGCGGGTATCTCTCTCTGAAGATGTACCCGAAAAGAGAGCCCGTCACCTGACGGGAAACAGGGTGGTACCGCGAGTCCCATCTCGTCCCTGTGGCGAGGTGGGCTTTTTGTTAAGTTTTGGAGGAGGTGTATGTTTAAACCTGTTTCACCCAGAGTCAACGTACCTGTGATGGAGGAAGGTGTTTTGCGTTTCTGGAAGAGCCATGACATCTTCCATCAATCTACCCAACTGCGGGAGGGCGCTCCCGAATACGTTTTCTTCGAGGGTCCTCCAACCGCCAACGGCAAACCCGGTGTTCATCATGTGCTGGCGCGGGCGTTCAAGGACGTTTTCCCGCGGTATAAAACCATGCGGGGATACCACGTCATCCGGCGGGGCGGCTGGGATACTCACGGCTTGCCGGTGGAGATTGAGGTAGAGAAGAAACTGGGCTTTACCAATAAACAGCAAATTGAAGATTTCGGCATTGCTCGCTTCAACGAACTGTGCCGGGAATCGGCTTTCACATACATCCAGGACTGGGAACGGCTCACCGAGCGCATTGCCTTTTGGGTGGATCTCGAAAAAGCCTATATTACCTATACTAATGACTATATCGAATCAGTCTGGTGGATTTTAAAGAACTTCTGGGACAAAGGGCTGATTTACCGTGGATATAAAGTGGTGCCGTATTGTCCGCGGTGCGGCACACCCCTTTCAGATCATGAAGTTGCCCTGGGGTATGACGAAGCTACCGACCCCTCGGTATTTGTGCGCATGCCGCTGGTGGATGCGCCAGACACGTCTCTGCTGGTATGGACGACCACCCCATGGACGCTCCCTGCCAATGTGGCGGTTGCGGCTCATCCTGAGGTAGACTATGTGAAAGTAGAGCGGGTATTACCCGAGGGCGGTAAGGAATATCTCATCCTTGCGGAGCCGTTGTTAAGAGCCGTTTTTGGCGATGAAGACGTTCATGTGGTCGAGCGTTTTAAGGGTACAGCCTTACGGGGAAAACGCTATAAGCCTCTGTTCACCTTTATCCCACCGGAGAAACCCGCGCACCGCGTTGTGCTGGCAGATTTTGTGACCATTGAAGACGGTACCGGTCTGGTTCACATTGCTCCGGCATTTGGCGCTGAGGATATGAATGTAGCGCTGGAAGAAGACCTGCCTGTCATCCAGACCGTTGCCTCAGATGGGACCTTCATCGCTGAGGTGAGACCGTGGAGTGGCATGTTCGTCAAAGACGCCGATCCGCACATCACCCGTGATTTGGATGCCCGTGGTTTGCTCTTCCGAGCGGGCACTTACACCCATACTTATCCTTTCTGCTGGCGGTGTTCCACACCGTTACTGTACTATGCCCGCCCAACCTGGTACATTCGCACCAGTCAGTACCGCGACCGTCTGGTGGAATTGAACGAACGTATTAACTGGTATCCAGCCCACATCAAGAATGGACGCTTTGGAAACTGGCTGGAGAATAATATTGACTGGGCTTTGGGTCGCGAGCGCTACTGGGGCACCCCCCTGCCGGTCTGGGAGTGCGAATCCTGTCATCATGAGCACATGGTTGGCTCGGTGAAAGAACTTTCCGAAATGGCGGGACGTGACCTTTCCGGGCTG
>OGCI01002166.1_pt1 | contig 13854 bp, 12 predicted proteins | sample 1570021 | NCBI WGS metagenome assembly OGCI01 (sample SAMN06264664, study PRJEB24512) | hot springs metagenome | isolation source: Hot spring water | place: South Africa: Tshipise | collected 2015-06-21 | reverse complement strand
CCGGGACGCCGAGTAATGGTCTCGCTCCGCAGGCTGCGCTGCGACCAACTCGGCCGTTCCCGGGCAAGTCGGGTGGAGATCCGTCCTTCTTCCGGCCCGGAGCCTTGGGGTAACGGTCTCGCTCGGCGCCACCTGCCTCCGGCGCCACCTGCCTCGCTCAAAGGAAGGAACGCCCGGAAGGCGCCCTCGCTGCGGTCGACCCCATGGTTGCCCGGGCTTGCTGGGCGCAATTCCGTCATGCCCTTGACCGCCATCAATATACATCGCGTCTTAACCGAATATTAACAGCGGTTTCATCGGCGTTTAAAGGATGGCTGGGATATATATGGTGTTGGTTACAAGACATGGGCTTCGACCCCGAGCAAGGAGAAAGCGAATGGCTGAGAAGAAAGGAAAGCGGTGGAGCACAGCCAGGGTGTTGGCTATCGTCATCCCCGTCTGCCTGGCGGTGGCTGTCGCCGTGGTGCTCATCCTGGTGCTGGGCAATGGCGAGGCGCCGGAGAAGGGATCCGGTGACGCCATGAGCCAGGAGGAGATGCTTGAAGCCTACGAGGCGATAAGGAAGGAGGCGGAGGAGGCCATGGCCGAGATGGAGGATCTCGCGTCGGAGGAGGCCGCCTCCGACCCCGAAACCTACGAACAGGAGCTGGAGGAGGCCGAGGACGCCTACAAGGAACTCTACCAGGACCTGGAGGAAGTCACCAGCTACGTGGTGGAGGTCGCGGAGGACTACGAGGAACTTTACGGCTATATCTATGACTACTACGATTACCTCTACGAGCTGACCGAGCAGGCGGTGGAGGAGATCGACTACCTGCTGTCGCTGGTGCCCACCCTCGATGAAATGCAGGGAATGGAGGTATTGCTGGAGCGCCTGGAGAGCCTGCCCAAGGGCGGCAAGTACGGCGAGCTCCCCTCGCAGCTCTCGCAGTACGCACAGCGGGCGCTGTCCGGGATGGCAAGCGCGCAGCCCCCTTCCGGCACGGAAGCCTACGGAAAAGAGATGGAGGCGCTGGCCCAGGAGCTCGCGTCCCTGGCCCAGGAGCTGGCGCAATCCATCTCCTCGGGTGACCAGGCGGCCTTCAGCGCCCTCGCGGGCGAGATGAACGCGGCCATCGCCCAGGTGCAGCACCAGCTCTGCGCCGGCGTAGACTCCCTCTTGGGCAGTTATGCCTCGGCGCTTACCCAACTGGAGGCGGCCATCGAGTCGGCCCTGCCGTGATCTGACGACCCCGTGATTTATCGATCAGGCGGGATCCAACGATCCCGTGATCCAACCATCAGGCGTGATCCTACCATCAGGCGTGATCCTACCATCAGGCGTGATCCAACCATCAGGCGTGATCCAACCAACATGCGGGAAACGCCATAAGGCGGAAAAGTCGAAAGCTCGAGGGCTTTTGCCGGCATCCATCGTGTCCCTCGAGCCTTCAACCGGTAAGGGGGGCTCCCGTAAGGGTCAGGCACCCAATACCTTGAGTACGGGGCTCTCCTGTCTTATTCCCAGTATTCCTTTGATGTATTGCAGGAGCGACTCCAGGTCGAAGGGCTTGGTGCAATAGTGGATCACTCCCGCCTGGGCCGCTTTTTCCTTCACTTCCTCGGATGGGAGGGCGCTGAGGAACATGATGGGGATGGCGAAGGTCTTGGTCGACGCCCGCAGCTTCTCCACCACGCTCAACCCGCTCCCTGCGGGCATCTTGATGTCCAGGATGATGAGGTCCGGCTGCTCCTTATGCGCGCGCATGACCGCGGACATGCCGTCGAAAGCGGCGCAGACCTCGAAACCCTCCATGGCGAGGTTCACGCTCAGGATGCGCACCAGCTCCTCGTCATCGTCCACTATCAGTATCTTCTTCTTCTCTCCGCTCTTCTCTCCCATCTCGAGCCCCTTTCCTTTTCCCTTACCGGCAGTTCGTTTATCGAGGAAAGGGGGTACGGGCGATATAGTACGGTTGGGGGATTGTACCTCTCCGGCGGTCTGAGGCGGTTTTCCTGGAAACAGCGGCGTTGGGCCGCTGGTGCCGTCACGGTTTGGAGGTCTTCAACGCGCGGGGACGATCTCCATGCGCAGGTCGCCATCCCCTTCCAGCCGCCAGTCGCAACGTCCCTTCTGCCCCGTGGCCAGCTCGAAGACCCCCAGGGCAAGCCCCACAAGGTACTCCGGAATGGCGGGGTTGGCCATCACCGCCTCCATCCTCTCCGGGGCCATGGAGAGGGAAGTGAGCAGCCCCAGGCCACGGATGGCAGCGAGGAAGCGCAACCTCTCCAGGCCGCTGCGTGCCTCCTCCACCCCCATGGCTTCCACGGTGTTCTCGCGCTCCGCGTCGATGATGGTCGGCGTGACCCTCTCTCCGAGCTCGTGGACCAGCTCGTCGAAGACCTCGCGCATGCCGGCGGTCCCGAAAAAGGCCAGCCTCCTGCCGCTCTCGTTGTCGCGTATGATGCCTCGCCCCAGGTCCCAGGAGAACTGCGCCAGCTCCCGCGGGGCGCCGCAGGAGGGACAGGTCACGTAGGAGATTTCGCCCCGCTTGCGGGCGGCTCCGTCCCGTACGTGAAAATATTCCTCCTCCAGCCTCTCCTTGCTCACCGTGACGTCGATCTGGTGGCGCCTCTCGTCAAGGGCCTGGTAGGTGAGGGATGACCGGCGCCGCTCCAACACCTCCGCCGAGCCCTTGAAATCGCCGCAGAAGAGCGGGAGGGAGTAGGGGTCCTCGATGAAGACGGTGACCCTTTCCGGGCGGCCACGCCGCGGGTACTGGCCACCCAAGGTTATCTTGCCGTATCCCATCACCAACCCCTGGGCCTCGATGGTGGACATGAGCGTGCGGTAACCCACGAGGTGGGCTGCCGTGTTCACGTACCAGGGCAGCGTGTGGCGGAGGAAAGCGCGCGTGGCGCGGCTTTTGGAAGATATTACCAATTCCCATATGTGCTCCTGCGTCACGGCAAGTTCCCGGGAAAGGCGGCGCCACATGCGGTCAAGGTTGTCCGACTCGAAGAAGATCATGCGGTGCGCGGGATCGCTTACCTGGGTGATGGTCCCATCGCTGTTCCAGCGCATGGTGCGCGAAATCCCCAGGGGGACCCCGCATTCCCGGCAGGTCTTGGTAATTTTCATCGTCAACCCCCCGTCTACCGGCTTTCCTCAGGCGCCTATATAGGCCTTCTTTACCTCCTCGTTTCCGGCCAACTCCTCCGCGCTCCCCTCCAGGACTATGCTGCCGTTCTCCAGCACGTAACCTCGCGTGGAAATGGACAGGGCCATGCTGGCGTTCTGCTCGGAGAGCATGATGGTGATCCCCCGGCGGTTTATGTCCACGATGGTCTCCATGATGCGGGTAACGACGAGCGGCGCCAGCCCCAGCGACGGCTCGTCCAGGAGCAGGAGGCGCGGCTGGGACATGAGAGCCCGCCCGATGGCCAGCATCTGCTGCTCCCCGCCGCTCAGGGTCCCCGCCTCCTGCTCGCCGCGCTCCTCGAGGATGGGAAAGAGCTCGTACACCTCTCGCAGCGCCGCGGCAACTTCCTCCTTCTCGCGGTAACGGGAATAGGCCCCCATCATGAGGTTCTTTTTCACCGAAAGCCGCGGGAAGAGCTTGCGGCCTTCGGGGCACAGGGAGATTCCCTTCCTCACGATAGCGTCCGGCCGTATGCGGCTGATGACCTCCCCCTCGAAGGTTATCGAGCCCTGCGTAGGCCTCAACAAACCGCTGATGGTGCGGAAAAGGGTGGATTTCCCGGCCCCGTTCGCTCCCAGCATGCACACGAGCTCGCCCTGCTCCATTTCCAGGGACACACCGTGAAGGACCTCGTGTTTCCCTATGTTGCAGTATACGCCCTGCAGTTCAAGCATGTTGTTCTCCCAGGTACGCCTCGATGACCGCCCGGTCCTCGCACACCTCCTGCGGGACCCCGTCCGCTATCTTCACCCCGAAGTTCAGGGCCACGATGCGGTTCGCCAGGCTCATGATCATGCGCATCTTGTGCTCGATGACGCACACCGTGATGCCCCGCTCGCGGATGCGTGCGATGAGCTCGATGATGCCGTTGGTCTCCTCCATGCCCACCCCCCCGGTGGGCTCGTCCAGCAGGACCAGTCGCGGGTTTCCCATCAGGGCGATGCCGATGGCCAGCCTCTTCTGGGCCTCCTGGGGGATGGAGCCGGCCGGCCGGAAAGCATATTCCGCCAGGCCGGTGAAGGCCAGCACCTCCATCACCTTCTCCGCAGCCTCCTTTTTCTCCCGCCGCGCCCGCGGGGTCTGCAGCACCACGTCCCACAGCCCGGATCGCGTGCGCATGCGGTACCCGATCAACAGGTTCACGTAGACCGGCAGCTCCTCGAAGAGGGCGGTGGTCTGGAAGGTGCGGGCGATCCCCTCGCGGGCCATCCGGTAGGGTTTCCATCCCGTCACTTCCTTCCCCTGGAAGACGACACGTCCCTCGTCGGGGGGGATGATCCCGCTCACCAGGTTGAAGATGGTGGACTTGCCGGCCCCGTTGGGGCCGATGATCCCCAGGATGCTCCCTTCGGACACCTCGAAGTCCACCTTGTTCACCGCCACCAGGCCGCCGAACCTCTTGGTAAGCCCTTCCACGCGCAGGATGGTCATGGGGTCACCTCCCGCGCCCTGTAACTGGCATGGCGTCCCTTCGCCCAGTCCCACAGCCGGCTGAGGCCTCCTACCATGCCGCGTGGGAAGTAGATGATCGCCACGATCAATATGAACCCGAAGAGGACGAAACGGTACTCGCCCAGGGACTTCTCCACGTAGTCGAGGAAATAATACAGCCCCACCGCACCCAGCACGGGGCCGGAGAGGGTGGCCGCCCCGCCGATGAGCACGTAGACGAGGAGGTTGAAGGAATAGGCGTAGTTGGTCACCGTGAAGTCGAGATGCTGGTTCTCGACGGCCAGCAGCGCTCCCGCCAGCCCCACGATAAAGCAGCTCACCGTGAAGGAGAGCAGCTTGTAGCGGAAGCTGTTGATGCCCGTGGCCTCCGCCAGGTTCTCGTTGCTGCGTATGGACATGAAGGTGATCCCCAGCAGGGACTTGACTATGAAGCGCACCACCACCAGCACCAGCAAAAGTGCGCCGAGCACGAAATAATAGCGGGCCCAGCGCTGTGTCAGGAAACTCGGGCAGGGCACCTTCTGCCCCTGTATCCCCCCGGACAGCCACGTCCAGTTCTCGAAGACCTTGAAGACGATGACGTTGAAGCAGAGGGTGACGATGGCGAAATAGGGTCCCTTGGTGCGCAGGGACGGCAAGCCCACCAGGAGACCGAGGAAGGCGGTGACCAGGCCGGCGATGAGGAGCGAGGGCCAGAAGTTCAATCCCACCCTTTCCGTGAATATGCCGAAGGTGTAGGCCCCGATGCCCAGAAAAGCTCCGTGGGCCAGGGAGGCCTGCCCGGTGTATCCCAGGATCAGGTTGAGGCTCACGGCGGCTATGGCCCATGCCAAGGCCAGGGTCAGCACGCGCAGCTGGTACAGCTTCAGGCCTATCCAGGGAAGGGCAATGGCCAAAGCGAGGAGCAGGGCGAAGAAGGCTCTCTTGCCGTACTTCTCGAGCTTTTCCATAGTCTCAGTCCCTCCCCTTGAAGAGCCCGGTGGGGCGGATGGCCAGGATGAGGATGAGCACCGCGAAGGCGAAGACGTCCTTGTACGCGGAGGATACGTAGGCAATGGCCAGGGCCTCCAGGATGCCCAGCAGGTAACCTCCCACGATGGCTCCCTGCATGCTGCCCAGGCCGCCCAGAACCACGATGACGAAGGCCTTGAGGATGAGCACGCTACCCATCTCGGGGGAGATGAAGGCCAGCGGGGCCATGAGCACCGCCGCCGCGGCGGCCAGGGCGGTGGCGATGGCAAAGGTGAGCATGGAGATGCGGTTGACGTTGATGCCCACCAGGGCCGCGCCCTCGCGGTCCTGTGCCACCGCCTCGATGGCCGTGCCCATGCGGGTCCTCTTGATGAAGAGGTGCAGCAGGACCACCAGCGCCACGGCCCCGGCGATGACGATGAGCCTCTGTACCTCTATGGTGAAGCCCGCGAAGCTCAGGGTCTTATCGATGGGCTTGGAGACGCTGACCGCCCGAGGCTTGACGGCCCTTACTAGGGTCTCCAGGAAGAGGAAGAGGCCGATGGCGGCGATGAAGGTGTTTATGTGGGGCTGGTCCCGCAGGGGGCGGTAGACCAGCCGCTCCACGATCACCCCTCCCAGGGCCAGGGCGATCATGCAGAGGGGCAGGGCAAGCCAGTAATTCACCTTCGCCAGCGCCGTAAGTATGTAGAGGAGGTAGGCGCCCAACATGTACAGGTGGCCGTGGGCGAAGTGGGAGATGTCCAGGATCCCGAAGATGAGGGTGAGTCCCAGGGCCACCATCACGTACTGGCTTCCGAGCTGTATGCCGATGACCACTTGGTTCAGGAAAAAGGACAACTGGCCCTCTCTTTCTTCACCATTGAAGCTGGTGATCTCCCCTTGCTAGCCGACCATAACCTCCACGTCCAGCCGCTGCGCGCGCCTTTTTCGGTGATACCGAACGCCGCCACAGGGTTCGCGCGAGCCATCCTCGCAATATATCATTGACGGCAACCGCCGGAAGAGGTCCCGCCTCTGGCGCGGTAATCGCGCTGGCTTGTCTCTTTTATTCGGAGTATTCCAGCGATTCCTTAACGCCTCCGAGGGGAGGCCTCACGGGCCGCGCCTGCGCGGATGGCCGCACCGTCCATCTACGAAGCCGGATGCTTTAGGGGGGAAGCCCCCCACAAGAGGCCTCCCCCTTTCTAACCTTGCCCTTGCCTTCCGCTATCGCCTCACCTTACATCTTCCACCATTCCATGAGTTCCCCGGGCACAAAGGCACCGCCCTTGACCTCCACGGTGGTGCCCGGCATGAGCAGGGCCCCGGTCTGGTCGTTGATGCCGGAGAATTCCACCGGGAATTCCTCGCCCGAGGTCTTCGAGACGTCACCCTTGGCGAAGGCGGCCCGTATGGCGGCCACGTCGTCCACGCTGCCCGCCTCCTTCATGGCCTCCACCAGGATGTGGAAGCCCGTGTAGCAGATGGCGGCCTCCCAGGTGAAGCGCATGCCGGTTTCCTTCTCGAATCTCTCCAACATGTTGATGGTGCCCGGCCAGACCGACTGATCGATGGGGAGCACGCCGATTGCCCCCTCCAGCTTATCCATACCCGCCTCGTCGACGATGATGTCCAGCTTGGCCTGGTCGATGACGATGAACCCGCCCTTGAAGCCCATGTTGCGCGCCTGCTCGATGACCAGCGCCGTGGGCTCGGAGGGACCGCCGCAGAAGATGACGTCCGGGTTGGCGGCGAGCACCGTGGTCACGTAGGGAGTGAAGTCCGTCTCCGTGTAGTAGCTGGCCGGTGAATCGGCCACGATGGTGCCTCCCGCCTTGGTCCAGGCATCCTTCATGGTCTTGCCCCAGAGCTCGCCGTAGGCGCCGGTGGTCTGGAGCATGCCCATCTTCTTCCACCCGTGGCCCATGGCCCTGGGGATCCAGTCCTTGAGGTAGATGGAGAAGGGCGGCGGCAGGGTGACCATGTACTTGTTGGGCGACTGAGCATAGAGGGGGACGCTGGAGTAGGCCATCATCAGGAACTCCTCCCCCGCCTTGGTGTTGATGCCCAGCTGCGGGATGATGGTGTTGGCGGTGGGGTCCCAGATGACCTTTATGCCCTCCTCGAGCACGAAGCGCTGGGCGTTGCTCAACGCCTTCTCGGGCACCATCTCGTCGTCGGCAGACACCAGCTCGAAGATGTAGGTGGTGTCCCCGATGGTAACGCCCCCCTTGGCGTTGATGTCCGTTATGGCCATTTCCAGCCCAGCCTTGATATCCTGCCCGTAGCCGGCAGCTATGCCGCTCAGGGGAGCGTTGAGGCCGATCTTCACCGTCACCTTCTCCCCCCCGGCTTCCCCGCACCCGGAAAAGCCCATTGCGACCATTAGCGCTGCTGCGATAAGGCAGATGGTTACCTTCAAACGCATGTCTTTCAACCCCCCTTTTCTCAAGTTACTTTCCCCGTTCGCATATCGCTTTCGACCATCGACGCTATCCCTTCACATCCACGGGTCCCTTTCCCCTCCCGTCGCAACTTTTTTATTTACCTTGCCACCCTCGACAGGGAAAGCGCCCCCTTCACCAGACATGGAAAACGGGCGTTTTCACCGTTTCCCCACGTCGCCGCTCGGCTACGCGTCTGAGGACTGGGTGGTCAGCGGATGTGTTTGCCGATCGGTGTCCTGCTTGTCGTGGTGAAGTCCTTGCTCATGCATGGATGTGACCAGTGGAAGCCTTCATCTATCACCCCCCCCTGCGGTCCCCCTCCGATGAGGGTGAAAATCCGAGTACGGCTACCATCATATTATTTCCCCATTCTCGAGAAATATTATACCTTACGCTTAACAATTCAGCAATTCAAACAAGAATCCTTCCTCCACGCTGCAAAAAGTCCGCTGCCTCTGCGCGCACGGACCCCGTCAACGGTACATGTGGAACACGCCCTGTTGGCCGTAGGCGAAGTAGATCTCTCCGAGGGGGACGGCCACGAAGGACCCCGTTATCTCGCGCAGCGAGGGGGAAGCCTTCCCCGTGAGCTTTATGTCCAGGGGTACGGTTTCCGTGGTTCCCATGCGCAGCGTGACGGAGAGCGTGGCCTCGAAGGAACGGTTCGCTTCCTCGTAGCGGTACTCGCTCCCGGAGATCTCGAAGACGGGGCTGTAATCGCCCGGCGAGGAGATGGTGTCGTTCTCCTCCAGTACCAGGTGGCAGTTGGAAATCCCGTAGAGCGCGCCCAGCATCTCCAGCACCCAGTGCCCCCATATGGTGTCGTAAACGCCTGAGGGCGGGGGTGCCGGGCTGCCGCCCGCGGGATCGGGGAACTTGAACACGAGCCGCGTGTGCTCGCCCGCCTGCTCCGTAACCACCTGCAGCTCTCCGCTTGGCGCGGACGTGGGGGGCTCACCAGGCTCCTCCCCGCTGGAAGTCGGCGCCGATGGTCTTTCCGCCGTTTCCTCCACCGCGGCGTCTTCCCTCCCCTCCGTAGCCTGGGGTGCGGGTTTCGCCATGATTATGAAGACCGCCGCGGCCGCGGCCAGGAGCACGGCTGTGCCCAGCAGGAACGCCCGGCGAAAGCTCACCGCTCACCCCCCGTGAGCCTGTAGCCTGGAACGACGTTGTTTCGCACTGCCAGCCTTATGCCCCCTTTTCACCGAAAACCCACGCACATGCGTCATCTTACACCTGGGGATGGGTTTCGCGCGCGAGGGCGCGGACGGCCGGTCCCCGGCGCTCTCCGCGGCAGGCCGGCTGCCCGGCTTCGGGAGCGAGGGAGCGCCGTAGACCCATCCCACAACGGATCGTATCCATGAACCGGAGAACCTAATCCAACTCCACGATGCGCCTTACCAGCTTGACCTTCTCCTCCAGGTCGGCCAGGCGCCGGATCATGATGCGCTGCGCTTGCGGAGACCCCGCGCCGTGGATGCTCTCCGTCAGGTACGCGGCCGCCCCGCACCCCAAGGTCATGTTCTCGATGAACTTGAGCACCCTGATGCGGTCGAGGGTGGGGATGTCCCCCGAGCCCTTGAGATATTTCTCCAGGTAAGGAGCGGTTTCCGGGTTCTCGAAATCCCTCTGGGAGGGCATGGTCACCACCAGCCCGCCGGCGATGTCCTGCAGCAGCCGGGAGATCTCGAAGGGGAAGCGGGTGACGTTCTGCTTGCAGACGTTGGCCAAAAGGATGTCCACCAGGTAACAACCGGAGGGGGTGGGCACTCCGCGGGCGCTGCACGCGATGCCGCAGGAGAAGATGGTCTCGTTGAGGTGGATCATCTCCGTGATCTTGTCCCGCACGTGGCTCGCACCCTCCACCCCCTGGTAGAGGGAGGCCAGCTGCGCCGCTCCCACCAGCACGTCTCCCACGCCCACCTTGCAGCCGCCGTAGCTCTGGCGGTGGTAGGCGGCGAAGCGTTCCACCACCTTGCCGCTCTGGTCGTGCTCCCCGCACATGAAAACCCGCTCCCAGGGCACGAAAACGTCGTCGAGGATGACCAGCGCCTCCTGGCTACCGTACTTGGGGTTTCCCACGTCCAGCGGGCTCCCCTCCAGCTTGCGCGTGTCCGAGGGCTGGCGACCCAGGATGAAGGTGATGCCCTCGGCGTCCGCGGGCACGGCGAAGGACACGGCGAAATCCGCTTCCTCCTTGCGCATGGCGGCAGTGGGCATGACCAGGATCTCGTGGGAATTGAGGGCTCCGGTCTGGTGCGCCTTGGCCCCCCGCACCACGATGCCTTCGGGTTTTCTCTCCACCACGTGGACGAAAACATCGGGGTCCAGCTGCTCCCCGGGGCGCAGGCCGCGGTCACCCTTCACGTCGGTCATCGCGCCGTCCAGCACCAGGTTCTCCTCCTGGATGAAACGCAGGTACTGCTGGAAACGTTCATGGTATTCCGTCCCGTGCTCCTGGTCGCACTCGTAGGTGACGGAATAGAGGGCGTTGATGCCGTCCATGCCCACGCAGCGCTGGAAACAGGTGGCGGTCCTGCGGCCCAGCAGGCGCTGCATGAGCACCTTCTTCACCAGGTCGTCGGTGTCCTGGTGGATGTGGGTGAAGCGGCTCACGCGAGCTCCCGTGAGATGCGAGTCGGCGAAGAGGAGGTCCTCCGCCTCCGGCTCGTCCCCGCGGTTGTAGGTCTCGGCCATGGCGTTCATGGCCGGCCTTATCATGGGGTGGTCCACGGGGTTCTCCACCCGTTCTCCCAGCAGGTAAATCCTTCTCTCCAGGCTGCGGAGGCTCTCCACGTAAGCCTCCGTGCTGTCTATCTTCATTCCGCCACACCTCCTTCACGTTGCGCAACGTGCCGGGAACGCCTTTTCTCATGCCATGTTACGGTTCCCCTTCCCCCGGTTCCGCCATGTTCATGACCATGTTGCCTTGTAAATCACCATGCCCTGAGTTTATACCATCCGCCGACACCCCTGCCATGAGATTGCTCTCAGGGAGAGGGCTCCGCCCCTTTCCTTGACCCTCCCCAGACATACTTTGGGGTCAAACCGCGTTCATGTCTGAGAGGGGTTGTTCCTGGGGATGGGGGGCGTCTCGGCCCTCTGGACGGGCCTTCGCCGCACCCATCCCCCGCAAGCGAGAGACCCTTCCTTCTTCCGGGCCGGGACGCCGAGTAATGGTCTCGCTCCGCAGGCTGCGCTGCGACCAACTCGGCCGTTCCCGGGCAAGTCGGGTGGAGATCCCTCCTTCTTCCGGGCCGGGCCGGGGGATAGGGCTCGCTCCGCGACGCGCGGCCCAGCGTGACCCTTTCCCTCTTCCACGAGGCATGCCTTATCGCCGCCTCCGCCCCGCGACATGGCCGAACAGGAGGCCGCTTGCGATGTCGCTCGCCCGACCCCCGGGCTCGGCCCGGCGTGATCCCTATAAAGCTCCCTGGACAGGGCGAGGGCATGTCCTCAAGTAACGTGGACGGAACCTTGTCCCGACCGCGTGATCCCGATTATGTCCGGGGGATGCGCAGGTTTCCTTCGGGGTCAAGCAGGGCGGGACCGATGGCGATGCGGGCGATCTTCTCCGCCGTTCCCCGGTAGGGGGTGAGCAACCTCGCGGCGGCGCCCCTCGCCTCCATTACCCGACCCAGGGACAGAGTACAGCTCTCCGCGTCGTCGAGGCCGACAAGACGCCCTTCCCGCAGCGCGTCCACGGAAGCCGCTATGCGGTGCGAAGTAGCAATAATTTCCAACTGGCCTAGATCTATCTCCAGCTCTCGGGAGGACCGGAAATATTCCCGAAAGCGCTCCCGCCGGTAAGCGGCCCTCTCTTCGCGTTTCCTCCTCCTGGCTTCGGGACACGCCTTCATCACCGCTATCTCGCCGTAAGCCGCCTCCTCAAGGCCGCGGAAAATATGCAGGGCCTCTCCCTCCCGCTCCAGGACCACAACCAGGTCCGGCTGGAGCGCCCTTATCTTGCTCCGCTTAAGAAGTGTCGCCAACCTTCCTTCCACCATGCCCGAGGTATCGATGAGCAGCGTCTCGCAGCCGCCTTCCAGGGCCTTCTTTTGCAGCCGCAGGCCGGCCTCCACCACGGAGGCCACGTCGTAGGCAGGGGAGGCGAAACCGAGGAAGACCATGGCGGTGGGGAAAAGGCGCTCGCCATCTCTCTTCCACGGAAACTGCAGCCCCACGCATCCCGGTGGGCCAACCGTGGATTGTCCCAGGTCGAAGTCGAGCAGCGCCGCCCTCCTGCCCGCGCCGCTCAAGCGGTCGGCAGCGTTCAGGGCGAAAAAGGTCTTGCCGGAATCGACCGGCCCGACGAGCATCACTTTGCGGTACGACCCGGCAAGGATGCGCTCCAGGACCATCTCGCCGGTTTCTACATCATCTTGCATCGCGCTCATCACAGGACCGAATCACAGGACCGCCCATTACCTTGCACCGCTCATCACAGGACCGCAACCCAGGGCAACGGGCGCGGGCGAAACGTGGAGGTTCGCACCACGGTTCCCACGGCGGCCATATCCATTATAGCCGCGGCAAGGCCGCGGCAAGCCTCCCCGCCGCCGCTTGCGGGATGCCTCACGTCGCACATCCGCGACGCCGCGAGCGCTGCGGCATATCCCTCGCGTGATATGATCATGAATACGGAAGCATTAAGGAGCGGCTCCGCGTTGCCCACGCACCGGTGGCACGATTTTTCCCCGCGATCCCGGCGCGGCGTCGACAGCGAGGGCCGCGGAAGATGCGCACTATGCGGGAGGCATGGACCGTGAGCAGGAACGTCCGCATCGTCACCTGGATCTGCGTGATTCTCCTAACGGCCTCGCCCGTGCTCCTCCAGTCGGGATGCGGCGGGCGGAATGGTGCCGGAAGGGACGAAGAATTGCCCGGCACGGAAGAGGTTTCCCCGGCGGATGAAGGCCGCGTGGAAGAAAGCACGGAGGCCTCCGGACAGAGCGTGCACGTCCTGCACATGTGCGGCCGTTCCGTGCTCGCGGGGTGGTTCGAGCACTGGGGATGGGACTACGACCCCGCGAACCCCGTGCGCTTCTCCGGGCATGAACTCATATACCATGAGATGGACACCCCACCCGGCATCGTGGACACCGCCCGCGAGGTGATACGCGAGGTCTCGCGAGAGGGAGCGAACGCGCTCTTCTTCAAACTCTGCTTCGCGGACTTCGAGGGAGGCGACGGGGACACCGCGCGGGCGAACCTCGAGAGAAACAAGCGCACCGTGCGCGCCGTCACTGACGCCGCTTTGGAGGAGAACCTGGTGCTCATCCTGGGAAACGCCCTCCCCATGGTGCGGGAATACACGGACGACTGGCTGACCTGGAATCACCGCGAGTACAACCGCTTCCTCCAGGAGCTGGAAGCGTCGCATCCCGGCCGTATAGTGGTCCTCGACCTCTACGGCACGCTGGCATCCCCAGGCGGCTGGCTGCGGCCCGAGTTCGCCCTGGACCCCTACGACTCCCACCTCAACGACGCCGCATACGATGCCCTGGACCCGCCCCTCGCGCAAGCGCTCGAGGGGCTCTGACTGCCCCGATTCGTAAACACGCTCGCATGCGAACGCCGCTGCATCCACACCCACTGCCTTCCGGCAAGACGGCACTTTCCTCCCGGGGATGGGTCTCGCGCGCGAGCGAGCGGACGGCCAGTCCCCAGTGCTCTCCGTGGCAAGCCGGTTGCGTGGCTTCGGCAGCGAGGGGGCGCCGTAGACCCATCCCCTGACGTAGACCGTATTCATAGACTGGAGCGCTAAGTTCCGGGGGTTTTACCTTCGGCCATGGACCCACCGCCCGTAGACCTTACCC
>OGCI01002165.1_pt1 | contig 13874 bp, 15 predicted proteins | sample 1570021 | NCBI WGS metagenome assembly OGCI01 (sample SAMN06264664, study PRJEB24512) | hot springs metagenome | isolation source: Hot spring water | place: South Africa: Tshipise | collected 2015-06-21 | reverse complement strand
CCAGCACGGCCTCCAGGTTGTCAGCGGCCGCCGGGAAGCAGCACAGCAGAGCAATAACCAGCCGGTATCGCAAGGGGGCCTCTCAAGGAACGGCGTGCGTAACGCGCTCGTTGGGCGCAGCGAAGGCAATGTAGCCTTGGATCTCCTCATCGGAGTCCAGCACCGGCTCCAACCGTACCAAATTCACTTTCTCGCCGGTCTGAAAGCTGAGTAGCTCACGTGCCCTCTGCAACTGCTCCGGTTCGGCAACGCCCGCCAGCAGCTCGGCCTCGATCCAGAAAAGCATGGTCCCCCGGTCGGAGGGCAAGGCGGCGATGCGACTGGCCCGAGGCACGCGCGGCTGATCCCGAAACCAGCTCCGCGGGGTGAGGAAAATGAAGGCCAGGATGAGAGCCACCATCACGTCGTACTGCCAGCCGGCACGCGGATAGTCCCAGAGGATGAAGCGTTTCAGACCCTCCACGACGGAACGGCTCATGCTCTTCAGTGTAGCGCAGGCCGTCGGAAATCCGAGCGGTTTTCAAGCCTCATGCGCCACCGCCACCACGTCGCTGAACAGACCATAGGCGGTTTGTTCAAGGCCCGGCGAGAGCTGAAGCACCCCCAGGGTGCCCATTAGGTCGGTGTGTAGCAGCAAGAGGTTGGAGGTTCCTTGGACCATGGCCAGGGGGTCCTTTTCAGCCAGCACCTCGGCACGGACCCGCAGGCGCACACCGCCGGGAGTCTTTCGCGCCCGGCTTACAAGGCGCACCGTTTTGCCCTTTTCAGCCAGCTCCGCCAGTCGTTCGGGCGTTAGCCGGCCGATGCCTTTGCGAGCCACATCCAGCGGAGTGACGCGGGCATCCATGAGCACGTTGGCCAGGACGGCAGCTTTAGCCGCCGCGTCCCAGCCATCCACGTCGAAGCGCGGGTCCACTTCCGTGATGCCCATGCCGCGGGCCCGTTGGACCGCTTCGGCCAAAGGCAGACCGGCGCGCATGGCCGCGATGACCACAGTCGTGGTTGAGTTCAGCACCCCCGTGAATCCCCGCACTTGAACCGCGGGCAGCGCAGTCTGCACCAGGCTGAACACCGGTGCCCCGTCCATCACCGTGGATTCGAAACGAAACTGTAGGCCGGCGGCTTCAGCCTCCTGGCGCAAGCGCCAGTAAGCGTGCGCGATCGGCCCCTTGTTGGCGGTCACTACGTGGATGCGCCGGGCGAAGGCCGCCCGAATGTGCGAGATGGCCGGCTCGCCGGTTGCCGGTTCGAGCGGCGTGACTTCGATGAGCACCTCCGGCCTTGCCCGGTCCAGGAATTCTTCCACACTGGCCGCCGGCGGTCCGAAAGCCGGCTCCAGCGGCAAGCCGCGCTCATCAACGGCCGTGCCGTGACGAGCGGTGTGGATGCCTGTGATGCGAAACGGATAGGCCGCACGTTTGGACTCCAGCAGGCGGGCGAAGGCGCGCCCAACCCCCCCGTAGCCGATAAGAGCCAGCCGCAAGGAACCACCCCCCGACGGGCGGCCTCACTCGCCCATCACCTTGATGATCACGCGCTTGGGCCGCTGCCCGTCGAACTCGGCGTAATAGATCTGCTGCCAGGGGCCCAGATCCAGACGCCCCGCCGTCACGGGCACGATGACCTGGTGATGAACCAGCAAACTCTTCAGGTGTGAATCGCCGTTGGTCTCACCCGTGCGGTGGTGGCGATAGTCACGGCGAAACGGCGCCAGCTTTTCGAGCCACTCGTCGATGTCGGCCAGCAGTCCGTCCTCAGCGTCATTGACCCACACGCCCGCGGTGATGTGCATGGCCGACACCAGAATCATCCCTTCCTGAATGCCGCTCTTGCGGAGCGCGCTTTCGACCTGGGGAGTGATGTTGATGTACTCGCGATGCTGCCGTGTGTTGAAGGTCAGATACTCGGTGTGGAATCGCATCAGCCCGATGATACTGCAACGCGAGCACGCCAAGCGGCCAAGGCGTCGGCGGGCTGCGGCCGGCGCGGAGACGGCGGCTTGCCCGGACTCCGTCCGCCGCCTCGCGGTGCTACCCTAATCGCCATGCGAGCTGCTGGCATTCTGCTCTCACTCTGGCTGGCCGGTACGGCGGCTGCCCAGACCACGCGCGAGCTGGCGGAGATCAACTGGATGGAGTTCCGCGAGCTGGTCCCTGCCAGGATTCAGACGGTGTTGCTACCGACGGGGACGCTGGAGGCCCACGGAGCCATTAACAACGGGGCGGACATCGTGGCGCCCACGGCGCTGGCCCGAGCGATGGCGCCGCGGGTTAACGCGCTGGTGGCGCCTGCGATCCCATACGGAGTCACCGGCAGCCTGGATGCTTACGCCGGAGGCTTCTCGATCAGCGAGCAGGCCTATCGGGCTTATGTGGCTGACGTGCTGAGCGGGCTGGCGCGCAACGGCTTCCGCAACCTGGTGGTGGTGAACGGCCACGGCGGTCCGCAGACCGACATTTTGAATGAGCTGGCGGAATCGGTCGGGCGCGCGCACAGGGTACGCACCCTGGTCACGAACTGGTGGGCGCATTGCTCCGACATCACGCTGAAGATTTTCGGCGAGGACGGTGGCCACGCCGGGTGGAACGAGACCGCTTTCATCCAGGCGATTGATCCACGACTGGTGCGGCAGGAGCGTTACACGGACCGGTTGGCCCTCCCCCGGCCCGCTGAAGGCGCCTGGTCGGCCTATCCCTTTCCGGCGACCATTATTCTTTACAAGCCGGGACAAGGCTATGTACGCTTCGATCAGGTCAAGGCCAAGGCTTACTTCGATGCGGTCCTCGAGAAGATGACGGCTCTGGTTCAGGAGGTCATCACGCGTTGGGATGAGGCGGGGGTCCTTCGATGACCGAGCGTTCCAAATCTAATAGAAATTGTTTTAGCCGGCGCCCGGCACTGTAGCCGCCAAGCTCGCCTCCGGATCGGATCACGCGGTGGCAGGGCACCAGGATGGCGATGGGGTTGGCGCCATTGGCCGCGCCCACCGCCCGCGCCGCCCGTGGCGCGCCGATGGCTCGCGCCAGCTCCTGGTAACTGCGCGTCTGCCCGTATGGAATCTGTTGCAGCGCCTGCCAAACGCGCATCTGAAAGGGGCTGCCTTCCAGGGCCAGCGGTAACCGGAAGCGGCGCCTTTGGCCTGCGAAGTACTCCTTCAACTGCGCCGTCGCCGCCCAGATCAGTTCGTGATCAGCAAACTGCCGCGCGCGGACCCCGAAGCGGCCTTCCAGCAGGTCCAGGAACCCCCGACGGCTTATGCCGATGCTGACCTGAACGATGGCCTCTTCGCTGGCGGCGATGTGCACCATGCGCCCCAGCGGACCGGCCAGCCGGCCCGTCCACAAGGACCTGGACGCAAGCGCCATAATCAGACCTTCCAGCAGATCAGCTTCGGCTCGGTCATTTCCTCGATGGCGTATTTGGGCCCTTCGCGACCCATGCCGCTCATTTTCACGCCCCCGTAAGGCATGTGGTCCACGCGGTACTGCGGGATTTCGTTGATCATGACGCCGCCCACGCGAAGTTTTTTCGCGGCTTGGAAGGCCTTGCGGATGTCGCGCGTGTAAATGCCCGCCTGAAGGCCATAGTCCGAACGGTTCACCAGCTCCACAGCCTCATCGAGGGTTTGGAAGGAATTCACGCCCACCACCGGTCCGAAGGCCTCGCGACAGGAAAGGCGCACGTGCGGCGGCACATCCGTCAGCACCGCCGGCTCGACCGTGGCACGCCGTCGCCGGCCGCCGATGAGCAGCTTCGCACCCGCCTGCACCGCCTCGGCGATCCAGCTCTCGATACGCTCGGCCTCCTGTTCGGTGATCAGAGAGCTGATGTCGGTGGCCGGGTCGTGGGGATGGCCGATTCTCAGGTTGCGGGTAGCCTCCAGGAATTTCTCCAGAAATGCCTCGCGCACGTTGCGCTGCGCGTAGATGCGTTGGATGGAAATGCAGACCTGCCCGGAGTTGGCGAAGCTGCCCGGCACGGCCCGCGCGACGGCTTCATCCAGCGGAGCGTCCTCGTCCACGATGAGGGCCGAATTGCTTCCCAGCTCCAGCGTCACCCGCTTCATGCCGGCCAGGCTGCGGATCCGCATGCCGATCTCGGGGCTGCCGGTGAATGTCACCATGGCAATATCCGGGTGCGTGCTCAACAGATCGCCGATGACGCCTCCGGGTCCTGTAATCACGTTCAAAGCGCCGGGCGGCAGGCCGCATTCCTGGAAAATCTCCGCCAGGATGAGCGCGCTGACCGGCGTGCTGGAAGCGGGCTTGTGCACCACGACATTGCCGGCCGCCAGAGCCGGCCCGATCTTGTGCATGGAAAGATTCAGCGGGAAGTTGAACGGGGTGATGGCAGCGACCACCCCGAGCGGCTCACGCACCGTGATGGCCCAGTGGTCCTTGCCGGCGGGCGCCGCTTCCATGGGGACGACCTCGCCGTGCAGCCTGTGGGCTTCTTCGGCCGAGAAGAGCAAGGTTTGCGACGCCCGGTCCACCTCCAGGCGCGCTTCGCGGATCGGCTTACCGCTCTCCGAGCTGACCGCCAGCGCCAGCTCTTCGCGGCGCTCAAGCAACCGGTGATAGGCTTTGTGCAGAATATCGGCCCGCTCGGCCGCGGTCATTTCACGCATCAGGTCGGCGGCACCGCGGGCCGCAGCCACAGCCGCCTCGACCTGCTCCCGGGCAGCGACGAAAACCTCGGCCACAAACGAGCTGTCGTAAGGCAACCGCACGGTTTGCCGTTCGCCGGTCCTGACGGGTTGCCCGCCAATCCACATCGGACGCTGCATGACGTTTATGATACGCCGGTGCTTTGACAGGGGGGCGGGATCCAGGGGCACTTGGGCGGGCGGCAACCCAGGGTCGGGGAGGCGGGCAAACCGTTCCCGTCGGAGCCGGCCCGCAGCCTTCTCCGCAGCGGGCTGACTAGCAGCGCAGGCTCAGCGCCAACGCAACTGGCGCCCCCTTCGCTACAATCCTGAGTTGACCGAGGAATACAAGCAGCGACGCGAGAGGCTCCGGGAGGCGCTGGTTGCGTCCAAGCTGGACGCCCTGATTATCTCGGGTCCGCCCAGCGTCCGTTACCTGACCGGATTTACAGGTAGCAACGCGATGGTGCTGGTGCCGGCGGGGGGCGAGGCCGTTCTACTGACCGACCCGCGCTACGAGATCCAAGCCGCGCAGGATGTCTCGTGCCGCGTTTCAGTGGTGAAAACTCCGCTGCCGAAGGCCGTCATGAGCGTCGCGCGTCGCAAGCGCCTCCATCGCCTGGGATTTGAATCGGGGCGGTTGACGTTCGCCGATTACGAGGCGCTTCGCGAGTGCCTCTGGCTTGGGGCCTCCCTGGAGCCGGCAGCCGGAATCGTCGAGAAACTGCGCATGGTGAAGTCGGCGGTGGAAGTGGAGGCGATTCGCCGCTCCATGCAGACCGCTGCGGAGGCCTATAAGCAGGCCATGCGGCGTGTGCGGGCCGGGATGCTGGAGTCGGATCTGGCCGCGGAACTAGACCACCAGATGCGGCGTCTGGGCGCGGAGAAGCCGGCCTTCGAGACCATTGTGCTGGCCGGCGAGCGCACGGCGCTGCCGCACGCCCGTCCGGGTCCTTACCCCCTGATTGCGAATCGGTTACTATTAGTGGATGCGGGCGCTGTGCAAAGCGGGTACGCCAGCGACATGACCCGGATGGCCTTCCTGGGCACGCCCGGCCGCAGGGTGAGGCGGCTCTACAAGGCGGTCCTTGAGGCCCAGCAGGCGGCGCTGTCGGCGGTGGGCCCCGGGATTCTGGCGGGAGCCGTGGATCAGGCCGCTCGGCAGGTGCTCCGCAACTACGGATTGGAGCAGGCGTTCGTGCACGCGACGGGGCACGGAGTTGGCCTGGAGATCCACGAGATGCCCCGACTTGGCAAGCGTGAGAAGACCCGGTTGGCCGCAGGAATGGTGGTGACCGTCGAACCGGGCGCTTACATTGAAGGATTCGGCGGGATACGGATTGAAGACACGGTTGTGGTAACCTCAAACGGTTGTGAGGTTCTGACGCCGGCGTCCAGAGAGTTACTGCCACTGTGAAGCCGGAACCCGTCCGGAATCCGCGCGAGGCTTTCGATGACCATCGAGGAGATCCGCGAACTGATCAAGGTGGTTGCTGAAACCGGAATTAGCGAGCTGGAAGTGCAGCGGGGAGAAAACCGCGTTCGAATTCGGCGCACCCCGGAGGTCAACGCGCACAACATCGTTCTGCCCGCCCAGCCGGCTGCTGCCGCGCCGCCTGCCCCTCAACCCGTGCCTCAGCCCGCAGCATCCCCCGTTCCCGGCCCCGCCGCTGTGGAACCGACCGAGCCGGCGATGGACAACTCCATCGTGCTGGTGAAATCACCCATCGTGGGAACTTTTTATGGAGCGCCGGCGCCGGGGGCCCCGCCCTTCGTGCAGATCGGCGACACGGTGCGGCCCGGTCAGGTTCTTTGCATCATCGAGTCCATGAAGCTGATGAACGAAATCGAGGCGGAAATCGCGGGAGTGGTCGCGAGCCGCATGGTCTCGAACGGTCAGCCAGTCGAGTACGGCGAAGTGCTGTTCGGCATCCGTCCGCTGTGAACCGGGTCTATGTTTCGTAAGGTCCTCATCGCCAATCGGGGGGAAATTGCGCTCCGGGTGATCTGCGCCTGCAAGGAATTGGGCATCCCTACGGTGGCCGTTTATTCGGAGGCGGACCGGCACAGCCTGCACGTCCGTTTCGCCGACGAAGCCATCTGCATCGGACCGGCAAAAAGCGCTCTCAGTTATCTGGACTTCACCAAGGTGATCAGCGCTGCCGAGATTACCGATGCGGACGCCATCCATCCCGGCTACGGGTTCTTGAGCGAGAACGCGGATTTCGCCGAGGTCTGCCAGGCCTGCGGCATCAAGTTCATCGGCCCCTCGCCGGAAGTCATTCGGCTGATGGGGCTGAAGGAGCGCGCGCGGGAGGCCATGCGAAAGGCGGGCGTGCCGGTGCTGCCGGGCTCGGAAGGAGTTGTGAAGACGGTGGAGGAGGCGCGGGAGGTGGCAGCCTCCATCGGCTTCCCTGTGATCCTGAAGGCCTCGGCAGGCGGAGGCGGTAGAGGAATGCGCATTGTGCAGGGCCCTGAGGAGCTGCCCGCTCTTTTCGCACAGGCTCAGTCGGAGGCGGGAGCGGCTTTCGACTGCTCGGATGTTTACCTCGAGAAGTACCTGCGTGCGCCCCGGCACATCGAGTTCCAGATCCTGGCCGACGAACACGGAGAGGTGGAGGTCTTGGGCGAGCGCGAATGCACGATTCAGCGCCGCCATCAAAAGCTGATCGAAGAGGCGCCTTCACCGGCTTTGCCGGCGGCCGAGCGCCAGCGCATCACCGCGGCCTTGCGTCACGCTTTGCGCGCAGTGGGCTACACCAACGCCGGCACTGTCGAATTCCTGATGGACGAGGACGGGCGGCTCTACTTCATCGAGGTCAACGCCCGCGTGCAGGTCGAGCATCCGGTCACCGAGATGGTGACCGGCATTGACATCGTCAAGACGCAGATCCTGATCGCCGCCGGGCATCGTCTTTCCGAGCTGCTGCCTTCGCCCATCACCGTGCGGGGCCACGCCATCGAGTGCCGTATCAACGCCGAGCATCCGGATACCTTCGCGCCTTCACCCGGACGTATCACGGCCCTCAACCTCCCCGGCGGTATGGGCGTGCGCGTGGACACGGCCGCTTACGTGGAGTGCGTGATTCCACCTTATTACGACTCTCTGATCGCCAAACTGATCACGCACGGCCGCGACCGGGCCGAGGCGATCGCCCGGATGCGGCGCGCCTTGGAGATGTTCGTGGTCGAAGGCATCAGCACGTCAATTCCTCTGCACCAGCGCATCCTGGCCGATGCAGACTTCCAGGCCGGCCGCTTCGACACCGGCTTTATCCGGCGTTTTCAGGTGGCCGGCGCGTCGCCGGCAGCAAGGGCCTGAGCCGGTTCGAGTCCACCGGGCATGCCCGGAATCCTTCACCTGCGCCGGTTGCCGTCTCTCTGGCGACTTGATATAGTTTAGATGCCGAATCGGAGGTTGGGCTCCGATTCGGCACACCGCCAGGGTCAGGCCCTTGGCCCGGCGGTCCACGCACATTCGCACATGGGAGTGGACATGGAATCCTACAACAACAACCCTGTTCCTAGTGACGGTCAGGCGATCGACTTCCGGGACGGAAAGTTTGTGGTCCCGGACCGTCCGATCATTCCGTTCATTGAAGGCGACGGCACTGGGCCGGACATCTGGCGCGCTGCCCGTCGGGTCTTCGACGCAGCCGTGGAACGCGCTTACGGCGGGCGGCGCAGGGTCGTCTGGTACGAAGTGTTCGCTGGCGAGAAGGCTTTTCATCTGTTCAATACCTGGTTGCCGGAGGACACGTTGCAGGCCATCAGGCGGTTTCGCATCGCCATCAAGGGGCCGCTCACGACCCCGGTCGGCGGCGGCCACCGCAGCCTCAACGTGGCCCTGCGTCAGTTGCTTAACCTCTATGTTTGCTGGCGTCCCTGCCGTTACTATCCGGGGGTGCCTTCACCCATGAAGCACCCGGAGCTGCTCGACGTGGTGATCTTCCGTGAAAACACCGAGGACGTTTACGCGGGCATCGAGTGGCGCCAGGGCACGCCGGAAGCCGCCAAGGTCATCAACTGGCTGAACACCGAAATGGGCTGCAAGATCCGCCCGGATTCCGGCGTCGGCGTCAAGCCCATTTCCGTCACCGGCTCCAAGCGCCTGATACGGCGCGCCATCCGTTATGCGCTCGAGAATGGACGCCGCAGCGTGACGCTGGTGCACAAAGGCAACATCATGAAGTTTACCGAGGGGGCCTTCCGCGACTGGGGTTACGAGCTGGCGCGTGAGGAGTTCCCCGACTCGGTAGTCACCGAAGCGGGGGCCGGTTCTTCCACCACACCGCCCCCCGGCAAGATCATCCTGAAAGATCGCATCGCGGATTCGATGTTCCAGCAGGTGCTGCTGCGACCCGACGAATACGATGTGATCGCCACCCCCAACTTGAACGGCGATTATCTCTCCGATGCCTGCGCCGCTCAGGTCGGGGGGTTGGGTATGGCGCCCGGCGCCAACATCGGCGACGAGCACGGGGTTTTCGAGGCCACCCACGGCACGGCGCCCAAATACGCCGGCCAGGATGTGGTCAATCCCTCCAGCCTGATCCTCAGCGGTTCCATGATGTTCTCCTACATGGGCTGGAAGGAAGTCAGCGCCCTCATCGAACAAGGCATCACGGAGACCATACGGCAGAAGCGCGTCACCTACGACTTGCACAGGCTCATGGAAGGGGCGACCAAGCTGAAGACCAGCGAGTTCGCCGAGGCGATTGTGGAGAATATGGGCCGGGCGGCGGCGGCCGCCTGAGCCGCGGTCAGATTTTGGGGAGGTTGCATGCGAAAGAAGATCACGGTTATCGGCTCCGGCAACGTGGGCGCCAGTCTGGCTGTGCAGCTCGCGCATAAAGGGCTGGCGGACATTGTGGTGGTGGATATCCTGGAAGGGGTGCCCACGGGCAAGGCGTTGGATATTTTGCAGTCCTGCCCCATTGTGGGCGTGGATGTCAAGTGCGTCGGAGGCAACGACTACGCTCCTACCGCGGGCTCCGACATCGTGGTGGTGACGGCCGGGTTTCCGCGCAAGCCTGGGATGAGCCGCGACGATCTGCTGTGGGCCAATTATGACATCGTCAAGGGCACCGTGGAGCAGGCGGCGCCGCTTTCCCCGAACGCCATCCTGATCGTGGTGACTAATCCCTTGGACGCCATGTGCCACGTGGCTTACAAGGTCAGCGGCTTCTCGAAGAACAGGGTGATGGGCATGGCCGGCATCCTGGACACCACGCGCTTCCGCACCTTTGTCGCCGAGCAGCTCGAGGTCTCGATGAAGGACGTCACCGCCCTGGTGCTGGGCGGTCACGGCGACACCATGGTGCCCTTGGTGCGGTACTCGAGCGTGGGCGGCATTCCGCTCACCGACTTGTTGGACGCCGAGACGCTGGAGCGGATCGTGAAGCGCACGCGCGACGGCGGTGCAGAGATCGTCCGCTACCTGAAGACCGGTAGCGCCTATTACGCCCCGGCGGCCGCCACCGTGGAGATGGTGGACGCGATTCTCAATGACCGCAAGCGCGTCCTGCCGTGCTCGGCCTATCTGGAGGGCGAGTACGGCATCCAGGGCCTGTTCGTGGGTGTGCCTGTCAAGCTCGGCGCCCAGGGCATCGAAAAGATTTACGAGATCAAGCTTACCGAGGACGAACTGGCGGCCCTGCGCAAGAGCGCCGGAGCGGTTAAGGAGTTGGTGGACGTGATGCGGCCGAAACTGGAGGCGGCTGCCACGGCCTGAGCAGCTCAGGAAACATCGGGCGGGTCCATCGGACCCGCCCCTGTCATGAGGTTCTCTTCCCGTCTGGCATGGGACTCGCCGGTTAACCGCCTGTGGCAGGCTTTTGAGGCAGGCAGGCGGGCGGGTCTCCGAATCCTCGACCTCACGCAATCAAACCCGACGCGTGCGGGCTTCTCCTATCCGGAGGCGATCCGGGAGGTGCTGGCGGATCCCGGCGTGCTCGTTTATGAGCCGGCTCCGGCCGGCGCCCCGGTGGCCCGGGCGGCGGTGGCGGCCTACTATGCCTCTCGGGGCGAAGATGTTGATCCCGGGCAGATTGTCCTGACCTCCAGCACCAGCGAAGCGTACTCCTGGCTTTTCAAACTGCTTTGCGATCCCGGGGACGAGGTCCTGGTGCCCCGACCCTCCTACCCTCTGTTCGACTTCCTGGCAGGTTTGGAGGCCGTCCGCCCGATCCAGTATCCCTTGCTATACGACGGAGGTTGGTCGGTTGACTGCGATGCTCTCGTTGCGGCGGTTACCCCGCGGACGCGCGCCGTCATCCTCGTGCACCCGAACAACCCCACCGGATCGGTCATTCGACCCGCAGAGTTAACCCGGCTGTCGGAGATCTGCGCTACGCACGGGCTGGTCTTGATTTCGGATGAGGTTTTCTCGGACTACCCTCTTGCTGCTGACGTTGACTTTGTCCCCACTCTGGCAGGCTTCGAGCAGGCGCCGTTGTTTACTTTGAACGGCCTTTCCAAGTCTGTCGGCCTGCCGCAGATGAAACTGGCCTGGATTGTGGCCGGCGGCCCCCCGCGATGGCGTAGCGACGCGCTGGAGCGGCTCGAACTGATAGCCGACACCTATTTGCCCGCCTCCGCACCGGTGCAATGCGCCCTGTCGCGCCTGATGGGCTTGGGGAGTCAGGTCCGCCGTCAGATTCAGCAGCGGGTTCGGGCGAATTGGACCCGGGTGGCTTCGGTCATCGGACGGGGAGGGCCCTGCGAGCTGCTGCGCGCCGAAGCGGGCTGGTACGCCGTGTTGCGCGTTCCGCGAACCCGCAGCGAGGAACAGTGGTGTTTGGAGCTGCTGGAGCGACACGGCGTTTGGGTGCAGCCCGGCTATTTTTTCGATTTCCTTTCCGAAGCTTACCTGGTGCTGAGCCTGCTGACGCCGCCTGCCGAGTTGGAGGAGGGCTTGGAAGCACTTCGCCGATTGGTGGAAACTTGAAGAGAGGCCCGGCTCTCCGCAATCCTTTCCTAGTGGAAGTGTGCGCGTCGGCTGCTCCGCGGCCCGGTGCAATCCGGCTGGTCCGCCCGGACCCATCCATCCGGCCCGCTCCCGCGGCACTGGGCGGCCTCCCGCGCCCGTCTGCGCCCCCCGCTGCCCCCAACCGCTCGGCTGCGGCCCTCCTGCTGACTGCAACGGACGCTGCACGGACAACCGTCTGGTCCCCGGCCGCTACCAGTTCAAACACATCTGGCCCTCGTTGAGACGACTCATGGACGAATCCACGCAGCGCTTGAATGAGCTGGGCGGGTTCAGCAGAAAGCGGGCTAAGCGGTCTGTGCTTTGGCGGTCAGCAGCCGGACGAGAGGATGAGTGGCAGTGGGGGCTGTAAGTTCCCTGCGCAGCAGTGGCCTCAGGATTCCATCGCCCCCACGGCTCCAAGCGGCGCAGCGCGGGCTCTCTGAAAGCGCTCGGGGCGGTCCCGGCGCCGATGGCACGCAGCAAGCGGCGTTTGACTCGCCCTGAGCTTGAATGCCGCGACTCTTTCGCTCCGCAGCCACGCCCGCGGAGTCTCGGCATCAGGCGTGCGCAGGCCCTCATAGAGAAGCGCGCTTCCGGCCAAGCCTCTCTTAGACGCGCCCTTCTCGTGCAACCAACAGCTCCCCGGAATGGAGATGCTCCCACCGGGTCTCGTCGGTCAGTGGCTGGGTCGCCACGAGCACCGCTCGTTGGCCCCGCGCCTTGACTTTGGCCAGACTGATGGCGTAGCCGACCTCCTCAAGCCCGACCAGTTCGGCCGCGTTGGGCGGCTGACGCGCGATGAAGTACAGCGAGCCATCCACGTAAGCCCACAGGGTTCGGCCATCAGACATCAAGAACTAGAGATTTCCAAACCGCTGGATTTCGTCAGCCTCTTAGTTCAGTCGCGCAGCGAAATCCGCCTTCGGGGCGTCCGCGAGTCGTTCTAACAGCCAAAGGAGCGCGTGTTCGGAGTCTGTGGTTCCCTCGGGCTGGAGATGCCGAAGTTCCCCGGTCTTTGATGGTCCTTACGATTCCGTTTTGCGCAAAGGCCAGCCACTGGTTCCTGAGCCGGGCCATGAACGGATGAGTGTTTGTCCCATCCTGCGTGCCCACGGACTTGTAGCGCACATGGGTCAGGAAGATCCGACTGTGAGCTGCGGTCACTTCGGCGGTTTGGGCTGCGCCGGCCTGATACAGGGATGAGGCTGTTTTCGCGATCCTGAGGGCCTGGCCTTCCCCCCACGCAAACTCGTATCCGTGAAGGTTCCTGTCATCGCCGCGATGTCCTCACTCAGGGAAGGAAAACTTGGTATCGACTTCGCGGTGGGAGCAGATCCCGAGAAGTTGGCACACGGTCCAGCTCGCCTTCCAGACTCATTCAAGGGTGGGCAAAGGCACCGCTGCCCTGAGACAGTGTGACATCCCGTTGCCGAGGCAGCTCGTCGGTGCTGTTCAGTGCGCCCTCTTCAACCAGCGCTCGAAGAAGCTCTGCCAGGCCGGGTCAATCTCCGGGCCGTTCGGCTTGTGGCCGTCTCGTGTGAGCACGAACTGAAGCCGCTCGGGAAAGCCTAGCAGGCTGTATACCTCGCGGGCGCGGTTGACATACCCCCAGCTCTGACGATCATCCGAGTCGCCGCCGCAGTCCTCGCAGTCGCCCCGGCCGCCGATCAGCAGGAAGGCGGCGAAGGAGAGCACGGCGAGCGTGACGCCGATCTGCACGAGCCGCGACGCGACGAGGCCGATCATCGCCGGACGCGCCATTCCTCCGCCCAGAGGGAGGACGGGTTGAGATGCCCGGTCGGCCGCACGCCCTCGAGCCACAGCGGCCAGATATGCGCATCCGCGCGGAAGAACAGCGGGATCGCCGGCAACTCCTCGGCGTAGATCGCCTGCAGTTCGCGCCATAGCGGGAGCCGGTCCTCGCGGCGCAGCGTCTCTGGCAGCCGTTCCAGCAGCTCGTCCATGCGCGCGTTGCGGAAGCCCGTGTAGTTCTGGCCGGACCAGTTGCGCTCGGGCGTCGGGATCTCGTCGGAATGCAGGGTGCTGCGGGGCACGGATTCGGGGCTTGAGATCCACGCGAACATCGCGAGCCCGCCATAGCGCCGGCGGGTGACGGTCTCCGAGAAGAACACGCGCGGCGGCTCGTTCCTCACGCGCATCTCGATGCCGACCTGCCGCCAGCCCGCGGCCAGCACCTGCTGCACCTGCTCGCGCGCGCGGTTGCCTGCCGTGGTCATCAGCTCCAGGGCCAGGCGCTCG
>OGCI01002163.1_pt1 | contig 13884 bp, 10 predicted proteins | sample 1570021 | NCBI WGS metagenome assembly OGCI01 (sample SAMN06264664, study PRJEB24512) | hot springs metagenome | isolation source: Hot spring water | place: South Africa: Tshipise | collected 2015-06-21 | reverse complement strand
TAAAATATTTTAAATACAGAATAGAATCCGAAAAGCAAGCTAGAAATTCCGAAAATAATTATGAACGTATATATGGAGAAATATACTAACAACTACTTAATTTCTACTCTGGAGATGAGGTAAACACTTTAAAAAATTTAGAAATGGAAGTAGAAAGTGAGTTTTTGATTGCAAATCCATTCATGAAAAAAGTTTATGACTACGCTCTTGAACTCGGTAAAACCATAATCATTATAACAGACATGTATTCACCCAGAAATTTTATCGAAAAAAATATTGCAAAAAATGGGCATAATAACTTACTCTCACTTAGTCATTTCTAATGAATTAAGAAAAAGTAAACACAATGGAGACATTTATTCATATGCAATTGAAAAAGGTATTTTAGAGCCTAAAAAACACTTCATATTGGAGATAATCGGTACTCAGATTATTTAAATGCTATTAATCATGGACTGTCTGCACATTATTATGAACCAGTCAGAATGAGGGCTAAAATAGCCAATCAACTTAATTACTCCGTGTATCTGTCAATTATGACAGCCATATTTTGCAATAAAGTAAATAATGGCCTAGAAAATAATCACTGGTATCGTTTTGGAGCCAAAGTCGCTGCTCCACTAACTATATTTATGGATTAACAAAATGGGTTGCAGATTTAAATAGAGGTAAAGATAATTTATTTTTTCTTGGTAGGAATGGTTATATAGTAAAAAGAGTTTATAAAAAAATTTTGCCAAACGGATTCAGATTTACCTACGCCAAAATATTTAAAAACTTCAAGAATAGCTCATCAAATACCAAATCTAGTCAACGAACATATCATATTACTGTAGATATCTTAACTCAAAGAAATACAGCATTTGGCCACGAATTAACTCTTAGGGATATATTTAACTTTATTGGATTAGATTTTGATGATAAATTTATTTTGAGTAAATTTGGATTTTCTAGTTTAAATACATTGGTAGATGACCCAACTTTACATAGTGCTAGAAAACTGGTGGCTTATATGTATCCAGAGATAGAAAAAGCTTACTGAAAAGTGCCATCTAGCTATTAACATATATGAAACAAGAAGGATTATTTGATTATAATACAATCAACATTTTTGATATTGGTTGGAGAGGAAGTATACAATATAGTATACAAAAAATGACTGGTAAAAAGGTGATTGGTTATTATTTAGGTACTTTTGAAAGTACTTATCCTGAAATTATGAGCACATCTTTTGGATATTTAATAGATTTAGGAGTTCATTGGTATGATAAAACTTGGATAGAAAAAGATCATATGTTGTTTGAATTTTTATTCTCTTCCTCAGAAGGCTCCTTACTAGGTTTTCAGGAACAACCAGATGGAACTGCAATACCTATTGAAGAAGAAGATTTTGTTAATACAAATTCTGATAAAGTTAGAACTTTCCAAATGTCAGCTCTTGAGATAGTTAATGAGTACATTAAGTATTCTAGATATTTGGGGAATGTTAATAAATATGATGCATCTTATAGTTTTCTTGATTTTATGAATTCTAAAAGATATGAAGATCGGGTTGTATTTTCAGCAGACGTATTCATTGATATAGGATTTGAAAATAAAAAATATAGATACGTAACAAACATAAGAATATATTCTTAAATACAAAAAGGAGTTTTTAGAAAAATTAAAAAAGCTTGTGGAGAAATGCTTTTTTAGTACAAGAAATTACGAATGAAGATGATTACTATGCTTTTAGAAAAGAGCAAGTGCTAGAGCCAGATATTTTAAAAAAAGAAAATAATAGACCATCTCTATTCAGCCTAGAAAATCTGAAAAAAGCAGATTAGAAATCCTCAAAAAGCAATGAGTATTTTAAAACTAAAAGTACGTGCTAGATACATTGACATGATTGAAATATTTAAAGGATTGTATAGACAACATTATAAATAATTTTTTACCTTTCTAAGGTTTTTTCAAAAAATAATCTATATAATGAAATTTTAAAATTTCAATCTTCTATCCACACATTATAAGCTACAAAACTAAGATTACGAGCACTAACTATTGCAGAATCTAATTGTCTGACAGTCCCGCTAGCTGCATTTCTTGGATTAACGAACATTGCTTCTGGTCCCGTTTTACCCATTCTGCCAACCTGTCGCCCTTCGGCAATGTTTTTGTTGAGTTTCTCAAAATCTTTTTTGGTTATAAAAACTTCACCTCTAACTTCAATTTTTCTTTTATCCGGAATTTGTTTAGGTATATTTTTTATTTGCAAAATATTTTGGGTTACTAATTCACCTACCCAACCATCACCACGAGTAGCAGCAAACCGCAAGAAACCATCTTGATAATGCAGGCTAATAGCCAAACCGTCTATTTTGGGTTCACAAATGTATTTTGGGGAAATATTTCTAGGGGATTCTCGACCATATTCTTTTCTGTAAAAATCTTGCCACGATTTCTCCCAATCTAAAAATTCTTGTAAATTAAAAATATCATTTAAAGAGAGCATTCTTCGTGGGTGTCTAAACTTTTCAAATTTTTCAGTAACTCCCCCAGCAATGGTATAATTGGGACTATTAACCGAAATTTGGTCAGGATGCTCAAGTTCAAATTGAGTAATCTTGTGTTTGAGATCATCCAAGATAGCCTCACTAACCTCTTCATTATTAAAAAGATGAATTTCCCCCCTTAGTCGGTTAACTTCCGCTACAAGTCGTTCGTATTCGGTTTTTGTCATCTAGTGGTTTATGATTAGAAAACTAATTCAAAAACTTATTGATCAACTTTTCTACAAGTTTAGTTTGCTTAGCAGTACCTAAAGTAGTAATAAACAACCTATCCAAAGTGAACAAACTGTTAGCAAAATCTCTAATATCAGTTGTGTTAATTTCGTCTATTTTATATAATAAATTTTCCAGCTCAAAATTCAAGCCGGATGCTAAAATATTTTTAACTTGCCAATTCACCCAATTAAACAAGGATTCTTGCTGTAGTAACAAATTTCCTTTTAGTTGTTCTTTAGCTTTATTCAACTCGTTAATCGACATTGTAGTTTTTTTAAGAGCTTCTAGTACAGCCAAAACACTTTCCAAAGCAAAGGTAAATTGACTATTTTCAGTTTCGCCATAAATTCTAAGAAAACCAGTTTGATTAAACTGAATGACTTCACTTTGAATTTTTTCAAAAAACATCTCTTCTTCCACACCTTTAGTCCACAGTCTAGAAGACATCCCAGTCCCTAAAACAGTATTTAAAAGCAATAAAATGGCGGTTTGAGTGAGATGTTTGTCTAAAATTTTACCCACCTCGACTTCAGTTTTAGACTCTAATGGAGAGTTTTGAGCTGTTTCTGGCGGACAAAGACCTCTATCTAGTACAAAACTAACCACTAAATGAGTTGTAGGTATCCCTCTTTGTTTATACAAAACTCTAGGGAAAGATCCAAGTTCATCGAAATTAGGTTCTACAAAATCTACTGATGGTTGGGTTTTTGGTTGCCACATTGACCAATATTGGTCAGCAGCTTGCAAAATTCCTTTATTATCAAAATTTCCAGCTAAAATCAGATAAGATCGGGAAGGTTGATATTGTTTAGCTAAATATTCTCGGATATCTCTCTGGGATATTGCAATAATAGATTCAATAGAACCATAAACAGGCAAACCGAGCCCTGTTTCTCCGTATAAATTATTGAGAGATAGTTGATAAGATTCTTGATCAAAAGAATCTTCTAAATTTTTAATCTTTTCGATAATTTGTTTTTTTTGTTTTTCTATATCTTTAGAATCAAAATACGAGTGCTGAATAATTTCCGCTAATACGGACATCGCCTGTTTTTGGTGATAAAAGGGTGAAGTTAAATAAAAACTAGTGAAATGTAGTCCAGTGAAACTATAAAAGCTACTTCCCATCCCTTCAATCAGAGTATTCAAAATTCTTCTGGAAGGATATCTATCAGTACCACACCAAAATAACTTCTCAATTAAATAAGAAATACCTCTTGGAAAATTTGTTGGTTCAACCGCTGATCCTGTTCGAACTACAAAACCACACAAAAAAGCATTACTACTAGTTTTTGGAAACCTCAAAACTGTTAACCCGTTCTTTAAAACTAAAGGTTTAAGCATGAATTATGCTTTAGTCTAAAGTATTTGATTTTGTCAATTAGTTTGGAAACAGTACATATTTTTAAATCAGAGCAATAAAAAAGGTCTGAAGTCATACTTTATTCCACGGCTGAAATCTGTGAATACTTTTCGTTTTTTGATACTGAGAGTTTAGCTCCAGAAGTATAGACTAAACGGTATCTACCATAAACTTTACAATACAATTACTTTTACCTTACTTTTTTCGTTTATAAAAAACTAGTCGCTAAATAAATATATATATATTATTACGAGCTACTTTTTGTCTTCTTTCAATAAGAAGAAATGGTTTTTGAAAAAATCTTCAGATAATTCTAGTGTAAAAAAGACACTAGCCGCCAAATATAAAAGCCTGTGCTTCTGCAGCGACTTGTTCAACTTTAGCACAATAATCACCATTAGGATTATAAATTCTCCACTTTTGACAATCACTTACACCTCTATCGTCAAAATAGCGATACCAGCGACCAAAAGCATATACCCCTTCTTCCCAACTGCTATAAGTTAAATTATTTCCAGAGTCATCCAAACCTATAGAGAACATATTTTGGTGGGCTCCCGGTCTTGTTAAATTACCATTGCTAGTATATCTATCTGTACCAAAACGACTTTCTAATCTGGCGACTGTAAGCACATACTTAAGAGGTACATCATAACGAATTGAAGTTTCCAAAAATACCGCCGCACTAACTGGAGTTGCATAGTTTATATCGTATTTTTCATATGATCTATATTTAGTAATATATTCATCAATTTTTCTTATAATTTTTAGATATTCGTCTCTTTTTTTGAGTAGTTCAATTTCTTGCTGTAAATTATTTTGCCCATTGACATTAATTTCTGACAAGTTTTCTACTTCAAAAATTTCATATAAAGACAGAGAGTTGCTAGTTTTAACACTTGATGTCTCCTGCTCTGTAACAAAACCAAATAGCTTATGAGCCAATGTAGGAATATGGACAACATGGTTAAACCTTGATAACCCTTCAGAATTTTCAATTTCAATCTTTTCGCAAGTTAACGGATCGATTAGTTGTAAGATATTTTCTAAATCATTCTTTTCAGAATTACAAGTATGAGTATTTGTAGGGTCTGTTCCTAATAAAAACTCTTCTAAATTTGCCAAACCATCATCGTCTAAATCTCCTTCCGTAGATAAAATCAATCCTGTTTTTTGCTTAATCCAAGTATTATATTCTGTTTGATCAAAAAAAAATACTTCTAAATTTTCTCTAACACCGGCTACTTGCTGATAATTCAGTTGTAAATCTTGACCATATACCACAGAAGTCTCAAAAAACCCCCAAAATACAACAATAGGAACAAAAAAAGCTATAATCCAAAACGATATAAAACTTAAAAAATTAAATCTTGATTGTCTGGATTTAAAAGTACTTAAAGCAATCGAATTTTCCGGATAATGTATAGAAGATGGTTGTTGGGCTGTAGTCTTTTTTAAATCTTTTAAAAGAGTTAATTGTCTGTTTAATAATTGTAGATATAATTGTCTATACGATTTTTCCTCATCTTTATGTGCTACTGGTATGTTTACCACAGATAATTTTGATAAATTAGTAATGACAAGATCCTCTTCTTTGGAAACTTTTGCCGATTTTAAATCGAGTTTAGTTTTTACTGGGTAATTCCAGTTTTTTCCTATTTTATTGGTTGGTTTTGTGGTTTTCAGAAGATCAAAATATCTAATATTTTTCCCCATAAAAATTTTTCCCCATAAACATAAAAATTTATAACATAGGAACTATTTATACCTAACTTAAGTGGATTCGGAAATTATATCCCTAAAATTAATTTTTGGCAAATAGGTATTCACAGTTTAACAAAACGATTTATTTTAGACCTTAATTGTTTTCCTGTAAGTCTTACCTTAAAAAAGAATAATAAACCTATTTTTAGAAAAAATTCCAACCTAATTTTAAAAAGTGGAATTTCCAGCATAACAAACTTGGCCAACTCTTAGCCAAAACAATTCGTTCTGATAAACAAAAAATTATTGCTTTCAAAATATGTTTCAAAAAAATGTTTAATTTAAGATCTCTTTACCAAATCTCTGCGCTATTACAGGTGGTAATTTCACTGAACCGTCCGCTTGTTGAAATTGTTCTAAAATAGCCAGTCCAACTCTAAAAGTCAAACCAGTACAGTTTAATCCCCAAGGATAAGCTTTTTGATTGTTAGCATCAGTATAAGTAATTTTTAAACCTCGGTTTTGGTAGTCTCCAGCTGATCCATTGGAACATACTTCCCTAAATTTGCCTTCACCAGGAAACCAAGCTTCGTAGTCTACTTGACGGTAGTGTTTGGCAGGCATATCGCCACTACACACCTCTACAGCTCGAAAATGTAGACCCAATTCATTATAAATTTCTTCATTTATTTTCCCAAAAAGAGCAAAAATTTTATCGTTATCTTCTGGCTTGCAGATTGCGTCAATCTCGATCTTTTCAAACTGATGAACTCTCAAAATTCCCTGCTGATCCTTGCCATAACTCCCTGATTCTTTGCGAAAACAAGTAGTATTGGCCATAACTAGTATAGGTTCGTCTAAATTACCCAGATGCTTACCAGCAAAATAAGCTATTAAAGGTTGTTCAGATGATGGGATTAAATAATAGCTAGTATCTTGATTTATTGGTACTTCGTAAAGTTGTCCATCAAAATCTGGCAAATTACCAATTTCAGTCATTGATTTTTCATTCAACATCAAAGGTACATAAAAATATTCAAATCCGTAACTAAGAATTTTTTCTTCCGCCCAGTCAAACAAAACTTTACGAAATCTAGCCATCTCATTTCTCATGTAATAACCCCTAGAACCCATAACTTTAGCTCCCGCTTCCTGATCGACATATTTCTTGTACACAGGCAACTCGAAATATGGTTTAGGTTCAAAATCAAACTCTGGTTTTTGGTTCCAAGTTTGAATTACTGGATTATCTGCATCAGATTTCCCAATTGGGACACCATTCCAAGTTAGATTAGGGATTTTAGCAATTAAACTATCCAAATATTCTCGCACTTCTCGAACTTCATTTTCTAGTGACTTAATTTGATCGGCAACTATTTTCATTGAGTCTATAGCAGACCGTTTTTCGTCACCTGTAAGAGATAAGATTTTGGTATTAAAATCATTTTTTTGTTGCCTTAAAAAATCTAACTTATTAGACAGCTCGTTTAATTTGGTGTAGGTTTGCTTGGCTACTGTAACTAACGAAGGATTTTTGCCACGAATCCGCATTTCGTACTCATACCTTTCGGGGTTTTGCACCAGATGTTTGATATCAATCATATGCCAAATACATTAAATCAAGTTGAAAACACTCTTTTCTTTACTAAAGAAATTCTTTACTAAAAAATGTCAAATTTACATATTTTTTCCTAATCTTAAATAAATAAATTTGAATAAATAAATTTGAATTAATTTAATTAAATAAATTGCTTTAAAATTTCTAAAATTAATTAATTAACTTTCCTCTGCTTATTTTCACCACTTGAAAGTAATAAACTATGATTCAGTTCTTTGTTAGATATATGGGCAATATTTGTTATTTACTTGTAACTCAGCACCAACTTAAAGTTGGGATCAATAGTCTAAAAGTTAGATTTACAATAATTTAACAAAAAAATTATTTAATCTTTTTACCATTGACTAGTTAAATATTTTTAAGTTAACTGCTGTTAACATGATTTAACAAATCATCAAGAACCAGTAAATTCATTGACCTTCAAAATGTACAAACCGATAGTTTTAGTTAGTAATTTTGTTGATACCCGCTTACAATCGCAAGTTGATTTAAAACTTTCTCAGTTTTTAATTTTGTCTAGTCTAGGTCGTCCTAAAAACTCGAATAACCAAAAGATTTTGCTATTCTGGATATGAGCGCTGCTGTACCGAGTAAACAAATTAATGACTCGAATCGTAAAAAATTATAAAAAGAAAAGAAGTGAAGTTCAAATAGATCCTAGAGAACATTTTTGAAAAAATGACAAATATATGTAGATAAAAATCGAGTTAGCTATTAGAGAAATACGAACTATTACATATGAAATTGAATCACTTATAAACACTAAAGTTATAAATACTGAAGAAAAACAATAATTGAGAAAAGTTTAAATAAAATGTTTACAAAAATTTCCAACTCAAAATCACCAAAAAATTAAGTATATGTCCACTCAAAATAACCCAAAACCAAGGCTTAACATAGCTTATTCTGTAGCTAAGTTTATTTTAGATAATACTAGAACTACGATTCTTGTTTTAGCTTTAATTATAATTTCTGGTATAAGTTCCTTAATTGCTTTACAACCGACTGGATTTCCTAATCCAACGAGGAATATAGTAATAATCAACACTTTTTACCCAGGAGCTACCTCTGAAACTGTACTTAAAGATGTTACTGAACCGATTGAAGGAGTTATTACTCAGGTTGAAGGGATAGACACTTTTAGATCTGAAAGTTCAAATTCGTTTTCACAAATTGTAGTATCTCTAGATGTAGGTGCTGATGTAAACAAAGTTGTCAGTGATATACAGAGAGAAGTTGATTCTATCGATTTTGTAGATGGAGTAAGCCAGTCAAATATTTTTTCTCCAAGAATTGGTGGTCCAGATGTTATTTTTGCTATTAGTGGCAACAGTCGACCTAGATTATTTGAAGTTTATAACAATTTCAAAAATGATATACTATCACTTAGTTCCACAGCTTCAGCTTCTGCTCAGATTGGACTTAGTCAAAAAGTAGTGGTTGTTTTAGATAAAGATAGATTGAAGAAAGAAAATATTGACGAGTCTCAAATAAAAGCTCAACTAGCTTCAATTGGTCAAATTTTACCCGTAACTTCTAATGCCATCATCAACGATCAAAACAAAAGCATTTCCACAACTTTGGATGATGTGAATTCTTTGGAAGAAATTAAAAATTTTGAGATTTTTGTAAACCCTCAAGTTATACCAAAACAACCACCTTTTGGAAAAAACTTACAAAGTAAAAGTATTAAGTTAGGAGAACTGGCAACCGTGGAAGTTCAGTATTTTTACACCAACAGCCAAGGCGAGATTTTGGACGATATAGAAACTTTGTATGGTTTTAATAAACAGAATCAAGGAGTGGTTTTACCATCAGTACTACTTAATGTTAAAGCGGTTGAAGGAACTAATTTAGCCAACTTTGAACAAGAGCTCGAAAATTTAGCTAAAAGTTATGATAATGTAGTTTATGCTAGTTACAGAGAAATTGGAGAAAAGGACTTTTCCGATGTTGCAATTATTAAAGGTTATTCTATCAACGAACAAAATCAACAACAGATAAACGAAGTTATCTCTGGTTTAGTGGTTGGTATAATCTTGGTATTTACACTAATGCTTATATTCGTCTCTTGGAGAGCGGCTATTTTGGCCTCTATCGGTATTCCATTAAGTTTAACTTTTACGACAATTTATTTAGTTTTAATTGGAGAAAATTTGAATACTCTAGTGCTCTTTTCTTTAGTTTTAGTTATTGGTCTAGTGGTTGATCCTGCCTTAGTTATTTTGGAGTCGGTACAACGTAAAAAGGACCTGGGTTTAAGCTCTAAAGAAGCTGTTTTAGAATCAATGAAAGATGTGGGTGAAGGGTTACTAATCTCTACTTTAACTAACTTAATTGTATTCTTACCTTTTGCTGTAGTTTCTGGTGTTTTGGGGCAAATTTTTGGTTACATTCCAATGACTATTATGCCTGCTTTGATAGGCTCATATATTGTAGCTATCATCTTTTTAGCTTGGTTAGGCGGTAATATCCTTAAAAAGGACAAAAATTCTAAAGAAAACGAAGAAGAAAACTTATGGAAAGTCTCTAAATGGCTAATCAAAATAAACGAAAAGATTTTAAATATAAACCAAAAGACTAATAAAGTTATCTCAATTATTTTCAGAACAACTTTCATTGTTATAGCACTAGTTATACCATTAATGATTACAGCTTTCTTGTTTAGCTCGGGTAAATTACAAGGGGTGCAATTTGCTTCTGGGCAAAACACTCGTTATTTGAGTATTACTGGAGAATTTTTAAATAAAATACCTAGAGTGCAAAGAAACCAAATAGAAAAAGAAGTTTTAAGTCTGATTAACCAAAACGAAGCGGTTTATGGAACAATTAGAAGAGAGGAATTTTCTTACATAATTCTGCTTAAAGACCGCCCAGATAGGGGTCAGTTTGCAAATAAAACTTCTGTAGATATTGCTAATGAATTAACACAACAAATTCAAAGCAATTATGGTGATAAGTTTTTTGATGTTCGTGTGAATATAATTAGAAATAGTCCGTCAACTGCTGATTATCAAGTAAGTTTGGCTATCAAAGGCGAAGATTTAAATATTTTAAAAAATGCCTCGGTAGCCATTGGTAATTTGGCTTTGACTCAAGTTTGCCAAACTGGTCCTAGTGAAATTCAAATAAAAGAAGATTGCCCAGAGGGTAAAAGAATAGTGGTTAAGGTAGATGATGGTTTTACTAATAGAGAGAATGTAGAAATAAGTATAATCTTTGATCGAAATAAGATCATAGAAAATAATTTGTATTTGCCAAATACACCACTACTCGCTTTTGTTAACCAGCAAGTATCTCAAAAATATACTGCCAGTGGTAGAGAGAAAGTTGGTAGCATCAATTTAGAAGGAGTCGAGTCAGACATTATCATAAAAAACGGAATTACCAACCCATCAACTATTGAACAGATCGAAAATATTGAAATCAATTCCTCAAGAGGGGAGACCTTTTTACTAAAAGATATAGCTTCTATACAAGAAGTTCCTCAAAAACAAAACATTATTAGAATAGAAGGTGAAACTCTCAACGAACTTAGACTAAGACTGAGCAAAGAAAATACAAACAATCAGGGACTGGCTGCTCAAGTTGGAGCTAAATTAGTGGAGTATTATTCTAAAGACAATTTTCAAAAGGCTAAAGACCTTGGCTTGCAAGAAAATAGTGTAGAGATATTTAGTTCTGGAGGTACAGCGGAATTTACTCGCACTTTTACAGAGTTAGGAATTGCTTTAGTCTTGTCGATTTTCTTAATTTATTTTCTTTTAGTTGTTTTCTTCAAATCTTTTACCGTACCACTGACGATAATGTTTACTATTCCGTTAACTTTTGTCGGGGCTTTCCCAGCTCTAGCAGTCTTTGTAGGTAATGAATTTGGTTTCTTAGAAATAATTGGACTGATTATCTTGGTTGGTTTGGTGGTAAATGTGGCTATTTATCTGATAGACTTGGCTAACCAAAAAATTGAACAAGGATGGAACCCAAAAAAAGCTATTGCTTTTGCTTCAGGTGTTCGTTTAAGACCAATCTTTTTGACTAATATAACTGCTGTTGCTTCACTAGCACCTTTGTTTTTTACAAGTGAGTTTTACAAATCGATTGCCACGGTAATTATCTTTGGTTTAAGCAGCTCTGCTATTACTTCGCTTTTTACAACTCCGATTTTATTTATCTTTTTCAAGTGGTTATCCGATAAATATCATCATACATCCTTGGTTAATAGAATTAACTTTCTTATAACGCCGATCTTGGGTTTGATATTACCTTTTATAGTTGCTAGTGTAATACAAATTACTAGCTCGAACTCTACAAATAGTCTAATGACCATTATTTCAAACCATTCTTGGCTTAATATTTTCTATTTACTCTTAGCTACCCCGTTTGTGTATATGATTATATGGACTGTAAAGGAAATACAGCAAGAGAAAAAGATTTTGTCAGACAGTCAATATAATAAATAGCTTATAGAACTTATACAGTTTCACTAGTCATTAACACCAATTGATATGTTGATTTTTCTAAAAAATGAGATTACTTTGCTTCGCTTGTAATGATAAAGTGTCATTCTCGGGCTCAACCCGAGGATCCATAAGACAACCAGCCTTCATAGCTACTCTGATGGATACTCGCTTTCGCGCAGGAATGACTAGCCCCAATAGAATTGTTTAACTTTGCTTGCAATTGAGCGATTATTGATATTTAATCAAAGAGGTATATACTTAATACTGGTAACAACTGGAAATGTCAAAAAGCTACAGTTTTTACTTAATTGTACAAGCTACTTATAAAACTTAAGTAGGTTTGAAAATTGACATTTACCAAAAATTTTCCTACCGAAAGCACGTTGTATGCAACGCAAAATTCCGGCGACCATGGCCTCTCAACATCCCGATCATGCTAGTACTCCGTTCTGGCATAACCGGGCTTTTATAGACACTTCTCAAGAAACTCTAGAAACCATTATCGCTTTTGAAGATTTGGATATAGATGAATATATGTGGGACTGGGAAGGAAAACTAGTGGATGAGTCTGTTACTGAAAGACTATTTACTGACAAGTTTGATTATTTTAAAACCAATCAGTTAGGCAAAGACAAATTCTTGACTTACAGGCTACCCAACCCTTTTGTGGAGACCGAGTTTAGATTAGGCAGAGCTTTTTTTGGTATGATATCTGCCGATTCACTTGCTCAAAAAGTAGGTTTACATACTCCACCACTTTTCGAAGCTATTCTACCAATGTGTGAAAATGCCAAATCACTCATAGATATTCAAGAAGCTTTTAGAGAATTGTCTGGGCTGAAACACTGGTTATTTAACACCCAAAGGGGCAATCTATATCACTTGCAACCAATTCCTTTATTTGAGCAAGTGGAAGTAATTAGTAATGCTGACCAAATTTTAGCAGAATATCTGAAAATGCATGAAGATAAATTTGGTTTTGTACCGAAATATATACGGTTGATGCTGGCTCGCTCTGACCCCTCTTTGAATGCTGGTAATATTGCTAATATTTTGGCAATTAAAATTGCTTTATCTAAATTCCAAAAATTTAGCGAGCAAAAAGAAATCGATATCTACCCGATCATTGGTTGTGGATCTCTACCTTTTAGGGGTGGCTTAACACCTTATAATATAGAAGATTTTGTTAACGAATATACCGGAATCAAAACAGTGATGATCCAAAGTGCTTTTAGATACGATTTTCCTTTAAATGATGCCAAAGCTGGTATAAAGAAACTACAACAGATCTTGCCGAATAGCCAAGCGCGGGTGTTGGACTCCAAAACTGAAAAAGAACTAGCAAAAATGATTCAGATTTTTAAAACACATTATCAAAATACTATTGGAATCGTTGCAAAACAAGTTAATATAATTGCCAATAATGTACCAAAAAGACGAGAAAGAGTGTTACATGTTGGTTTGTTTGGCTATTCGAGAGGTGTTGGTGGAATAAGCCTGCCAAGAGCAATAAAGTTTAATGCTTCTATGTATTCCATTGGAATACCTCCAGAAATTATAGGTGCGGGTAGATCCCTTAAAGAATTAAAAGAAAAAGGTTTGTTGCCAACTCTAGCCAAACATTATCACGGATTTCTTAAAGATTACCAAAGAGTTGGAGGTTTTATTAATAGATCTAACCTAGAGAAATTGGCTCAACAGGACAATAATTGGGAACTAGTCCAAAAAGATATTGTTGAACTGGAAAATTATTTGGATATAAAATTCCAACCAAATACACCAGAACAGCAAGAACATGTTGCTATCTCTTCGTTAATATTTGCCGGTTTACAAAAACAAATTGATGTAAGCGATCTAATTGTGAAGGCCGGTCTTTTAAGAAGAAGTTTAGGCTAGGCTTGTGTTCACAAATTTACAGTTTTTAGCAAAAAGCTGTCCTAAATTCAAGCGATAGCAAAGTCTATAAACTAG
>OGCI01002162.1_pt1 | contig 13888 bp, 15 predicted proteins | sample 1570021 | NCBI WGS metagenome assembly OGCI01 (sample SAMN06264664, study PRJEB24512) | hot springs metagenome | isolation source: Hot spring water | place: South Africa: Tshipise | collected 2015-06-21 | reverse complement strand
AGAAATTTTTTAAGGGATCTAGAATTTAAATCATAAAAGTCATATAACTAGAAAAAATTTTAACTTTCTTTGGAACTTTTAGCGGCACTGATTTAGTTTTAATCTTGACAAAAGTATCAAGATTAAATAACTTGTACCATAATTACTAAGACTTGGAGGAAAAAATGCCTAACGAAACAGTTGATCTAAATCAGCTAGCCGAACAGGAGTACAAATATGGTTTTTACACAGATATTGAAATGGAATTATTCCCAAAAGGCTTGAACGAAGAAATCATTCGAATGATTTCTGAAAAGAAGGGCGAGCCCGAATGGATGACCGAGTGGAGACTGAAAGCCTATCGTAATTGGCTAAAAATGGAAGAGCCTCACTGGGCTAATGTATATTATCCACCAATTAATTATCAAGACATAAGATATTTTGCAGCTCCAAAAAAGCGGCCACTAAAAAGTCTTGATGAGGCTGACCCGGAACTTCTTAAAACATTCGAAAAACTTGGGATCCCATTAGAGGAACAGAAGCGACTTGCAGGTGTAGCTGTTGATGCCGTATTTGACAGCGTTTCCGTTGCCACAACATACAAAGAAAAGTTAGCCGAACTTGGAATAATCTTTTGTTCCATATCTGAAGCTATTAGAGAATATCCAGATCTTGTGAAAAAATATCTTGGATCGGTCGTTCCACCAACAGATAATTTTTTCGCGGCATTAAATTCTGCAGTATTTAGCGATGGTTCTTTCGTTTATGTTCCTAAAGGTGTCCGTTGTCCGATGGAACTCTCTACCTATTTTAGAATTAATGCCAATGAAACGGGTCAATTTGAAAGAACACTAATCATTGCAGATGAAGGAAGTTACGTTAGTTACCTTGAAGGTTGTACTGCTCCAATTCGTGATGAGAACCAACTTCATGCTGCCGTTGTCGAATTGATTGCTCTGGATAATGCTGAAATTAAATATTCAACAGTTCAAAATTGGTATCCCGGTGACAAAGAAGGCAAAGGTGGAATTTATAATTTCGTTACGAAACGTGGAATTGCAAAAGGGAAACATTCTAAAATTTCATGGACTCAAGTCGAGACTGGTTCTGCAATCACCTGGAAGTATCCCAGTGTAATTTTACAAGGAGATTATTCAATTGGTGAATTCTATTCTGTAGCCCTGACTAATAGAAGACAACAAGCCGATACAGGAACAAAGATGATTCACATTGGAAAACATACCCGCAGTACAATCGTTTCAAAGGGAATTTCTGCCGGTGAAAGTAATAATTCATATCGTGGTCTTGTAAAAATTATGGCAAATGCGGACGATGCTAGAAATTTCTCGCAATGTGATTCTCTTTTAATAGGTGACAAATGCGGTGCTCATACTTTTCCATACTTAGAAGTAAATAATCCAACTGCTCGAGTTGAACACGAAGCGACAACTTCTAAAATCGGTGAAGATCAAATTTTCTATCTCAATCAAAGAGGAATTTCTAAAGAAGATGCTATAAGTCTAATTGTTAATGGTTATTGCAAGGAAGTATTTCTTGAATTACCAATGGAATTTGCCGTCGAGGCATCTAAATTGTTAAGTATTAGTCTCGAAGGTAGTGTAGGATAAAAACAAAAGAAAGGATAAAGGAAATGTTAAAAATTAAAGATTTAGTAGTGAAAGTAGAAGATAAAGAGATATTAAAAGGCGTCAATCTTGAAGTGAACGTTGGTGAAGTTCATGCAATTATGGGACCAAATGGTTCCGGTAAAAGCACCCTTGCCAACGTTATTGCAGGAAAAGAAAGTTACGAGGTCGTAAATGGTGAAATTTGGTTTAAGGATCATAACATTCTTGAACTTCCACCAGAAGAAAGAGCTCATCTAGGAATTTTCATGGCATTTCAATATCCTGTTGAAATTCCTGGAATTAGTAACGCCACTCTTTTGAAAACTGCTATTAACGAAATACGAAAAGCTCGTGGTGAAGAAGAATTAGATGCGATGGAATTTCTCACATTAATGAAAGAAAAAATCAAACTGCTTGATATGACCGAGGAAATGTTAAGTCGTTCCGTTAATACTGGATTTTCTGGCGGAGAAAAGAAGCGAAACGAGATCTTTCAGATGCTAATGCTAGAACCTAAACTTGCCATATTAGATGAAACTGATTCCGGTCTTGATATAGATGCTTTGAAGATTGTAGCAAATGGAGTTAATCTTTTAAGAGAAAATATGAAAGACAGAGCAATTGTGGTTGTAACACATTACCAGCGTTTACTTAATTACATAATTCCCGATTTTGTTCATGTGCTTTATGATGGTCGAATTGTAAAATCAGGTAACAAGAATCTTGCTTTGGAACTCGAAGCAAAAGGTTATGATTGGATAAAAAATGAAATCAATGTGGAAGTTTAAAGTGGAGTTGAAAAATGACAGAATTAATGAGTAAAAAATATAAAATTGACATTCCCGATTGGTATGTTAAAAGCTTTGATTTAATCCAAAAAAATACAAATGGCGCAATGCCTGACATTCTAAAGGTTTATCGTACAAGTTCTTTTCAAAAACTATTGGAAATTGGTTTTCCTACAACAAAAGTTGAAGATTGGAAATATACAAATGTTTATCCAATCATAGAAAAAAAATATAAAGCGTCGAATTTTATTAACATTTTTGAAAATGGAGAATTAATCAATAATGTCAAGAACCTGATTGAATCAAATCCTGTAATATCATTTCTATCTTCGTTTCAACTTGTTTTTATCGATGGTCATTACATCGATAGTCTTTCTTCAGTTCAAAAGAACGAAAGATTTATTTTACAACCAATCAGTCAGGCACTCAAATCAGAAAATGGAACTGTACTTAATCACCTGAACAAGTATTCAATAATCGAAAATGGATTTAATGCATTAAATAACATTTTCTTTATAGACGGTTTTTATCTTGAAGTTAAAGATAACGTTATCGAAGATGAACCTTTTGTTGCCATTTTTGTCCAGAGTGGAATTGAACCTTTGATGATAAATTCTAGAAATCTTATAGTTGTTGGGAAACATAGCAAAGTAAAAGTAATTGAGATTTTTATTTCCTTAAATGATGAGGTTAGTTTTACAAATTCAATTACTGAAGCAGTACTCGGTGAAAATTCTTTTGTTGAACATTATAAATATCAAGCTGAATCAGAAAAAAGTTATCACATTGGAAAGATTCAATCTGAAATTTTGCGTAACGCAAACTTTACAAGTCACAACCTAGTTTTTGGTGCGGCAATTACAAGAAATGATATTAATAATGTACTGAATGGCGAAGGTTCAGAAGTTCATATGTATGGCTTATATTTTACTCAAAATGCTCAACACGTTGATTCTCACACGTTAGTAGACCATGCCAAGCCACATTGCTTAAGTAACGAACTTTACAAGGGGATACTAGCGGATAATTCTCGTGGTGTTTTTAATGGTAAGATAATTGTACGTAAAGGTGCACAAAAGACTAATGCATATCAGTCTAATAAAAATTTACTTTTATCTGGACATGCAAAAATTGATACAAAGCCACAACTTGAAATTTTTGCTGATGATGTGAGATGTACTCACGGCGCAACAGTTGGTCAAGTTGAAGATGATTCATTATTTTACCTAAGAGCCAGAGGAATTGAAGAAAAAACAGCACGTACCTTGCTAGTTAATGCCTTTGCAAACGATGTATTAATGAATATGACATTCGAACCATTTAGAGAAAAAATTAGTGAAGTTGTTTCAACGAGAATGAATTTAATTCAAACAAGATCTGCAAATTAAAGATCAATTTAATTAGTTATTGATCTTAACAATTTTGACAGATGAGATTTAATAGTAATTATGCTTTGCTAATTGTTTTATCTAAATTAAAAAATTGGTGTAAACAATATTTTGGTGAAATTTAGAACTCGTTAAAATGAATAATACTGACTTAAAAAACATAAAGCATCAAAAGTCATTAGATGTTTATAAAATTAGAGAAGATTTCCCAATTCTTGAAACTCTTGTTAGGGGAAAACCACTTGTTTATCTGGATAATTCCGCAACTACCCAAAAACCACGTTGCGTAATTGAAAGAATGACTCGTTATTATGAATTAGAGAATGCGAATGTTCATCGTGGTGTTCATCGATTAAGTGAAATAGCATCTCAAGAATATGAAAATGCCAGGGAAGTTGTTCGAGAATTCTTAAATGCTGAGTCAGTAGAAGAGATAATTTTTGTACGTGGTACAACTGAAGCAATTAATCTGGTTGCCAATACTTTCGGTAAGTCATTCATTAAAGAGGGTGATGAAATAATTATTTCAGAAATGGAGCATCACTCAAACATTGTTCCATGGCAAATTCTTTGTGAAGAGAAAAAGGCAAAACTGAAAATTATTCCATTCAACGATAAAGGTGAATTAATTTTATCTGAATTTGAAAAATTGATTTCAGATAAAACTAAATTTGTTTCAATTGTTCATATTTCTAATTCACTTGGTACTATAAATCCAGTAAAAAAAATAATTGATATTGCTCATCATTACGAAATACCGGTGCTAATTGACGGTGCTCAATCAATTATGCATACTGAAATTGATGTACAAGATCTGGGATGTGATTTCTTTGTATTTTCTGGACATAAACTTTTTGGCCCAACAGGTATTGGCATTCTATATGGAAAGAAAAACATTTTAGAAAAACTTCCACCTTATCAAGGTGGTGGCGATATGATTAAATCTGTTACATTTGAAAAAACAATATATAATGACCTGCCCTGGAAATTTGAAGCAGGTACACCAAATATCGTTGGTGCAATTGGTTTATCTGAAGCAATTAAGTATGTCAAGTCAATTGGTTACGAAAGTATTACTGTCTATGAGAATGAATTACTTGAGTATGCTACAAATAGATTAAAACAAATTCCATCATTGAGAATAATAGGTGAAGCATCTACAAAAGGCCCTATCATTTCCTTCATCATTGAAAATATTCATCCACACGATATTGGTACAATTTTAGATTTCGAAGGTATTGCCATAAGGACAGGTCATCATTGTACTCAACCCGTAATGAAACACTTTAACATTCCCGCAACAGCGAGAGCTTCATTTACTTTTTATAACACAAAAGAAGAAATTGACAAACTTGTTGAAGGAATTCAAAAAGTAATTAAGGTTTTTTCATGAATGATTTAAGAGAGCTGTATCAAGAAGTTATTCTCGATCACAGCAAACATCCAAAAAACTATCATAAAATGGAAGACGCAACACACGTTGCAGAAGGTTACAATCCCCTTTGTGGAGATCATTTCAATTTATACTTAAAAGTTGAAGATGGTATTATTAAAGATGTGAGCTTTTTAGGTGCTGGATGTGCAATTTCAAAAGCATCTGCTTCAATAATGACATCGATTATTAAGGGAAAATCAATTGAAGACGCTGAAAAAATTTTCCAAAACTTTCATTCGCTTGTGACAGGAAAGATTGATAAAAATTTTGATATAAATTCGCTTGGCAAGTTAGCAGTTTTTTCTGGTGTTTCCGAATATCCTGTAAGAGTTAAATGTGCAACTCTAGCTTGGCATACTTTAATTAATGCTTTGAAAAATAAACCGGGTATAACATCAACAGAGTGATTATGGAATCAGAAAATAAAATTGATTTAAAGCAACTTGAACATGACATTATCCAAACACTTAAAACCTGTTACGATCCAGAAATTCCCGTTGATATTTATGAACTTGGTTTAATATATCGAATTGAAATAAATCCCGAAGGTAATGTTGAAATAGATATGACTTTGACATCTCCAGCGTGTCCGGTTGCCGGCTCTTTGCCACTTGAAGTAGAAAGAAAGATTAGAGACTTACCTGATGTTAAAGATGTAAAAGTAAATATTGTTTGGGAACCTATGTGGACAAAAGATATGATGTCAGATATAGCAAAAATCAAATTAGGTTTTTATTAATCAACCCTTAATATTAAGGAGAAAAATTATGCTTGAATTTCATTCAAAAAAACCACCATTGTATGACCCCGCTCATGTTCAATGGATGAGAGATGAACTTGTTTATGTTGGATTTGAAGAGATGCTAGAACCTGAAATAGTTGAGAAACGCCTTAATCAAAAAGATGACAAAGTTAAACTTGTATTTATTAACTCAGTTTGTGGTTGTGCAGCAGGAAGTGCAAGACCTGGTGTTTCTCTAGCTTTGCAAAATACTGTCATACCGGATGAATTATTAACATCTTTTGCAGGTCAAGATAGGGATGCGGTTGATTACATTAGAAATATTTTTCTTAAAGATTTTCCGCCTTCATCACCCTCTATTGCCTTGCTGAGAAATGGCGCTGTTTTATATATAATGCACCGTCACCAGATTGAAGGCAGAACAGCTGAACAAATTGCTCAGGACTTAATTCAAGTGTTTAATAAGTATTGTTCCCGAACCGGTCCTTCAATTCCTCGTGAAAAATATGATAAACTGGTTCACGCAAAAGCTTGTGGACAAACTATTCCATTAAATGATGGAAAATAAGAAATGAAATTCAGTACAGTTGAAGAATACGGATTAAGATGTATTTTACAAATTGCAAAACATCAAAAAGAGAATGGTTTAACCATACCAGAAATTAGTGAACTCGAGGGCTTATCTGAAGCAAACGTAGCAAAAATTTTAAGAATACTTCGCCTTGGTGGAATTGTAGAAGCCGAACGTGGACAATCTGGTGGTTATCGCTTAAGTCGTAAACCCGAAGAAATTCCCCTTCGGGAAGTACTTTATGTTCTCGGTGGTAAGTTATATGAAAGTGATTTCTGTTCTACTTATACCGGGATTTCAACTATTTGCACAAATTCAATTGATTGTTCAGTACGTTCGCTCTGGAAAAATGTTCAAAGAGTAATTGATGAAATTTTAGGTAAAATAACCTTGAATGATTTGATAGGTTCAGAACATGAAGTTGATAAAATTGTTTCAGAAAAAGTGGAAAGTGTTACAAATGGCCTTGAGTTAAAAGTTTTACGTTAAATAATTAAATCAACTCTCACCAATTAAACTTAATATCTCTATTTTTAATATATTAACTTTTTACATAGTCAATGTGTATTTATCTTGGTTGGGCCATCAAATCTATCCATAAAATAAACATGAATTTATTTGTTCAATATCAAATAATTTTTTGTATTTTATTGTATGAAAATAAAATTTTGGGGAACGAGAGGCTCAATCCCCGTAAATGGCAAAGAATTTTGTAAATATGGAGGTAACACCTCGAGTGTTGAAATCCTTCCTTCTGAAAATATTTCTTTCATACTGGACGCGGGTTCAGGAATAAGAAACGCAGGTATCGACATAATAAAAAGAAAAGAAGTAGAAAAAATTTTTATTTTTCTTTCTCATTTTCATACTGACCACATTGTTGGTTTACCATTTTTTACTCCATTTTACAAAGAGAATTATTCAATAAACATATTTGGATTACCTTATATTTACAATACAATCGAAAAAATTGTTGATTTAATAATTGGTCCTCCCTTTTTTACCCTAACAAAAGAAAATTTTAAAGCCAAGATTTTATTCAAAAATTTATCTATAGGTGATGTTTTTAATATTAATGGAGTAATTGTATCCACTATTAAAGTAAATCATCCAGACCCTACACTGGGGTATAAAATTATTTATAAAAATCAGACAATCGTTTACATCACCGATAATGAACTTATTCAAAACAATCAGCTATCTTTAGATAATATCGAGAAAGTAATTAGAGAAAAACATGTAGACCTGATTGAGTTTTGTAAGAATGCCGATGTCTTAATTCATGACACTTCATATGATATTGATGACTACAATGAAAGAATTGGCTGGGGACATTCTAATATATATTCTGCTGTTATGCTAGGTCATTTAGCGAAGGTTAAAAAACTCTACCTTTTCCATTACGATCCAAGTTACGATGATAACAAAATTGACACTTTACTAAACAAAACCCAAAAATTTTCGAAAAAAATCAATGGCAGAATTGAATGTTACGCTTCCAGCGACTATATGGAAGTGGAAATTTAATTACGGTTAGGGAAATTTAAAATAAAAACAATTTAAATTTACATCGGTAATTTATTAAAGTGATTGTACTAAAGAATTGGAAAACGAAATGAAAGTTATTAAAGAAAATAATTTCATAGAAGTTGAGTATGAACCAAAGTATTGTGTCATAAAAATAAAAAACGATATCGTCCCTCTTTCAACCTCAATTGAGCTAAAAGAACTCTTTAAAAAACTTTTTGATGAAAAAAAATATTTCAATTATCTTTTAGACCTTTCTGAATTAAAATTCATTGAAAGCTCTTTAATTGGAGTTATTGTTGAAGCATTCAGAACGATTTCCCTTTCAAATGGAAAATTAGCATTAGTGATAAAATCACAAGCTGTTTATGATAGATTTGAGATATCTCAATTAGATAAAGTATTAAGAATTTATGAAAATATCGAAGATGCTATTAAAGCCTTTAAATAGTAATTTAGTTCAAAATGTCATATAAGCTGGATTTGGTAACTTGAATACCTTGCCTGGATACTCTCCCCAAAAATCTGATTCCTGATCTCCAATATTCAGTAAAATGTGATAACCATTTCCCTCAACTAATTTCTTTCGTATTTGTGACTTAAATTCAGAAGTTTTCATTTTAGGAGTTCTTGGCTTGAAAAATACACCATCAATATTCTTAAAACCTACATTATTAAGATTTTTAATTGTGGGATCGGGATCTTTTATGTATTTTGATTCGTGTCTACCAGTAATAAAAAATATTTTCACCCCTTTTTCTTTTAGAAAAAGATAAAGCTCTAATACCGGCTGAATTGCTGTGGCTTTTGCTGAATCTACCCAGGCTTCCCATGATTCTTGAGTGTAACCAAAATCAAATTCTTTCATGTACTCTAAGTTGTTAAGACTGGTCTCATCAATATCAAAAATTGCGATGTTATTTTTAGATTTATCAAGATTTTTTTCTGCATATTTTTTAGCTTCGTTACATATTCGCCAAACCTCTTTCCAATACCGAGTCGAATCTTCAAAATACTCTTTAATTTCTTTCTTTGCGTAATACAGATTTATCGGTTCTTTTGTTGTTGAACATCCTGTAAATAATAAAATTGAGATTATCAGAACTGAAAGTTTTCTTTTCATTTTTTCCTCAAATATTTATTTCTAAGCTTCTCCAGATGTACCAGCTGGCAACTGAGTTAAAAGGCTCCCATTTGTTTTGCTTTGATACTTGAATAACTTTCTTTGAATCAGGGAGTTTCTTTAACCCATATAATTTTTTAATTCCTTTTCTAATTCCCAAGTCTTCGCTCGGTAACACATTTAGTCTAAAAAGTGAAAAAATCAAAAACATATGAACAGTCCACACGCCTATACCTTTAACTCTTGTTAAAATCTTTATAATCTCATCGTCACTCAAACTATCCATTACTTCTAAATCAATTTCTCCTTTTAACATTTTAAAAGAAAGGTCTTTAATTGAAACGATTTTATTGCGTGAAAGTCCAATTGATTTTAATGTGTCATCACTTGTTTGTAAAATATCTACAGGTTCAGGAAATGATTTGTAATTAAAATAACTAAGAAATCTATTAAAAATTGATTGAGCTGAACGCATAGAAAGTTGTTGAGAAATAATTGCATCAATTATCGACTCAAAATGATTTTTCTGTGGTCGAAGTGTACACTCACCCACTACTTCAATTACTTTTGCCAAATTTCGATCATTATTTTTCAAGTATGCCAAGCTGTCTCTAGTTCATTAATATAATCAAAAGAATTTCTTTTTATCAGAGTCAAATCATATTGTTTCATAATAAAAAACAATTTAAAGATTTTTACAAAAAACTTGGTAATGGTTGCTTACTCTATAGAGTCAATTGACTTCAAAAAGATTCACAAAACTTTAATCAAACACGGTCTATACCTCTAACTCGTCTAATTAGTCAACATTTAAGACAGGCTAAAAAAATAAAACGATTCATTTTCTATATTTGTAAAAAATTGGACAAACAAAAGGAGTAAAAGCCATGACAATAGATGAAATAACTAAACTACTGGGAAATGAAGCGGATTATTTACTGAATCATAAATGCAAAACTATAGAAAAAGAAATGTTACATTTGCCTGGACCAGATTTCGTGGATAGAGTTTTTGTTCCTTCCGACCGAAATCCACAGGTTTTGAGAAACCTTCAACTACTCTTTAACACAGGAAGACTTGCAGGTACTGGTTATCTTTCCATTCTTCCCGTTGATCAAGGAATAGAGCATTCTGCTGGCGCTTCATTCGCACCAAATCCAATATATTTTGATGGCGAAAACATTGTAAAACTTGCAATCGAAGGTGGCTGCAATGCAGTTGCATCAACACTTGGAGTACTTGGATCAGTTGCAAGAAAATATGCACATAAAATTCCATTTATTGTAAAAATTAATCACAACGAATTCTTGAGCTACCCAAATACTTACGATCAAATTCTTTTTGCATCAGTTAAGCAAGCATTTGACTTGGGCGCTGTAGCGATTGGTGCAACTATTTATTTTGGTTCACAAGAATCTAAACGACAAATTCAAGAAATTTCCGAAGCATTTCAGTATGCTCACGAACTTGGTATGGTTACCATACTCTGGTGCTATCTTAGAAATTCTGCATTTAAACAAGGAGAAAAAGATTATCACCTTGCAGCAGATCTAACAGGTCAGGCTAATCATCTTGGTGCAACGATTGAAGCCGACATAATCAAACAAAAACTCCCCGAAACAAATGGAGGTTATAACGCTCTTAAATTCGGGAAGACTCATAAGAAAGTTTACGAACAACTAACCACTGACCATCCTATTGATCTTACAAGATATCAAGTTGTTAACAATTACATGGGAAGAATTGGTTTGATCAATTCTGGTGGTCCATCAGGTGAGAACGACCTTGCTGAAGCAGTACGAACCGCTGTCATTAATAAACGTGCTGGTGGAATGGGATTAATCTCAGGAAGAAAAGCATTCCAGAGAACCATGGAAGATGGTATAAAAATATTAAATGCTATTCAAGACGTTTATCTCTGCAAAGATGTAACAATAGCATAAATTTATTTTTAACAAAGGGATAGAACTAATACAAATTTGTCTATCCCTTTTTTATTTTATTAACAGTAAGATATGTTTCACTTAAATAAAATTTTCCGAAGAGGATTAATTATACTTTCTAAAAATCAGAAGAAGAAAATCACCTGAAAGAAAAAACATTCATTCAAAGGATTTTATTCTAAACAATTAAAGCTTTTAAGTTCACAAACTTTTTGTTCTACTCACTTCACGCCTGATTCAAAAATAATATCACTAAAGAAGCATTTATAAGATTATTAATAATACATCTGGGGAAAATTAAACCTTGATTTGTCTCTGCATCATCAATTAAAGGAACCAATTTTGATACTTAATGGATTCACGCGTCCTCAAAAAAATCAGACAGAAATAAAAATAAAGTAGTTTTTTGGATCCTAAGAGAGTTAACGTGCCCGAACACAGTGTGATCCTAATTGAATATTGTTCGTTATATAAATTCTTCACAATGAGCGTGTAAAAAACAAAATTTCCGAGAAAAAACGAGAAGAACTAAAAAGAAGATTAATATTACCAGGAAAACTGAATGAATAATTCTAAAAAAATTGATTTAAAACAAATTCTAAACTGTATTAAAGAAGTTTGATTTTGGGAAAAAGAATATCAGAAATTAGTGTCATACTTAAAGAACATAATAAAAAGCTATTAATATAATAACTTAAACCACCTATCAAATGAAGATTTTAACGATTTAATTCATCAAACCATACATAACTTAATTACTCAAATTATAAAAGTGTCTCTGAAATTAATAAATAATACCGAATGTTATATTCGAAAAATGTTACATCATGACATAAAAAAGACTCTGTGTACTTCAACAGAAGAACAATCATAAATTTCATACCCAAATTCAATACTAAGAGAATTGGAAAATGAAGAAAAAATAGATTCTATAAACAATAGAAATATACTATGGAAGAACTTTAAAAATCCTGATGGAATGAAAAGAAAACTAACAACTACGATTTTATTCAAGATTATGATTTTAATGAAATTCTAGCCGAGTAATGATAGACAAGAGAAAAAATCAATTTATTAAAAAAATTTGGATCGCGTCCACGTTGCTCTTTTGACTTTAAAAGATAAAAACTTACGATTAAATTACGTTGAAAAGTTTAAAAAGATATTAGAAATGTTTTTTCAGAATTTTAGTGAAAGACTCAAAAAGTTTTTTCACGGAAAAATTGAACTTAGCCATGAAATATTAAGAGATAAAGAAAGAAATGAAAAATTTTCAAAAATAAAATTAGAATTTGATTATAAACATCGACTTCTAACCGAAATTGTTCAACATATTTCTTGCAGCGAAATAATAGACTACTATAAAAACAAAGTAATTAGAAAATTTATTCTGGATAACTTCAGACAAACATTGTTAGACGTAAGTATGATGAAACATTTAATCAACAAGTGAAAGTTGGTACTGTCACGGACTTTAATACGGGAGAGTATGTTCTTGTTTATTCAACAGTTGAAGATAAATACGACAAAAAATTTAGAGAAGATTCTATCATTAAAATCGAGTTAATCGCATGAAAAAAATAAAAATACCTGGATTAGAAAAAGAATACATAGTTGGAAAAATAGTTTGCGTTGGAAAGAATTACCTAGAACATGCAAAAGAATTAGGAGATTCCATTCCAGAAAAACCTGTGATATTTATGAAACCTCCATCTTCCATAATTTTCTCTGGTCAAAAAATTATTTATCCTGATTTTACAAAATCACTTCATTACGAAACTGAACTTGTACTTTTAATTGGCCAAACAGGTAAGAAAATTAAAAAGGAAAAAGCTTTCGAATATATTTCTGCGTATGGGGTAGGCCTAGACATGACTTTGAGAGATTGGCAAAGTGAGCTAAAAAAATTTGGCCATCCGTGGGAAATTTCAAAATGTTTTGATACTTCTACTGTTCTTGGCGATTTTGTTCCCAAGGAAAAAGGTATTAATCCTAACAATCTTGAAATAAAACTATGGGTTAATGAAGAATTAAAACAACACGATAACACTTCAAATATGATTTATTCAGTTGAAAAAATCGTTGAGTACTTATCTTTTTATTTCACATTAGAAGAGGGTGATTTAATTTTCACAGGCACACCACAAGGAGTAGGGGAAGTAAAAGTTGAAGATAAATTAATTGCAGAAATATCAGGTATTGGTAGGTTGGAAGCTGTTGTGGGCAGTTGAATTAAAAAACTAATCAAATCTTTTGTTCATAAAATCTTTAACCGAAAGAATCTCAAATCGAAATTCTTTTGATCTTTTTATAAATGTAGCCGTCGTATTTTGAGTAGTAAGTAAATATTCTTTACCGAGAGCACCCCAAATAAATTTACTTAAAGCTTCTACTTCTAATATATCAGGAATTAAAATACTAAAACCGCTTTTGTTTGAAATTAAATGTAACTATTTGTCTTTAGTAAATATTATATCAATTTCATTTACAACATCCTCATCACTAATAATTTTAACTCCACTCAAAAGATCTAAATAGTATTTTACTTTAGATATGTCATAAACATGATACTTAAGCCAACCTCCTGATTTAAAGCTCAAGCTATTTAGAGTAATATTTATTGTTAAAGTGAATAGAATAATTCTTTGCAAACACTCCGTATGTTTAGCCTTGGATTATCTGATATATTTTCACCAAACTTTATTTAATAAAGTGATAAATTCTTTAATTAGACTGTTTTGAATGATAAACTCAAATAAGAATT
>OGCI01002160.1_pt1 | contig 13898 bp, 12 predicted proteins | sample 1570021 | NCBI WGS metagenome assembly OGCI01 (sample SAMN06264664, study PRJEB24512) | hot springs metagenome | isolation source: Hot spring water | place: South Africa: Tshipise | collected 2015-06-21 | reverse complement strand
ATTCTTTGTTGCTCATCTGGGGCAACGTACCCCTCTAAAACTAACCGCAGGTAGGTATTGATCGCTGCAATTGGCGCTTGTAATTCATGGGTTACCAAGCGAATAAACTGCATCTTCGCCCGATCAAGCTCCTCCAGCCGCGCTTTTTCTTCCTGCAATTTCCTAGCTTGTTCCTCTATAGTTTGTAAGCGTTTAATTTCTAATGAAAGCTGGCGGCGCTCCAAGCCTTGACGAACGACTAAGAGCAGATCATCCACTGAAAACGGCTTGGTCAAAAAGTCATAGGCACCTTCTTTGATCGCTCGAACGGCCATCTCGACTGTGGCGTAGCCAGTGATGATGATGCAAATTGCGTCTGGGTCGATCTGATGAATCTCACCGATTAGGTCAATGCCGCTAATCCCTGGCATCATCACATCGATCAGCACTAAATCGAAGGGATGTTGGCGGAATAGAGCTAATCCCTGCTCGCCGTTCTCGGCTACTTCAACAATATACCCCGCCGGACTCAGGCCTCGTTTTATCCCTTCCCGAATGCCCTGTTCATCATCAATCACTAGAACTCTATCCGCCAATTAACCCCTCCTCATTCTGTTCCTCTCTATTCAAGTGCAATTTTATGGGGAAGCTAATGGTAAAAGTTGTGCCACGGTTTACTTCGCTCTTCACACTAATCTGCCCGCGATGCATTTTGACGATCCCATAAATAATCGCCAAACCTAATCCGGTTCCTTTTCCCACCGGTTTCGTGGTGAAGAAGGGAGTAAAAAGCTTGCTCAAATTTTCAGGTGGAATGCCCTTGCCCTCGTCTTCGACTTCGAACGTCACCATGCCTAGTGGTTTGGCGGCTGACCTCAACGTGATCTTTCCCCCTTCAGGCATGGCATCCGCGGCGTTATGAATCAAGTTAAGCAGCACCTCGCGCAATTGGGCAGCATCCAGCTCAGCGAACGGCAATTGCTCATCGAGCTCTAAATTGAAAGAGATATTTTCATAACGAGGATGACGCTTTTCGACCTCGATCACCTCTCGGATTAAGTCATTCAACGAAACAGGTTGAGCATTGACCTGCGTCTGCCGGGCGAAATTCAACAACGCCGAAACAATTTGTTTACAGCGCAAAGTCTCATTGATAATGGTATCTAAATCCGTTTGGTGTTGTTCATCTAACGTTGTCTCGCGGCGCAAAATGTCCGCATACAGTAAAACCGTTGCGAGGGGGTTATTGAGCTCATGAGCAACCCCCGCCGCAAGTTGTCCAAGAGAAGCCAATTTTTCTGATTGAATTAATTTGTCTTGCGTGCTCTGCAGGGTATCCAGCATCGTGTTGAAAGACCTTGCTACCAAACCCACCTCACCCCCCACATTTACCGGCGCGCGTGCGGATAAATCTCCAGCCGAAATCTTTTGGCTGGTCAGAACGAGTTTGCGTAGTTCGCCCAAAGAGCGCGTTATATAGCCCGAAACAGGAATGGATAATCCAAAGGTGACCAAAATGCTTATTATTGCAATACTGGCTACTTGACGATTAAAGGCTGTGACCAAGCGCAAAAATCGCCCTTGACTAGCGCCAACGTATAAAATGCCGACGATATTTCCTTGATGGTCATAGAGGGGATCATAGCGGGTGATGTAATTCTGGGTCACCACAAAGGCTGGTCCGATATAACTTTCCCCTCGATACAAAACCACCTCACCGACCTCTTTGGACAATCGCGTCCCAATGGCTCGTTGGCCGTCCTCGGTGAGGACATTGGTAGAAACCCGTTGGTCGCCCAAAAAGATTGTGACTGTGTCCACTTCAGCGATGGATTTGATGCGGTCAACCAACGTAAAGTCGTTATTGATCAAATGAAACACGATCACTGCGCCAAGGGAATCGTGATCTTGGGAGATTGGCGCAACAGACGTCAAAACTAAGCCGGCGCTCCCCTCTCGCGGGTCAAAAGGCTGCGGTGCAGCTCTAGGCGTTTCGAGGATGGGGATCCGAGCCTTTTCTGTTAGCCCAATGCTCTTTAAGGCCTCGTAGTCAAATACCTCTGTCGAGGTAAGCACCTTTCTCTCTTGGATAGCTTTTTGAACAATCGGGACTGCTAAAATAAAGGGCGAATTCGGCTCTAATTGAAACACATCGCCCTCTTCTAACCAGTACACCATTTTTACTTTGCTGCTTTCATCCACAAAAACAACGCCATGGTTCCCTTGGTCGGAGAGTCCTATCATCTGATCAAAGAGAAACTGACGTAAGTCCGTAGCCTCTTGCTGATCACTTTGCAATCCCTCTTGAATCGATTGAAGTATTAATTTTTCCTTAGATAAACGAAAGGCAACATCTTCAATCCACTTAAGATGATCTTCATAAAAAGCCTGTGCTAAGCGCATGTCGCGGTTGACCCGCTCGCTCATCGCCAAACTCAGGTATTGGTCGATCGTCCTCGAGATCGCCCATGACCCAACACCGATGGACAGCGCTGCCACCAATGAAAAAGCAACAACCAAGGTAAACTGAAAAGGAGCAGGAAACAAACGTTTGAAAAAACGGCTAAACCATTTGGAGCGTTTCTCCACTTGAAGCACAACCACTCCCTTCTATATCCCGCTAAGGCAAAATGAAATAGCTTTCGATTGCACTTTTTGCCTTCGGAGATTGATCTTCTGGAATCAGGGCTGAACAGGTCGAAACCGAGGTTGCGATCGCAAAGACGGGGATTCCTTGCTCAGTGAGGCATTTCAAAAAGTTCCCCGCAATTCCCGGACGGAGGCGAAAATCAGGGCCGTAAATCCCGATTGTGGCAACGCCCTGTTTCAACTTAACCGTGTTTGCTGCAATTCGGTCTTGTAGCGCTACGACCATATCAAATGCCGCCCGACAATCTTCTTTGTCAATTGCCATGATAAATTGATCTTGACCGCTATGACCGAGCACATGGACGATGAACTGTAGATTGATCTTTCTGACCCCAAATTCGTACAATAATAGACTGCCACCCCCCATCCCGCCGCCCATGCCATGAATGTGTAACATGGCAAGGCTATCATGGCTAAGGATGCCGCCAATTTTAATTTTTTCCACCTATGCTTTTACTTTTTGAGCAATTTATTGATCTGACGAATCAACTCGGCTGGTTCAACCGGTTTACTCATAAAGGCATTGATGTGAATGTATTCATCGGTTGGGAACAGGGCTGCGTAATCCGTGTTGGCTATCGAAGTAACCATGATGATCGGGATTTGGTTAATCTCTTCATCTTCGTGGATACGTTGGGTGATTGTCAAGCCATCCAATACTGTATCCATGATCACATCTAAAATCACCAAATCCGGCTTTTCGGATTTCATTTTCTGATAGCATTCATTTCCACTTCCGGCGCTAAGTGTTGTATGTCCTGCCTTCTCCAAAATGATTCGAGTAGCTTCAACAAAATCCGGGTCGTCATCGACAATTAGAATCTTTGCCATTTTTCCACTCCTGTGAACAAATTATGAGAGGTTCCCCACCATGCAGTTTTTATGTGTCAGATGGTATTCATATTCTTCACGAAACCGCTCAATGGTAGAGCGTGCTGGATTGACCAGTGCTGAGCCCATTGGACAAAATGTAAGCCCATCGATTTCATTTGCCAATTCGAGTGCCAAATCGATGTAGCCTGGTTTACCTTTTCCTTTTTCAATGCGATCTAGGATTTCATATAAACGGCGGGAGCCTAACCGGCAAGGAACACATCGCCCGCAGGACTCATGGGCAAAGAATTTGGTCAACCGCCGTGCTACTTCGACCATACAGGTCGATTCATCCATGACAATCATCGCCCCCGTGCCGAGTTGACTTCCCGCGGCTGCCAAAGTCTCAAAAGCCATAGGGACATCGATATGTTCAGCGGTCAATACAGGTGTAGAAGCTCCTCCTGGAATCACCGCCTTTAGCTTCTTGCCTCCCCGAATACCGCCGGCATGCTCATAGATGATCTCGCCGATGGTCGTCCCAAGAGGTAGTTCGTAATTACCTGGTCGATTGACATGTCCGCTAACCGAAAATATTTTTGGGCCCTTGCTCTCCGCTGTGCCAATGCTGGCGAACCATTCTGGTCCGCGCAAGATGATATGGGGGATACACGCCAGAGTCTCAATATTATGGACAAGGGTGGGATAACCGAACAACCCCACCTGAGCGGGGTAGGGTGGTTTCAGGCGGGGATTACCCGCTTTTCCTTCTAGTGACTCTAACATGGCAGTTTCTTCGCCGCAAATATATGCGCCCGCCCCTCGATGAACCGACATATCCAAATCAAAGCCACTCCCGAGGATGTTTTTCCCCAGAAAGCCTTGTTCATAAGCATCCGCAATCGCTTTGATCCATCGCTTAACGCCTAGGAAGAATTCTCCTCGAATATAAACATAGGCACGGTTAGCGCCTACTGCATAGCTAGCGATGATCACTCCTTCAATCACCTGATGAGGATCGCGCTCGACGATCTCACGATCTTTGAACGTGCCTGGCTCTCCCTCATCTGTATTTACTGCGACAATTTTCGGAACATCTGTCTCTCTGGGCATAAACCCCCACTTAACCCCGGCGGGGAAACCTGCTCCACCCCGTCCACGCAATCCAGATCGTTTTACCAGATCAATTATCTCAGCAGGAGATGTGCTCAAAGCTAGTCTGACAGCTTCATAGCCGCCATTCGCCAAATAGGTAAAAATTTTCTCTGAGTTAGGCCGATGGATATTGCGGGTCAGAACAGGTTCAAACATTCCTATTGCCTTCTCTGTTTAGCTCTTGCCTTTTAAGCGCTCCAACAACCGATCGATCTCCGCATAAGTCATATTTTCATACAAATCATCGTTGACCTTTAAAGCTGGCGCCGTCCCGCAAGCAGCCAAACACTGCACGACTTCAAGGGTGAACTTATCATCAGGCGTGGTCTGGCCGGGCTGAATCCCTAGTTTATTCGCCACATACTCGATAATTGGTTCTGCGCCACCCACCAGATAGCACGACAGCCCTTCACAGACCTGAATGCGGTATTTCCCTTGCGGTTGTAGTTTAAACATTGTGTAGAAACTAGCGGTGCTCTTCACCTGCCCCACGGTTAGGTCCAATCGCTCCGCTACGCGATGAATGGCCTCATCGCTTAACCAGCCGAATTGTTCCTGAGCGATATAGAGCGCAGCCAATAACATTGCTCTTTTCCGACCATCGCTCAATGAATCTGCCCTGATCTCCCGTGGTTTTAAAGGTGGGGTGTCCATAACGCTTTCATTTCCTTTGTTCCAAAACGCTTCCAATCGTCTGAATTAGAGCCTGCGGAGAGAAAGGCTTGCTCAACCATGCGGCAGCATAATGGACATCTTCGGGTTTAACTCGATCGGCATAAGGGGTCTCAGCGATGGAAGTGACAAAAACAATCGGAAGATGGCGCAAGATGGGATCATGGTGAAGGCGCTCTCCAAACTCCAATCCCTCATCCAGCGTCCTCATCACTAAATCCAACAAGATTAAATCTGGCCAATCTTTTTCAATACACTCCATAGCCTGATGGGTGTCGCTGGCTAGGATAACTTCATAGCCAGCAGGTTCTAAAATCGTCCGACTGATTTCTGCGAAATCAGGGTCATCATCAACGATCAATATGCGCGCAGTACTCATCTCACTCCATTTTAAAGCGGGGTAAGCTTTACCCCCTTAGCCTCCCCAAGGCATTTGGGCATATTGCTCAAAAATCGAATCATGCATGTTCTTGAACAGCGCCTCATGGGTTCTTTCCCATTCGGCTAGGGAAAGTAAAGCCTCTTTTGCACTCCCTTCTACCTTGGTTGCCATCATTTCATAAAATTCAGCAAAATCTCTTTCGATCAGATATGCCATCCGTAACACCGGCAAATCTGCCACCATGGCTTCGGCAACACTCTGTTCAACTTTTTCGCTCTCAGCCCGTTGGGTGAAGAATGGACTGGGTTGCAAATCCTGATCTACAACTGCCTCAACTTTTGCACCTTCGAGGGACTTTAATTGTTTTTCAATGAAAAAGATATGTTTTTGCTCCTCTTGAGCTAAAGCTTTAAAAGCCCCTTGCGCAGCAGCATGGTGTAATCTGCCGGCATTCTCTTCAAAAAAACGCTTGCCTTCAATTTCTCGTTGCAAGGCGTACTCATAAATTTTGCGTACTTCCATCATTCGTTCCTCTCTATATCAACTAGTTTCAACCTTTATTCAACCGCCTCAACTTTGACAGCACACACCTTGAATTCGGGAATTTTGGAAACAGGATCCAATGCCGAATTGGTTAGGACATTGGCGGAGGCTTCGGGGAAATGGAAATTGGCATAGACCATGCCCGGCAAAACCCGATCGGTAATCCATGCTTCCGCTTCGATGCTTCCTCTGCGGGAAGATACCCGCACGCGGCGACGACCGTTTAAACCAAGCCGTTCGGCATCTTCGGGGTGAATCTCAATCAACGGCTGAGGGTAAATTTCCAACAAACCGCGCGAGCGACGGCTCATCTCCCCACCATGCCAGTGATATAACACTCGCCCCGTAGATAAAACCATTGGAAAAGCTTCATCGGGTAACTCAGCCGGCGGTATGTGTTCGACCGCCGAAAACTTCCCTAACCCGCGCGCAAATTTACCGACATGTAAAATCGGTGTACCTGAGTGATTTTCATCCTTGACTGGCCATTGGAACGTTTCCCCGCGTTCCAATCTTTCATAACGAACGCCAGCATAACTTGGGGCAAGAGCGTTTATCTCATCCATCACTTGACGAGGATGTTGATAATTCCAGCGCGCATACGGAGCATCTAAATTAATTTGGCGACCTTGCCCTGTAGAGCCATGCGCCAAAATTCGGTTCGCCACTTCGCTCAAGATTTGCCAATCCGGTCGTGTTCCCTCTAATGGCTGCAGCGCCTGACGCACCAGTTGAATTCTTCGTTCGGTGTTGGTGAAGGTGCCACATTTCTCTGCAAAACTCACTCCCGGCAGAAGCACATCAGCATAGGGGGCAGTTTCCGTGTAAAAGATGTCTTGTAGAACAACAAAATCACAGGCTTCCAAACACTTGCGAACATGGTTGGTATCTGCGTCGCTCATTACCGGATCTTCTGCCATGATGTAAAGGGCTTTGATCCTTCCCTCCTTCGCTGCGGGAATCATCTCGGTCACGGTCATCCCGACTTTGGTTGACATGGATGCGCCCCAAGCCTGAGCGAATTTCTGAGCTGTTTCCTCACTGGTGACGGGTTGGTAGGCAGGATAGATATTGGGCAAACCACCCATATCACATGCACCCTGCACATTGTTCTGCCCGCGCAAGGGGTTGACCCCGCCGCCAGGGATACCGGTGTTCCCCAATAACATCTGCAGGTTAGCCAAGGTTAAAACATTATAGACGCCGGTGGTGTGTTGAGTTATCCCCATCGCCCAGATCGCTGCCATGGGCTTATTTTGTCCCATGATTTGGGCTGCTTGCTCCAGCAGCTCTTCTGGAACGCCGGTAATTTCACTGACTACATGAGGAGGATATTTTTCTACCACCGCATTGAACTCCTCAAAACCTTCTGTGCGTTCCTCGATAAACGCCTTATCCTCCCAACCGTGCTTCAAGATAAGGTACATTAATCCATTGATTAAGGCGATGTCTGTGCCCGGTTTGTGTTGCAAGTGTAGGGTAGCAAAATCCACCAAGGGTATTTGTCGAGGATCTGCCACAATGAGAATGGCATCTCTTTGCTTGACTGCTTGGCGAATTTTCATCCCAATTACAGGATGTTGCTCCGTGGTATTTGATCCAATAACAAAGAAAACTTTTGCCAGTTTGGTAACATCTTCAATCGAGTTGGACATCGCTCCGCTGCCGTACGTCATCGCTAAGCCTGCCACAGTACTGGAGTGACATAATCTGGCGCAATGATCGATGTTGTTCGTGCCGATAATTTGACGCGCCAACTTGTTCATCAAGTAGTTCTCTTCATTGGTGCATTTTGCAGAGGTCAGTAACCCAATCGAGTCGCTGCCAAAGGTATCTCTCGCTTCAACCAATTTTCGACTAACGATTTCTAAGGCAGTCTCCCAATCTACGTCTACCCATTCACCCCGCTCCTTCGCCTCGCGTTTTCCTCCCTCTAAGAGGTATTTGCGGACTTTGGGAGTAGTTAATCGATCAGCATGATGGACGAAGTCCAAGCCAAAGCGCCCCTTAACACAAGTGAAACCTTGATTAACTGGAGAGGTCTCCACGCCCTTCACATTGATAATCCTATTGTTGCGCACTTGGAGTTCTATTTGACATCCCACACCGCAATAGGGGCAGATAGTTTGAATTTTGTCGGTCTGATAGGATCTCCCTTGGCCAACTGACAATTTTGGCCAGAGAGCGCCAGTTGGACAAACCTGAACACAGCTCCCACAGAACTCACAGGGGCTATCTTGCATCGTACTATCGGCACCAAACCCAATGTAGGCATTAAATCCCCGATAAAAGACACTAATTGCTTCCACACCATTAATGTAAGCGCACGCCCGGACGCAGCGCCGGCAGAGAATGCACTTATTGCGATCTACCACAATAAAGGGATTGCTGATATCTATGGAATAATGGTGCTTTTCGCCTTGGTAGCGATCTTCGGTGATGCCATACTCGTAAGCGAGATCTTGTAAGAGACAATTTCCTGTTGCCTCGCATGTCATGCAATCCAAGGGATGGTCCGAAATTAATAATTCCAAAGAAAATTTGCGCGCTTCGATAACCTTTGGCGAATGGGTGTGAATCACCAAACCTTCCGACACAGGAAAGGTACAAGCAGGCTGCAAAGTTCGTTGTCGTTCGATTTCCACCAGACAAATGCGGCAAGCTCCTTCAGGCGGTAAAGCCGGATGGTCGCAGAGAACTGGAATGTAGATTCCATGTTCGCGCGCAGCTTGTAAAATCGTCTGCCCAAAGCGTGCTTGAATTTTCTTACCATCAATCGTGATATTAGCCTTGTCTAACACGTCTGTGTTCCTTTCTTTTCAACAAATGATGGTTACCCTTATTCTACCATGATGGCATCAAATTTACATACCTCAATACAGATTCCGCATCGCTCACAGATATTCGGATCAATATAGTGAACTTCGCGCTTCTCACCGCTGATTGCGCCTGCTGGACAGTTCCGCTTACAGACCATGCATCCCGTGCAGTTCTCCGCAATAACACGATAAGTGATCAAACCTTTACATACTTTAGCAGGGCACCTTTTTTCATAGATGTGGGCTTCGTATTCTGAAGGGAAAATACGTAAGGAAGCCATTACTGGCCCAGGGGTGAGCTGCCCTAAGGCGCAAAGCGAAGCCTCTTTCATGTTCCGCGAAATGTATTCAATTTCGTCCAGATCTTCGGGTTTCCCCTCGCCATTGCCAATACGGGTCAATATCTCAAGTAAACGCCTACCACCAAGGCGACAGGGAACACATTTCCCACAGGACTCGGCTGAAGCAAAGGTGAGAAAATACTTGGCAAACTCGACCATACAGGTGTCTTCATCCACGACAATCATTCCCCCAGAGCCCATTGTCGCCCCTGCTTCAACTAATGAGTCAAAGTCCACCGGTGTGTCCAAAGACTCAGTGGAGAGACAGCCACCTAAGGGACCACCTGTTTGCACAGCCTTAAATTTTTTACCATTAGGAATACCTCCCCCAATTTCATAGATGATCTCCCGCAACGTAATTCCCATTGGCACTTCGATTAAGCCAGTATTATTGATATTGCCGGTAAGGGCAAAGATCGCTGTCCCAGGTGAGTTCTCCGTTCCAATACGATTGAACCACTCTGCGCCGTTTAGGATAATTGGAGGCACTAAACCGTAACTCTTTACATTGTTGACATTGGTTGGTTTACCCCATAATCCATGAACCGCTGGAAAAGGTGGTCTCGGGCGCGGTTCTCCTCTCCTTCCTTCGATGGAAGCAATCAAAGCCGTTTCCTCACCGCAAACAAACGCCCCAGCGCCTTCCTTAAGGTGCAGATCGAACGAGAAAGAAGTTCCTAAGATGTTCTCTCCCAGCAAGCCATATTCGTAGGCCTGTTTGAGAGCGATTTTTATCCTGTGGATCGCAACGGGATATTCTGCGCGGCAATAAATATATCCTTCACTTGCTCCAATTGCATAAGCTGCGATCAACATTCCTTCGATAACACTGTGGGGATCCCCTTCCAGAATCGAGCGATCCATAAATGCGCCAGGGTCCCCTTCATCCGCATTGCAGATGATATACTTCGGCTTAATGGGGGAACGGCGGGTAAATTCCCATTTGATGCCAGTGGTAAACCCTGCTCCTCCCCTTCCACGCAGTTTTGAATCCTTGACAACCGAAATCACTTCTTCGGGGGTCATCTCTGTCAAGACTTTGACTAGAGCTTGGTAACCGTTCGAGGCAATATATTCTTCAATTTTTTCCGGATTGATCAAGCCACAATTGCGAAGTAAGAGGCGCTCCTGCTTGCTGTAAAAGGGAATGTCATGATACCGAACGATATGCTGTTGGGTATTGACGTCGAAATAGGTCAAGCGATCGATAATGTTGCCATTAAGAACTGTCTCTTCAACGACGTGGGGAGCATCTTCGGGCTTGACGTTGCAATACAAGACATCACCCGGATGGATACCAACAAGCGGTCCACGAGCACAAAATCCCCGACAACCGGTCAACGTTACTTGAACCCGCTCACCTAACCCTCTTTTGTCTATTTCTTCCTCTAAGGAAGCACGCACATCTTTTGCCCCACCTGCTAGACATCCTGTGCCGCCACAAACGCATATATCTTTTGTTTCCCCTTCTAATTCTTTCTTACCATTGATGTCTTGGGCACGCATCCCTAGAAGCGAAATCCACTCTTCATGTAAACGGTTCAAATCCTCAACACAAGTGATTTTAGCCATAGTTCATCTCCGTATTTCTACCGCTAAGCTCTAGGTTAGATTTTTAATGTATCGTTCCAATTTTTTTACATCAACATTTCCCAGCACTTTATCATCCACCATAACAACAGGTGCTAAGCCACACGAACCCACACAATACACAATCTCTAAACAATACTTATAATCCGGAGAGTTCCCACCTGGGGGGGTTTGGAATTGCTCTGAGATGACATCGACCATTTTCGTCGCCCCGCGCACATGACATGCCGTCCCATCACACACTCGGATCAAGTGCCGTCCGCGCCGCTTCAGGTGAAATTGAGCATAAAAGGTCGCTACCCCTTGCAAACGGCTGATGGGGATTTTCATCCGTTTCGAGATTTCCTGCAGAATTGGCTTTGGCAGATAACCATATATTTCTTGCGTCCGTTGCAAAATAGGGATGACCGCGCCTTTTTGGTTTTTGTATTCTTCCAACACTTTGAGCAAGGGGGTCAAATCAAAGGATTGTTCATTTATTGCTTCACCCATCTTATTCATCTCCATTGGCATTATTGTTGAACGGTCTCGCGTACTCGTGGCAAAAAAACGTGAAAGGTTGTCCCAACATTTACCTTGCTTTCCACCGTGATCCGTCCCTCCAGACGTTGCACGATATCTTTTGTAATCGCTAAACCTAGGCCGGTGCCTTCGGCTGCAAGCTCTTTGGCATTCGGTGCGCGGTAAAACTCTTGAAACAAACGGGGGAGCGCTTCTTCAGGGATGCCAATACCAGTATCCTGAACTGCGATATGGATTTCGCTATCCAAAGTATCCATTTTTATTACCACCTTACCCCCGCTCAGCGTGTATTTGACTGCATTGGAGATAAGGTTATTAAACACCCGATCCAAGCTGTCTTCGGTTGCCTTAACATAGAGAGATTCCGTATCGCATTGACACTCAAATTTCAATTCGATCTGCTTCTCGCGAGCCGGAATCTCGTAGCGAGCGATAATCCTCTCCATCACCTCTTTCAATGGGATGGGTTGCAGATCATCCCCCAGTAGACTCCCCACCTTGCCGGCTGCAAGATCCAGAAGATCGTCAATCAATCTTTGTAGAAATTCAATCCGCCGTGTGGCACGCTCGAGAATTTCCTTTTGTTGCTCGGAGACTTCCCCAACATAGCCGGCCGTGATCGTACGCAAGAGACTGCGCGTGACACTCACCGGGGAGCGCAATTCGTGCGTGGCGGTCTGAATGAACTGGCTTTTCATCTTATCCAATTCGCTCATCGCCTGATAAGCCATCGCATTCTCGATGGCAATACTCCCTTGAGCAGCTATGGCACTGATAAAATCCTCATCTTCCTTGTTAAATCGGTTCGCCTTAACATCATAGACCCGTAATATCCCCATTGGACCGCTCTTACCCATCAAAGGTGCCGATAGCATAGATTGAATCCCTTCCTGACGAGCTTCTAAGGGATATTGTAACAATGGGCTTTGAGGGGCGTTGGGTATATTAACTACCTTACCAGAGAGAGTCTCCTTGGCAAGAGGGTTCGTCAAAGCATCAACCGGGCCCTTGTTAATATACGTCTGGCTCAAGCCATAGACAGCGACAGGTTCTAAGTAACGGTTGCTCTTATCTAACATCCGTATCGAGCAAGCCCGTACTTCCATCGCTTTCGCTGTTGTCTCCACCAATCTTTCCAAAACTTGTTTGAGATCTAAGGTGGAACCCACCACCTTTGATATCTGGTTGATCGCTTGGAGACGGACTGTCGTCCGTTGTAAATCTTCACTCAGTTGGATTACTTCAGCCTCACGTCTGCGCAACCGCTCTTGAATGCTCCCGACCAAAAAGGTGACAAAGATCGCCGTGGTCGAAAAAAAGCCCAAGACACCTAAAACATATAGCGGGCTTTGATACAACGAGACAGGCAGGTAATTCTCCAAAGGATGATGAGGCAGGAGACCGATATATTCAAGGAGCACCGTGCCGCTAACCAGCAGAATCGCCAAGATGGATAGCAAAAAGGCAGTGTGGCGGGGAAAGAAGATGGCTGCAATGATAATATGAAAGATGAAATACCAAATGGCGGGACTTTCAACACCCCCTGAATAATGAAACAACAAAGTCATCGCCAGCCAATCCAAAGCCGTCTGCCAGATGGCTAACGATTGGAACTCGTCTTCTGACGCGCCACGCTGTTTTGCCCGTCGTTCGCTGATGAAAAAGAAGGTGTTATATAACAAGATGGCAACGCCAATGGCTGACAAGACAGCAACCGGCGCGCCAACTCGCAATAAGATATGAACAGCCCAAGTAGCAATGAGAACGCCCGCGCCGGCAATCCAGCGCAACTTGATCAACCAAGATACGCTGGATACCAGCTCCGCTTTGACCAGATTGCGGGAAATCCCCGCCTGTGAAACATCCCAATACAGACGGTCAGCCGCATTTCCATTGCTTTTGGGAAATCCCATTCATCCCTCGATCAATTAGGAAGCAACTCGTTCACCTTTGCCACCAATACTTCCGGATCAACGGGTTTTTCCAGAAAGACCTCCACGGGGAGATAGTCCGAATCTGGTGCAAATCGCAAAGGTGTGGTGGTATGAATAGCAGTTAGCATGAGAATCGGAATATCTCGAAAAGCTTTATATTCCGAATCTGGATCAGGGCTGTGCAGGGCTAAAGCGACCTGAAAACCAGCCGTTGCAGTATCCATCATCACGTCGAGAACGATCAAATCGGGATTGAGTTTTTTGACCAGCTCCAACCCTTCTTCAGAGCTTTTAGCCTCGCTCACCTGATAACCGGCTGCTTCGAGGGGCAATCGTACGGTCAGTCGCTGATCGGGATCATCATCAATGATTAAAATGTGCTTTTTGCTCATCTCTCTCTCTTCCATATTTCATTTAGGATTTGTTGAGCGAGCTCAGGAATAGCAGCTTGGACAGAGGGACTGATTTCTTCACCGATTTCTAGAGTTTCAGGCTCCAC